>ERZ1643247.143-NODE-143-length-99468-cov-10.308078_pt1 | contig 99468 bp, 106 predicted proteins | sample MGYA00579264_ERZ1643247 | MGnify/ENA primary metagenome ERZ1643247 (study PRJEB29033, sample SAMEA4952262) | chicken gut metagenome | biome: Broiler Chicken; feature: Gastrointestinal Tract; material: Caecum | place: Ireland | collected 2018 | study: Broiler... | reverse complement strand
AAATATTGAATTTTCAAGGAGCGAAGCCCATTTCAGGTATGGGAAGTCTTAGTAAATTACAGTAATTAATTCCAGCAGCATCATGGCGGCTAACATGATGCCAAACGCAAGTGTCATAGGTACCGATAATACTTCTCCGATGACAGAATGCCCCAGCATACATGCAAGCAGGCAGAGAAAGCAGATGCCTTCCGACCATAAAAATGCAGTACTTCGGGATTTGATCTTTACGAGGAGATTTCTTTCGTCAAGTTCGCTGATTTTATCTTCACGGGACAGACCGGCGGATAAACTGCGGATTAGAATCCCAATCCCGAAGAACAGACATAAAACTATGATCAGGCTTCCCTTGATATCGAAGCCTTTCCAGATGCTTGCAATCAGCATCGCAATGCCAAGCAGGCAAAAAAACAATCCAAGGAAAAAATTATTCTTGTTATAAATCTTCATACTGTTTATCCTCCTTTTCTTTATTCTCTTTCAGACAGCATAAGTCCTCAACGGTGACGCCGAATATCAGGGCCATCCGGTAGGCCAGCATCAGGGACGGACTGTACTGCTCCTTCTCGATGGAAATGATCGTCCTCGATGAAACGTGAACCAGATCAGCCAGCTGCTGCTGTGTCATTTTTGCTGCTGTTCTTAATTCTTTTACTCTTGTTTTCATGTGTACCCTCTCATCAATGTGAAGTCAGCTTCTTGTGAAGTTAACTTCATGTTATCAGAAGAATATGAAAATGTCAACAGATATATGAAGGAAACTTCATATTCCGGCTCCGGATGATTTCCCCATAAAAAAGCAGGAATCCCATTTATCCAGGAATTCCTGCTTTTTATATAGATAGCGTCAGCTATTGGTATTCTCGTCCGATTCTTTTGAACCCATCTTGAAGAGATGGATTGTGCCGGTGCGGTTCAGATAGGAAAGCAGTGACAGCCCGATCGGAAAACCAAACAGACCGACTACACCGAACAGCTGGACACCGGCGAACATGCTGACAAGTGTAATAACCGGATGAAGTCCGATCTGTCCGCCTACGATTTTTGGCTCAATAATGTTGCGCACGACAGTGATGAATACATAGAGCAGCGCAAGCTTGATCGCTCCCGGAAAATCTCCGAGGATTGCAGAAATAACAGCCCATGGAATCATGATACCGCCGGTACCGAGAACCGGAAGAATATCAAAAACTGCAATGCACAAAGCGATCAGAACTGAATTTCTGATACCGATCAAAGTCAGGCCGACAGCCAGCTCTACAAATGTGATGCTCATGATCAGTGCGTAGGAGCGGATGCAGACAAATAATGTACCGACCACATACTGCTTGATCTGCCGGACCACGTTCTGGGCTTTGTCGCTTAACTGGCGCATGCAGAAAGCGGATAAGGCTTCGTAATCCATAGCAATAAAGAAGGTAGAGATGATCATTAAAACCAGCCGGATGAAAAGCATCGGAAGGGAGGACGCAATATTGGAAATTGCCTCCATACTGGTAAGAGAAAGATTCGATACAATTCCCCGAAGAGACTGCATAAGCTGGTTCCACAAATAATCTACGGTATCCAGAATAGAAGGATCCGCCTGCTGGATCGCGTGTTCCAGCTGATCGAAAAGATCAATCAGGACCGGATTTACATACCGGAGATAAATCTGCGGAAGCCTTTGTATCAGGTCGCTTACATAAGAAAAAGCCCGGATGCTTCCAAGCACTAAAAGTGTACCGATTGTCACATAAAATACCAGAACCACAAGAATGGCTGACAGCTTCCGGGGAAGCTGTGTTTTTGTGGTAATAAACTGAATAGGGCGTCTCAATATATAGGCAATAAAAAGCGCCGCGACAAACGGGAAAAGAAAGGACAGCGCGAACCTCAGCACAAAAAAGGCGAGGGCAATAATAATTGCGAAGTACAAAAAGTTAATGATGAATTTTGTCCGTTTTTCCATTTGTTTTCATAACCTCATTCCATGTTCAATATAGAAATAACTCACTAATAATTAAGATATCGGAGATTTGTGAAAGTGTCAACAGAAAGTATGCTGCCAAAGCAGTTTTTATGCTTCTTCCAGCGGAAATCTCTCCCATATTTTTCCCAGACGTTTTGCAATCAGTCCGACCAGAAGGGCAGCGGCAACGGTTCCTTCCCTGACACCCTGAAGGCTTTGAGTAAACACGAGCGAAAGGATGCAGGCAGTCAGTACTAATGTCACATCAAATCCCACCTTCATATAACCGAATTTGACCGGAAGAACCTGGCAGATGGCAAGGACTACTCCCTCTCCGGCGAGAACGACTACACCGGCCTTGACCTCCAGGCTGACCCCGACGGCTACCAGAAAGATACCCGCCAGACAGACAATCCACTGCTGCCAGTATGTATGGCACTGTATGCCGCGGACCGTCCAGACCGCGAAATCAGTGAGATATCCAAAGAGAAAGGCTACAGGAAGCTGCATCAGCTGAATCAGATGATATTTTCTTCGGAGAATTAAAATCTGGAGCAGTATAAAAACGCAGTGCATGAGAATAGTAGCGGTTCCTACAGTAAACGGAGAAAACAGGCTGATGACATAAGGAACACTGGAGATCGGCGATGTCCCGAGACTGGCCTTGATGGAAAATGCCACCCCGAAAGCCATGATGGTAAGACCGGCCAGGAGAATGAAATACCGCTTAAAAAGGGTAACAGTCAGTTGATTATGCATGATACTCATTCCTTTCGATAAAACTACAGTGATGCGTAAAAGCGCATCCATCAATTACACAGCATTTCACTGCGTTCTATTTTATTATAGCATTTGAAAAGAAAATGTAAATTATGGGAAACGTTTTAATGGATGGGTAGCAAAACAGGCCCGTCTGATGCTATAATGGATCATACAAAGAGAAACAGAAGGTATGAGAAAGGAGAAGGACCAATGAATATGGAATACGTACTGGAGCAGCTGAAAAACCTGCTTGCAATCGACAGCCCGTCAGGCTATACAAAAGAGGTGACGGATTATCTTTTAAATGAATTTGAGAAACTGGGAGTGCCGGCATACCGCACAGTAAAAGGTGGAGTGATTGCGGATCTCGGCGGAGAAGACGCGGACAATGCGGTCTTTGTAGAGTCTCATGTAGATACACTGGGCGCGATGGTTTCACAGATCAAGAGCAACGGATGTCTGGAGATTTCTCCGGTGGGAGGAATCGACGCCAACTCCGCAGAAGGTGAGACTGTCCGCATCCGGACACGGGACGGACGTATCTATGACGGGACATGCCAGCTTTGCAACGCCTCTGTTCACGTAAATGGTAAATACGCGGAGACAAAGCGGACATACGATGTGATGGAGATTGTTGTTGACGAAAAGACATCTTCCAAAGAGGAGACGGAGAAGCTGGGAATTATGACCGGAGATTTTGTCTGCTTTGAACCGAGAACAACAATTACAAAGAGCGGCTATATCAAGAGCCGTTTCCTGGATGATAAGCTCAGTACCGCAATGCTTCTTGGATACGCAAAGCATATCAAAGAGGATGGCGTGACTCCGAAGCGGAGAATTTATCTCCACATGACAGTTTTTGAAGAGGTTGGACACGGCGGATCCGCTTCCATTCCGGATGGTGTGACAGAAGTGCTTTCCGTGGATATGGGATGTGTAGGAGACGGTCTTGCCTGCAAAGAGCATCAGGTATCGATCTGTGCAAAAGACAGCAAGGGACCTTACAATTATGATGTCGTTTCTAATCTGATTGAGGCGGCGAAAAAAGCGGGATGCGATTTTGCGGTGGATGTTTATCCTCATTACGGATCGGATGCGGATGCTGCACTGACAGCCGGATATGATGTGCGCCATGGATTGATCGGGGCAGGTGTTTATGCATCTCACGGATACGAGAGAAGCCATGTGGATGGAGTGAAGAATACTCTTCTTCTGCTTGAGACATATCTTGGATAGGCTGGAGAAAGACAGGAGATTACGATTTACTTAAAATTCTTAAAAAAATGTGAAAACCATTTTATCTAAAAGAATCCGTGTTAAAATACATGTGTTACAGAAGAAATCAGATTTACGGAAGGGGAGACTGATTGTATGGAACATAAGGGAGGACGGATTAAAGATCATATCAGACGGGAAGAGCCTCAGGGACAGGATGACTGGATCGATGTGGAGTGGCTGGATGATGATGAAGATCTGGACAGCCGGCCGGATGCAGCCTCCGGGGAACAAGGCGGTGCGCAGGACAAGTCTGAAGAGGAGCCGTTTGAGATAGAAGACTGGAGAGACGAGGAGAACTGGAACCTCGAGAAAAAAGAGGAAACACCGAAATCCGAGCCGGCAAAAGACCCGTCAGCGAAAAGGAAAAATACCGGAGCACGCAGCACGGATGGACAGAATCCGCAAAGAAAGCGACGTCCGCAGCAGCAGGGATCCGGTACAGGAAAAGACGGTAAAAATGGTAAAAAACCGGTGAAAAAAGCGCCTCAGAAAGACAGCCGCAAAGACGGCAGACGAGAGCAGGAGCAACGGGATCAGGACAGACAGAAGAAAAAGAAATCAGGCTCAGCGGCCCGCCCGGTGAAAGCAGCCGGACGTGTGGCAGGAAAAGCCGGAAAGACAGCAGGAAAAGCAGTCGGAAAGGGAATTTCCATTGCGCTGAAATGTGGATGTTTTGTCGTGATGGCTGTGATTGTTCTGGAATTGTGGCAGGAATTCTGGGTTGAAAGAAGTACGCTTGGCGAGATCTGGCGGGTGGCCGCAGACCGGAATTATGCACAGGCGCTCTACCTTGGCATTGCGGGAGTCATTCTCCTGTACGGTGTCATTTCTGCACTCTGGCTTCTTGGAGGAAAGAAGATGCCGGACGGTAATCGTGTCAGAAGCTACGACACGGGACGAGGGCTGACAGCATTTATTCTGTTTGCCATTCTGGCGGCAGCTGCAGGTTATGTGGTACCGGTGATCCCGGCAAGTCCACAGGTTCTGGAAGGTGCGAGACTGGCACTTGCAGTAGTGGAGCGTGTCAGCACAGTTATACTCGGATGCAGTGTGATTGGTGTTGTGCTCTGTGTGATCAGAAAAATAGTAGGAAGATAAACAAAGAGGAGGACGTGACGGACGTCCTCCTTGTTTTGTAAAAAAATATAAAATGATTCTTTGATCAAAAGCAGCGGAAAGTTAACGGTCCAGAATCTGTCCTTCCGGTGTGATGACCCGGACCTGCCAGGGAATCATTTTTCCGCTGTTTTTCAATGCCTGTACTGCCGCGCGCTCCAGACCGCCGCAGCAAGGAACCTGCATCCGTGCAATCGTAAGGCTTTTGATCTCATTGTTTGCTAAAATTGAGGTCAGTTTCTCCGTGTAGTCGCCTTCGTCCAGTTTTGGACATCCGATGAGCGTGATGTGGTTTCGGATGAAATCCTGGTGGAAATTTCCATATGCATAAGCGGTACAGTCGGCGGCGATCAGAAGATTCGCATTGTGATAGTACGGAGCCTGTTCCGGTACCAGCTTGATCTGAACCGGCCACTGGGAAAGAAGTCCCGGACAGCCGGTAGGCTGCGGCGCGGTCTGCGCTACCCCGCTGCGATGAATGGCTTTTGCCATGCTTCCAGGGCATCCGCAGGCGAGAGCTGGCTTTTCATCTGCGGCTTTTCCGGCTTTTTCTGCCTGGGCAGCTTTGACGGCTGCCTCATCGTAAGCAGGCGCTTCCCGTTCTTCAAACGTAATGGCATTGGCCGGGCATGCAGGCAGACAGTCTCCAAGACCGTCGCAGTAATGTTCATGCACCAGTTTTGCTTTTCCATCTATCATTTCAATTGCGCCCTCGTGGCACGCCTGGGCACAGAGGCCGCAGCCATTGCAGAGTTCTTCGTTGATTTTGATTATTTTTCTGATCATCATATTCCTCCTTGTTCATTTTGTTTACAGGAAACGGCTTGACTTCCTGAGTATAGGATAGTACACTCAGGAAAAAGAGTCGGTTGTAATTACAACGAAGGAGAATTATGGATCAAATACAAATTATAGCAGAATGCCCGTTGTTTTCGGGCATGACCGATATGGAAATCCGGGGGCTTGTAGAGGAGATCCGGGCTATAAAGAAATATTACCGGAAAGGGGAAGTCCTGCTTCATGCGGGAATGGTTCCGGGTGAATTCGGTATCGTGCTGGAAGGATGTATTCATATATTGAGAGAAGAGTTCAGCGGAAGTACTACACTGCTTGCGCAGGGAATGCCGGGAGAGATTTTTGCGGAGGCCTTTGCGGCGGCAGGTGAGCCGTCTCTTGTTACGGTGGAGGCAGCCAGAGATACGGAAGTACTGTGGATTCATTTTGGACGGATGATGAGGCGAAGCGGGACAGGAAGGGCGCAGCAGATCCTTGTGGAAAATATGATGCAGATCCTGGCGAAGAAAAATCTGTTTCTTGCAGGGAGGGTCGCCCATCTTTCCAGAAGAACACTTCGTGAGAAAGTGTTGTCATATCTTGGCGGACAGGCGGCGAGACAGGGAAGCAATAGTTTTGAGATCCCGTTTGACCGGCAGGGGCTTGCGGATTATCTTGCGGCGGACCGAAGTGCCCTTTCAGCGGTGCTTGGAAAGCTGAAGAAGGAAGGAGTTCTGACGTTTCGCAAAAATCATTTCACACTGTTGAATGAAGATGTGGATGCAGAGAATGCAGGCAAAGGAGGAAAAGTTTGATATGACAATCAAAGAAATCGCACAGCTCGCGCAGGTGTCAAGTGCGGCTGTTTCCAGATATCTGAATGGTGGATATGTAAGTGAAGAGAAAAAAGAACGGATACGGGAGGCTATTGAGAAGACCGGATATCATCCGTCGGCCCAGGCGCGGATTCTGAGGACAAAAAAAGCCAGGCTGATCGGTGTTGTAGCACCAAAGCTCAGTTCCGAGTCCATTGCGCGGGTGACGGACGGGATTGGAGAAGTACTGGCGGAAAAGCAGTTTCAGATGTTGCTTACTGTCACGAACAACCGGTCGGAAAAAGAGCTGGAATATATGCGGCTGTTTGAAAATTATCCGGTAGACGGGATTATTCTGATCGGAACGATCATTTCTAAAAAGCACGAGAAATTTTTTGAGCAGAGCAAGGTTCCCATCGTAGTGCTGGGACAGTATACGGATAAAGCAAACTGTGTGTATCATGATGATTATGGCGCAGCGAAAGATCTGGCAGGGAGGATTGCCGGAAAAGAAAAGAAAAAAATTGCCTATATCGGAGTGACAAGAGATGACCGGGCTGTCGGGCAGGAAAGAGAAGACGGATTCCGGGCCGGACTTCTGGAGGCGGGAATTGTTCTTCCGGAAGAACTGTACGGGCTTTCGGAGTTTTCTGTTGAGTCCGGGTACCGTCAGGCAAAAGCGATTTTAGAGAAAAATAGTGATATCGATATCATATCATGCGCGACAGATACAATCGCGGCGGGAGCGATGGAAGCTTTGAAAGAGTGCAAAAAGGAAAGAAGAGAAAAGGTGAAAGTGACGGGTTTTGGGGACAATCAGTTCTTAAAAGCAGTTTCCGAGGGAATCACAACAGTCCATTTTTACTATAAAACAAGCGGAATCAAGGCTGCGGAAATGCTGCTGGACATTATTGAAGAAGGACGTCAGGTGCCGATCCGGATGAAACTCGGATACCAGATCATGGAACATTAGACAGAGGATAAAACAGATAAGCAATCAATTTTCACAAAAACAGAATAGAAAAATCAGTAAAAGTGCCATATTTACAAGTGGCACTTTTTTCGTTATTATTTATGCAGGATATGAAATCGATTACATAAAATGAAGGAGGAGAAACATGGATTACAGAAAAACAGCAGAAGAAATCCTGGAGCATGTGGGCGGAAGCAAAAATATTGTTTCTGCCGCACACTGCGCAACAAGGCTTCGCCTTGTCATTGCAGACAATTCCAGAGCGGATAAAACAGCCCTGGAAAACGTAGACGGCGTAAAGGGCGTATTTGAGGCATCCGGACAGCTTCAGATCATCCTTGGAACAGGGACAGTCAATAAGGTCTTTGACGAATTCATTGCGGTTTCCGGAGTGACGGCCAGTTCCAAGGCAGAGGCCAAGGAGGCCGCGGTACAGAAGCAGAATATATTTATGAGGGCAATCAAGCTTCTGGGGGACATTTTCGTTCCGATCATTCCGGCCATTGTGGCAAGCGGATTCCTTATGGGAATCATGAACTCTCTGGACTTTATGAATTCCAATGGATTTATCAACATTGATACGAGCGGGTCCTTCTATGTATTCGCCAATATCTTCAGCAATACGGCGTATACATTCTTACAGATCCTCATCGCGTTTTCGGCAGCAAAAGCATTCGGTGCCAACCCGTATCTGGGAGCAGTCATCGGTATGATTATGATCAATCCGAGTCTTCAGAATGCCTACACCGTAGCGACAGAAGGTGTGCAGGCTACCCAGTCCGTCTTTTTCGGACTGTATGACATTGACATGGTCGGTTATCAGGGACATGTTATTCCGGTTGTCATTGCAGTATGGCTGTTATCAGTACTGGAAAAGAAACTTCACAAAGTCGTGCCTGAGGTCCTGGATCTTTTTGTTACCCCTCTGGTCAGCGTGTTTGTGACAGGATACCTTACACTTGCGGTTATCGGTCCGGTTTTCGTATGGGCGGAAAATGCGGTTCTGAGTGCGATTCAGTGGCTGCTTACCCTGCCGCTTGGGATCGGAAGCCTTATCATGGGCGGACTTTATGCTCCAACGGTTGTAACAGGCATCCACCAGATGTACACGGCCATTGACCTTGGACAGATTGCACAGTACGGAGTGACCTACTGGCTTCCTCTTGCAAGTGCGGCAAACATTGCACAGGGTGCGGCGGCGCTGGCAGTGGGAATCAAATCCAGAGATAAAAAGGTGAAATCACTTGCCCTTCCTTCGTCATTGAGTGCGTTTATGGGAATCACGGAGCCGGCAATTTTCGGCGTCAACCTCCGGTTTTTCAAACCGTTTATCGCAGGGTGTATCGGAGGAGGATGTGGAGCACTTTATGCCTCAATCGTGCATCTGGGAGCAAAAGGAACCGGTGTAACGGGTATTTTCGGAATCCTGCTTTGTCTGGAACAGCCGGTTCAGTATATTATCGAGATGGTCATCGCAGTGGGTGTGGCATTTATTCTCTCTTTTATTCTTTATAAGGATCAGAATAAAGATCAGAAGCCGGAAGTTGTGAAGGCGGATGCACCGCAGACATTGCCGGAAGAACACAGGGATGAAAAAGAGGCAGGCGAGATTCCTGCGAACACAACAGCAACGGCCGGAAGCGAAGAACTTCATACCCCGGTCAATGGAACGCTGATTCCGGTATCTGAGGTCAGTGATCCGACATTTGCGGCGGAAGTGCTTGGGAAGACGGCGGCAGTCATCCCGTCAGACGGACAGATCGTGGCACCTTGTGACGGTCAGATTGTCAGTATCTATGAGACGGGACATGCAGTCTGCATTGCAAGCAGTCTCGGAGGAGAGATTTTGATTCATGTAGGAATCGATACAGTCAAGATGGAAGGAAAAGGATTTACGACAAGAGTAGCGGACGGGGATCAGGTACATGCCGGAGATCTGCTGATCGAAGCGGATCTTGATCAGATCAAAAAGGCCGGATACGATACGGCAACCATGATGATTCTGACCAATGCCGACAGCTTTGCGGCGGTTGATAAGGCTGAACCGCAGGAGGTCAGCCGGGGAACGACAGTAATGACGATCAGAACAGGAGCTTAGAATTCAATGAATGCATTATCCAAAGATCTTACAAAACTGGTCAAAATGATTGAGAAGATTGAGAGCCGGTCCGGAGAGCCAGACAGGTTCCGGCCAAGATTCCATCTGGCCCCTCCGGCCGGATGGCTGAACGATCCGAACGGGCTGTGCCAGTATCAAGGCCTGTATCATGCCTTTTTTCAGTACTCTCCATTTGACGTGGAGGGAGGCCTGAAACTGTGGGGACATTCCACAAGCCGTGACATGCTTCACTGGGAATATCAGGGAGCGGCACTTTACCCGGATCAGCCGTTCGACTGCCATGGTGTTTATTCCGGCTGTGCGTTGACAGAAGATGGCAGAATTTCTTTTTACTATACCGGAAATGTCAAGCTGGACGGCGACTTTGATTATGTGACGGAAGGAAGGGAAGCCAACACCATACTCGTGGAGAGCGGGGATGGCTTCCGGTTTGGACGAAAGCAGCTTTTGATGACAAATGAAGATTATCCGGAAGATGTGACAAAACATGTCCGGGATCCGAAGGTCTGGAAAGAGAATGGCATCTACTACATGATTCAGGGGGCCAGACGGAAAGATGATGTTGGAGAGGCGCTTCTATTTGCATCTTCAGACCGGATTCACTGGTTATTGAAAAACAGAATTACCACAAAAGAGCCGTTTGGCTTCATGTGGGAATGTCCGGACTACTTTGAAATTGATGGAAAGAAGATTCTCTCTGCATCGGTACAGGGACTGGAAGGTGAGAAATGGAAAGACAAAAATGTCTACCAGTCCGGTTATTTTGAAGTGAAAGGCCACGTTGCAGAGCAGTGTACGCTTTCGGAATATGTACTCTGGGATTGCGGTTTTGATTATTATGCGCCGCAGAGCTTTGAGACAGAGGATGGCCGGAGAGTCCAGATTGGATGGATGGGAATGCCGGACTGTCCGGAACATACAAACCGGACTATCGAGGACGGATGGCAGCACTGCTTCACTATTCCAAGAGAAATTTATGTGAAAGACGGAAGAGTCCTGCAGCGTCCGGTCAGAGAACTGGAAGAAAGGAAACGGATTCTGGCAGAAGCGACAGGCGGCCTTTATGTGGAAGAAGAATCTGTTTATGAAGCAAGAATTGCGGAAATCAAAGAAAATCAGTTCCATGCTGTACTCGGAGAAGAATTGATTCTTGAATATCGGGACAGCAGATTTGAGATGCGGTTTATCAATCCTTCCAAAGACAATGCGTCCGGCGGACGGACCATCCGGTATCAGGAAATCGAAACTCTGAATAATGTAACCATTCTCACAGATGTATCGACCTGCGAGGTGTTTGTAAATGATGGAGAGTATGTCTTTTCCACGAGATTTTATCCGGAAAACTACGGACTTCAAATTCAGGCGGACGAAGCGAAGATAAAGATGTGGGAACTGGTTTCGTAAAAAGGTTAATGATTATAGTAGGGCAGTATCGCGGCAAACGGTACTGCCCTGCTTTTGCCATCTGGAAATAGGGGACATGACTCGTATGAGAGAAAGCCAAATCAGATATTACGGTTAAAAGAAGAGGGTATTGCATTTGAACCGTAGAAATCAGAATCTACGGTTGCGAAACAAGAATTGCCAGATCAAACCGTCTGCGGCCGCTAAAACCTGCGGTTATAATGGAGAAATTTCCCAAAAGCCGAAAAATCTGACTATCGGAACCGGGCAGGTTTCTCAGCAGTTTTCTACTGGCAAAATCGTCTGATATCTCTTGCCTTTTGTCATGGAATATTATAGAATAATTCTGTGAGTTACTATGCTGAAGTGATTCAGCGAAAGGAGTTATAGCAATGGGATATGAAAAATTAAACGAGAAGATGATGGAGCTTAAAGATGAGATCTTTGCTTCCATCAAAGAGAGTGTCGCAATCGAAAGTGTCAAAGGCGCACCGGAGGAAGACGCACCATATGGAAGAGGACCGAAGGAAGCTCTGGACCACGCTCTGGCACTGGGCGAGAAGCTTGGATTTAAGACAGGCAATCTTGACAACAAGGTTGGCTGGATCGAATATGGCGAGGGCGAAGAAATGGCAGCGGTTCTTGGACATCTGGATGTTGTTCCGCTTGGAGAGGGATGGAAATACCCGCCGCTGGCATGCGAGATTCATGACGGACAGATGTACGGCCGCGGAGTTCTGGATGACAAGGGACCGGTAATCGGAGCGATTTATGCACTGAAAGCGATCCGTGATCTCGGACTTCCGATCGACAGAAGAATCCGTGTGATTTTCGGAACAGATGAAGAAAACGGTTCTTCCTGTGTAAAACATTATAACGAAGCTGGCGGAGAACAGCCTGCGATCGGCTTTACTCCGGACGGACAGTTCCCGGTTATCTTCTGTGAAAAGGGACAGTCTTTCTGGGAAGTTACAAAGAAAGTAGAAAATCCGTCCAGTGTCAAAGTGCTTTCTATTGAGGGCGGTACAGCAAAGAATGTCGTAACACCAAAATGTACAATGGTTGTAGAAGGTGATCTGGATGTCAAAGAAGCAGACGGCATCACCGTGACAAAGGCAGATGGAAAGACTACAATCGTGGCAGAAGGACAGGGCGCACATGGCAGTACTCCGGAAAAGGGAGTCAATGCGGCAATCAAGCTGTTTGAGGCTGTAAAAGATTGTGGCATCGATGGAGATCCGGGACAGATGATCAACTTTATTCTGGAAAAGATCGGAACAGAGACAAATGGAAAATCTCTCGATATCTGCTGGACAGACGAGGAGACAGGAGAGACAACAGTCAACCTTGGTGTTGTAAAATGCACAGAGGAAGATCTGTTCTTCACACTGGATATCCGCTATCCAAAGAACGGAGACCGCGACACCCTTGTTGCAACAATGAAGAAACAGGCAGAGGCTTATGGAATGAATGCAGATCTGGAGTCTGAAGGCAAACTGTTATACGTGCCGAAGGATTCTGAGCTGATCCGGAAGCTGATGAACGTATATAAAGAAGAAACAGGAAGAGACGATCAGCCGATCGCCATCGGAGGCGGTACATATGCAAAAGCATTTGATAATATGGTTGCTTTTGGGCCGACATTCCCGGGAGAGCCGGATGTCATTCACCAGCCGAATGAATGTGCGGATGTAGAGAAAATGATGCTGTCCTACCAGATTCTGGCGGCAGCAATGTATGAGATTGCACAGAAATAAAATGCTGATTTAAGACAGAATAGAAAAAGGATTCCGGAACTGTTCCAATGTCCGTTTTGTGATGTTGGAAACAGTCCGGAATCCCTTTTTTACGTGAAAATGCATTCCCCTCTTGCCGGAAAATATAGGATATGATACATTGGGCTTACAACACTTTTGGATGAGGGAGGTTATGAGGTGAAACTGATTTTGGAGTATCTGAAAAGATACAAATTCTGGTTTGTCCTGAACGTGATTTCCGTCTTTGGATTTGCTCTGGTGGAACTGGGGATTCCGACGATCATTTCCTATATGATCGACCAGGGAGTCATGAATGAGGACAAAGGATTTTTGATGAAGATGGGAGTGCTGACAGCGGTGATTTCTGTGATTGGCGTCTGCGGCACCATTCTTCTTGGTTACTGCTGTGCCCGGATTTCCACAGGGATTGCTCATGATATCCGGCAGGATGTTTTCCGAAAGGTACAGACTTTTTCGCACAGCGAAATGAATGAGATCGGAGTGGCATCTCTGATTACGAGAACAAACAATGATGCTTTTCAGATCATGATGTTTATGAATGTAATTTTGAGGACGGCAGTGCTGACCCCGGTTATGATTGTAGTAAGTTTCATGCTGACAGTCCGCACCTCTTTGGATCTGTCGCTGATCGTTATTTCTACGATTCCTCTGATTATTATCGGGGTCGTTATTGTGGCGAAGATTTCCTCTCCGATCAGTGAGAGGCAGCAGGCGTCACTGGATTCTATCAATAGGATTTTCCGTGAGAATCTGACCGGTATCCGTGTCATTCGTTCTTTTAATAATGATGAATATGAATCTGAACGGTTTGACAAAGAAAATGTAAATTTTATGAACCAGTCGAAAAAGCTGTTTAAGCTGATGACCTCGACAGATCCGGTATTCTTTCTTATGATGAATCTTGCGATCATTGCGATCTATGTTGTTGCGAGCTTTATGATTGATGCCGGTACACTTCCTGTTGGAAAGCTGATTGCTTTTATGGACTATGTTTTCCATGCAATGTTTTCCGTATTGCTGTTCTGCCTTGTGTTTATGATGTATCCAAGGGCGAATGTGTCGGCAAAACGTATCCGGCGGGTACTTAAAACCGAGTCAATCATCGAGAACCACCCGGATGCTTCAAAGACAGAGGACAGGGAAAAGAGTATCGTATTTGATGATGTTACTTTTGCTTATCCGGACGGAGAAGAAGCGGTTCTGCAGCATATTTCTTTCGAGGCGAAGAAAGGCGAGACGGTAGCATTTATCGGAAGCACCGGTTCCGGAAAGAGTACGTTGATCAAGCTGATCCCGAGATTTTATGATGTATCAGCCGGAAAGATTTTGATCAACGGAGTGGACGTACGGGATATGGACATTTATAAGCTCCGCGAACGGATCGGATTTGTGTCCCAGAAGGCCAATCTTTTCAGTGGGACAATCGAGGAGAATATCCGTTTCGGCAACCGGAACGCGAGCATGGAAGAAGTAGTCCATGCGGCAAAAGTAGCGCAGGCCTATGATTTCATTATGGAGAAACCGGGGCAGTTTCAGGAGCACATTGTAGAAGGTGCGGGAAATGTTTCCGGAGGACAGAAGCAGAGGCTTTCGATCGCAAGAGCACTGGTGCGGCACGCGGATATCTATATCTATGACGATTCTTTCTCCGCACTGGATTTCCGGACGGACGCAAAACTGCGCAGTGAGCTTCGTAAGGAGATGACGGATGAGATTGTCCTGATCGTTGCGCAAAGAGTCTCTACGATTATGGATGCGAACCAGATTATTGTTCTGGACGAGGGCAGGATCGTCGGAAAGGGCACGCACAAAGAACTGCTTAAAAACTGCAGTGTATATCATGAAATTGCAGCTTCCCAGCTGAGTGAGGAGGAACTGGCTTATGAATAAAGAACAGATCGGCTGGAAGGCATGTATGAAAGGGATGGGACGGTTTGTAAGTCCGTACAAAGGAAAACTTTTAGTGGCAGTCCTGACGACAGTGTTTGCGACAGCAATCTATTCCCTGAATCCGACAATAGAGGGGCTTGCAACGACACAGCTCGCCCGGGACGCGTCTGAAATTCTCCAGGGTGTCAGCGGGGCACATGTACATTTTGACAAGGTATTCCGCATTCTGGCGCTTCTTGGTACAAGTTATGTGACAAGGGCACTGGCGCTCCTTGTGTCGGCATTTTTCCTGACCAATGCGATTCAGCAGACGATGCATGATTTGAGAGGGGCACTTCAGAAAAAAATCCAGAAGATGCCGGTCAGCTATTTTGACGAGCACGCTTTTGGAGATGTATTAAGCTGTGTGACCAACGATGTGGATACGCTGAGCAATGCTCTGCAGCAGACGCTGACCAGGGTGATCAGCGGGGTGCTGACTTTTATTCTTGCGGTCAGCATGATGCTTCGGATCAATGTAGCGATGACGCTGATTGCATTGATCATTATTCCGCTCGTGGCGCTTATTACGAAGGTATTTGTAAAGCGTTCCCAGGATCTGTTTGACATTCAGCAGAAAACCGTAGGACAATTGAATGGTGCAATCACGGAGCTGTACGGCGGATTTAATGAGATTATCAGTTACAATAAACAGGAAGATGTGGAAAAACAGTTTGAGGAAGTAAATCAGAAGATGAGAAATTCCGCGTTCAAGGCGCAGTTTGTCTCCTCTTTGATTTCTCCCTGCGTGTCACTTGTGACTTACCTGACGATCGGTACCTGTGCGGTAATCGGATGTCTTCAGGTTATTCAGGGGACCATTACGATCGGACAGCTTCAGGCATTTGTGCGCTATATCTGGCAGATCAACGATCCGCTGTCCCAGGTTTCCCAGCTTTCCGCACAGGTACAGGCAGCCTTTTCCGCCATGCGCAGAATCTTTACCCTTCTTGCTGAGAAAGAAGAGGATCAGGGCGGAAAGGCAGAGATTGCAAAGGATAAAATCGAAGGCAATGTGACCTTTGAACATGTACAGTTTGGATACGATAAGGAACTTCTGATGAAAGATGTCAATATCGATGTCAAGAAAGGCCAGACGGTGGCGATCGTCGGTCCGACAGGAGCAGGAAAGACAACGCTGATGAATCTGCTGCTCCGCTTTTACGACGTGAAGGGTGGTTCCATCAAGATTGACGGCGTTGATATCCGGGATATGAAACGGGAAGATCTGAGATCGCTGTTCTCGCTCGTACTGCAGGATACATGGCTGTTCTCCGGAAGTATTTATGACAATATCCGCTACGGAAGACAGAATGCAAGAAAAGATGAGATTATCAGCGCTGCGAAGATGGCAAATGTCCATCACTACATCCGCACACTGTCCAGAGGATACGATTCACTGATCAATGAGGAAGCGAACAATATTTCTCAGGGAGAAAAGCAGCTCCTTACCATCGCAAGAGCGATTCTGAAGGATCCGCAGATTCTGATTCTGGACGAGGCGACATCCTCGGTGGACACCAGACTTGAGAGAAGGCTTCAGGAAGCCATGCTTCGGGTGATGGAGGGAAGAACATCCTTCGTTATCGCCCACCGGCTTTCTACAATCCGGGACGCGGACATGATTCTGGTACTGCGGGACGGAGATATTGTGGAACAGGGAACACACGAAGAGCTTCTGGCAAAGAAAGGTATGTACGAAAAACTGTATCATTCTCAGTTCGCGGGACAAAATTTTGATGAGGTTTGCTAGACATTGTGGTATGATAGTGTATAGATAATATGAGGAAAGGGGCATGAATCCATGAAAAAGAAACTCATTTTAGTTACATCACCACCGGCATGCGGAAAAACCTATGTTGCCATGAAACTTGCGGCAGAACTGAAGCATGTTGTATATCTGGATAAAGATGCACTGATTATTCTGAGCAGACAGATTTTTGAAGTGGCAAATCAGCCATATGACAGAAGCTCGGATTTCTTTGAAGAACATATCCGTGATTACGAATATGCGGCGATTCTGGATATGGCAGTGGATGCGCTGGAATACGATGACATTGCGCTGATCAACGCGCCGTTTACCCGTGAGGTCAGAAATCCGAGATTTATGGAGAGCCTCCGGCAGGATCTGATGCGAAAGAATGCAAGACTTTATGTTGTGTGGGTTGTCACAGACCCGGCAATCTGCAAGAAGAGGATGATCCGGAGAAACAGCGACCGTGACACATGGAAGCTGGCACACTGGGATGAGTACATGGCAAAGACTGATTTTTCCATCCCGGAAGAACTGAACGACAAAAGCAAAGATCAGGAGCTCCTTCTGTTTTATAATTCCAATGAAGAAGAGTTCCGCAAATCCATGAAAGAAGTGGTACGAAAACTCCAGGATGAGGAGTAAAGAGAAAAGTCAGACAGACGAATGCAGACAGGAGATTCCGGCCGGACGGCAGGGGATCTCCTGTCAGACGTAGGGGGAGTCTGGAACAAGGACAAAAGAGAGGACCGGAATATGGAAATACAGATGTACAATATGGGGCTTGGAGAATGTTTCCTGCTGGAAGACGGAACAGAAAAACTGGCAGTCAACTGTGGAACCCGCAATAAAAGAATCAATGGGACAGACAGCGGAGAGATTTACCGGGAGATACAGGACCGGGCGGCAGAAGAGGGATATGATTTGCTGATTACACAGTTTGATCCGGAACATATCAGCGGGTTCCTCCAGACAGGCCGGGTACGGCCGGGTGACGGAATCCGGACTGTATACCTTCCGGATCTCTTTTCGGAACGGTGGATGAACGAGGTGCTTGCTCTGCTGCTTTTGCAGGATCTTTCCAGAGGAGGGTTTCTTCCGGGAAAAGCGGTGACACTTACCAGCCTGATGGAAGTACTTTTAACTTTTCCGGGCAGGCTTTGTTTCCTGAAAAGGGGAGAGAGCATCGGCGGGAGGTATCAGGTACTCTGGCCGCAGAAAGACGGACTGAAAGCGGAGATGGAACAGACACTTAAGTCCGCGGGGATTCTCGACGCTTTTTATGAGCAGGACCGCTGCATGTGGAGAGAACTGGTCCGGGTCTCCTCAAGAATGAGAGAGATTTACATGCGGCTTCTTGCCATTTCCAGAAGCGCGGATGTTCCGAGAAATGAAGAAGGAATCCCGGTGGAACTGGAAGAGGACATCAAAAACTTCCGGTCGGACTTCAGAAAGCTGCGTAGAAACGAGCGGTTTCTTGGAATGGTGGAACGGTGCCAGAAACATCTTGAGATTCTGAAAGCATTTCATGACAGGACAGGACTGATTTTTCATACCCGTGAAGACAGCAGCAGGAATTTTCTCTATACAGGAAACACCTGGAAAGAAAGGGCGGCATGGCTGGCGGCAAATGAGGACGGGCTCGCCGGACTTCACAGAGAATACTGGTGCATTACGCTTCCGGGACATGGGACGGATGCCTGTTACTGGGATTTCTCGGAGTATGCTCCGAAGCACTTCCTCGTATCCAACGGGTACGTAGCGGGACAGGAGAACGGGAAGGTATCCGGACGTTACAGCGGCATGTTCGCCGTCCCGGATGTAACGATGCACTGTACCAGCGCAGACTGGTGCGAGGGGCGGAGGAACGGTATCTGCAGCTGCTGGAGCGCGCAGATCACATCTCCGCATCATTATTCCGTCATCCGGTAGCACGAAAGAAAAGATCCGACATGCAAAGAAAGGGAGGACAGACAGAATGAATAAGAGAAGAGCAGATAACGGAATCCCGAAGTATCAGCAGATTGCTACGGATATTGCCTATAAAATTGTAAATGGAATTTATCAGGAGGATCAGAAAATCTATGCAAGATCTGCCATCGGGAGTCAGTACAGTGTTTCTTCGGAGACAGCGCGCAGAGCAATGTGCATTCTTGCGGACTGGGATGTGGTGACGATTGAGAAAAACAGCGGTGTTCTGATCAAGTCGGTGGATAATGCAAAGAATTTTCTTCAGCAGCAGAAACAGACAAAATCAATCCAGAATCTAAAACGGAATATTCTTGACAGTGTGGAACGCCAGCAGGAGGAAATCAAAGAGCTCTATGATTATCTGACAGAGATGATTGATCAGATTGAGCGTTACCGGTCAACCAATCCATTTATCCCGTATGAAATTGTGATTACAGATCAGACTCCTTATCTGGACCGGACTGTCGGGGAAGTGGATTTCTGGCAGGAAACCTTTGCGACCGTGATCGCAATCAGGAGAAATGGAGTGCTTATGATGTCTCCGGGGCCAAAAGCGGTGTTTAAACTCAATGATATCCTGTATTATACAGGGGATGAGGAATGTCCGGAAAGGGTACAGAAATTTATGTATCCGCATCAGTAAAAAAGTACTTGCAAAAGTAACAACTTTAAAATAAAATAGAGTTGTCATTCATGGCTATAATGTAACTCACAAAAAAGAGCAGGAGGTTCTGATGCAGATCTTCCTGTTTTTTTCTTTTACCCGGCCCGGAACGTCAGGGAAGGGAGAGGACTGCATGAAAAAGAACAAGGTTGACATCACATTCACACTGTAATAAGATAAAGCAAAAAGAAAATGGAGTCATTATGAAAAAAGATACGATAAAAGAAGTTGTAGAAAAACTGAACCGTAATTACCTCACTGAGGAACTGTTCATGCCGAAAAAAGGGCGGAGGCTTCCGGAGCGCGCGGCGGTGATTGAGATTATCCGTGATCTCAGACAGATTATTTTTCCGGGATATTTTGGAAAAGACAGCGCGCTGGAACTGGATACCGCCTACTATGCAGGATACCGGATCAACCATCTTTACGATGCGCTGAAAGAGCAGATCACCATTGCGCTGAGATATCAGGGGAAAGAAGAGAATGTAGAGCAGAAGGCTCAGGAAGTGACGGACCGCTTCTTCTCCCGGATTCCGGATATCCAGAATCTGATGCTCAAAGATGTACAGGCTGGATTTGACGGGGACCCGGCGGCCCAGAGCCGGGAGGAGATTATCTTTTCCTATCCTGGACTGTTCGCGGTTTATGTGTACCGGATTGCCCATGTGCTTTATGGTGAAAAGATCCCGTTTATTCCGCGGATCATGTCAGAGTATGCGCATGGAAGAACAGGGATCGATATCAATCCGGGAGCCAGAATCGGAGAATATTTCTTTATTGACCACGGCACCGGAATTGTAATCGGGGAGACGACCGAGATCGGTGACTATGTCAAACTTTATCAGGGCGTGACGCTCGGGGCGCTGTCTACAAGAAACGGACAGAAGCTTGCCGGACTGAAACGACACCCTACCATCGGCGACCATGTGACGATCTACTCGAATTCCACCGTCCTTGGTGGAGATACCGTGATCGGGGAACACTGCATTATCGGAGGAAATACTTTCATTACAGAGTCCGTGCCGCCTTACACGAAAGTAAGCGCCAAGAGCCCGGAACTGATTTTCAAAACGCCAAAAGAAAATCAGGAAAAGAAGAATCTCTGGGAGTGGGAAAATTAAAACTCCTTTACCTTGGAAGACGGAAGTAGTAAAATATAGGCAAAAGAACAACAGGAGGGAAAGTTTATGGGACAGGAACTGATTTTAAAATTAAAAGAAGTAAAACAGGCACTGGTAGACCTTGATCTCAAAGGCGAAGAGTGGGAAGAACGTCAGGAAATTCTGCAAAAGCTTGAAGACGTGACCTCCTATGTAAAGGATGCCATGGGAAGCGGAAAACTATAAAGCAGAAAGGATGAAAGACGATGCAGCCAAAGATCAGGGCACTGGTATTTGACATGGACGGGCTTCTCTTTGACTCGGAGAAGGTGGTCCAAAAATCGTGGTATATCGCCGGAGAACGGCTGGGATACCCAAACGTAGGAGATCACATCTATCATACCCTTGGGTTTAATGTTGTAAGAAGGAGCAGGTATTTCAGGGAGACATTTGGAGAGGAATTTCCGGTAGAGACCTTTAATCAGATGACAAGGGAGATTTTCTATGAATTGAAGGAGACGGAAGGAGTTCCGAAAAAGCCGGGTGTGGATGAGCTTCTTTCCTACGCAAAAGAAGAAGGATACCTGCTGGCGGTCGCCACTTCGTCCGGGGAGGCCTATTCCAGAACGCTTCTGAAAGAGGGAGGGATCTGGGATTATTTTGACGCCGCGGTCTTTGGCGATATGGTCACACATGCCAAGCCGGACCCGGAGATTTATCTGAAAGCATGTGAGAAACTTGGAGTGAAGCCTTCGGAAGCAGCCGCACTGGAGGACTCGCCGAATGGAATCCGTTCTGCGCATGCGGCGGGCATGTATCCGATTGTCATACCGGATCTGGTCAGGCCGGACGAGGAGATCAAAAGTCTCAGCACATGGCAGTGTGAATCATTGTTTGATGTGATCAATATCCTGAAAGAAAAGTAAGAATCAGCCGTACAGAAAAGGCAGTCCTTCTCTGTGCGGCTGATTTTGTGATGTATGAGAAATGTGCGTACATCCTAAAGATTCAGAAAGCGGCTGCAGCATTCCTCAAAGACGTGAATCTGATGTGTCAGGTCTTCTGCCTGTATGTCGGACAGACTTTCCAGAAGAAGATCCTGAGCACGGTGTACGCCTTCTTTGTCAAGAGGAGGCGTAAGAGCGAAATCGCTGTAGGCCCGAAGCTTCTGGAAATAGAGGTTCAGGTCCGCGGGATTTTGTTCCTTATATGCCAGTTCATACATATAGTGGGAGTCTGCAGCGTCAGAATCACTGCATTTTTGACAGATCCACTTTCCAAGGTAATAATATTGATTTCCGATCCGGTAGACAAATCCCGGACGGGAGATGAAATCCTGATGGTTCATATCCGGCACCTCCTTGTCATTAGCCGTTGATGATAACCTGTTTCAGGGAAAGATCCGGATTTAACAGGACCAGATTTCCGATTTTGCCGGGAGAGATGCTTCCGTACAGATGCTCCAGGTGCAGTGCGCGTGCCGGATTGTAGGTGGCACAACGGACAGCGTCTTCCAGCGGAATGTCCATCTCAGTTATTGCGGTACGCATACAGTCGGCAAGGTTTGTCACGGATCCGGCCAGTGCTCCGCCCTCTGCCAGAGTGGCATGTTTTCCGGACACATTGACATCCAGTCCGCCGAGGGTGTAGGAGCCGTCCGGCATTCCTGTGGCGCGCATACTGTCACTGATCAGGCAGATTCTTTCGGAACCAAGCATGGCAAAGGCAGCCCGTACCATGGCCGGATGAATGTGGACCCCGTCACAGATCAGCTCTGCGAATACATGTGGACTGTCAAATACAGCGCCGACAACACCCGGTTCCCGGTGGGTAAATGCAGGCATGGCATTGAAAAGATGAACCGCATGGCAGGCTCCGGCATCGAAAGCGGCCTTTGCGTCTGCATATGGAGCGTTTGTATGTGCCAGAGAAACGGATACGTTGTCCTTCACTTTCCGGATAAAATCAAGTGTCCGTTCCAGACCCATTTCCGGCGCAACGCCGATAAATTTGATCAGCCCTTTTGCGGCATCCTGAAATTCATTAAAAAGAGCGGCATCACATGGAATGATATTCCTTTCGTCCTGCGCGCCTTTCTTTGCGATGCTGATAAAAGGCCCTTCCATATTCAGACCCACAAGATGTGCACCCTGCTCATTTGTGTAGGAAGCAGCGGTAGCAAGAATCTTCTTGAGCTCTTCTGAAGGAAGTGTCATGGTGGCCGGACAGATGGTTGTTACACCTATGGAAGCTTCGTATTCGGCAATTGTCCGAAGTGCTTCCGGATCGTTATCACAGACGTCGGCTCCCATGCATCCGTGAAAATGAATGTCAATCAGTCCCGGAATGGCGTAGGCACCGCCGCCGTCCACAACTTCACCGGAACCGGAAGCAGTTTCGCAAAACAGTCCGTCTTCAATCACTACATCACCCGGATGGAAGTGAAAATCCTCCCCGTATACTTTTACATTTTTGATAATCATAATAGTACTCCTTTGTCTGAAAGAAAAGGATGCCGGGAAAGAATCCTTCCTCCCGGCATCCCTGATTACATGTTAACGAGGAACTTTGGAAAAAGCAGCCTCATCAGCTACAACGGTTACGTCCGGATGGAACTGCAGGATTGATGCAGGTACTTCCGGTGTAACAGGCCCAAAGAATGATTTTGCGACCGCTTCAGCTTTATCTTCTCCGCTTACAATAAGGAGAATTTTCTTTGCGCGCATAATGGTTCCGATTCCCATGCTGTAAGCCTGTTTCGGAACATCATCAGCGGAAGCAAAGAAACGTTTATTTGCTTCAATCGTACTTGGCTGAAGGTCAACACAATGTGTTGCTTTCGGGAATTCACTGCCCGGTTCGTTGAATCCGATATGACCATTGTGTCCGATTCCGAGAAGCTGAAGATCCACACCGCCGAGAGAAGCAACGACTTCTTCGTAGTGCGCACATTCTGCTTCGCTGTCTTCGCATGTGCCGTCCGGGATATTGGTGTTTGCCGGATCGATATTTACATGATCAAACAGATGATCATGCATGAAATAATAGTAGCTCTGATCATTATCTTTTGGAAGTCCCTTGTACTCATCCAGATTGGCTGTCTTCACCTGTGAAAAATCAAGGTCACCATTCTCGTATTTGGCAACAAGGTTTTTGTAGGTTCCGACCGGAGAAGAACCTGTAGCCAGACCAAGTACACAGTCCGGTTTTGAAATAACCTGTGCTGCGATGATGTTGGCAGCTCTCTGACTCAGAGCATCGTAATCTTTTTCCACGTAGAATCTCATGACTAAAATCTCCCTTTTGTTTGATAGTTACAGTATAACACATAAAAAGAGAAAGTACTTTCAAAACGTGGCTTTTTCAAAAAATTCCGGTCTGTGAAAATCCGGAGCGTCTGACAGGATGGGCGAAAATGCAGCGTAATGCTCGATGGACGGATCTTCCGAAATCTTATAAAAGTTGCAGGAAAAGGTATCGGGAAGACCGGATTTTGTGATTCCGTAAATCTGTTCCAAAAGGGAAAGCGGAAGATGGAAGGTCAGTTTCCAGCAGTCCGGCATCAGACGGACATGGTGTGACAGCGCACGGCATTCTGCTTCCGAAAACAGGGTACGGCCGGTACGGGCAAATCCGTACTGGGCAAGGAGAGCGCCGTTTGCGTTGAATTCCAGATTGATATACGGAGAGAGTTTCCGGCTTCGCTTTCCGGAAAACGGGAAGTGAAAAAACGCTTCCATGGCACTGTCCAGGTAAACAGGAACCTGAAAGCCGGTCTGACGGCGGAGCGGATCTGTCTCAAAACAGGTCATTTCCACGTAGAATCCGTCACCGGGCACATATCCGATCCGGCCTGTAACGGGAGGAGCAAATTTCGTCCCCCAGAGTAAATGGGACACCTCAAATGAGGTGCCCTCTGAAGATAACTGTTCCGGGAATGAGAGGATCTGAATTTTCATTATGCCGAAACCCCGCTTTCCCAACGGCCGCTTGCCCCGCATGGAAGTACAAGACCGTTTGAAGAAACCGGAAGACCGATTTCCTGAGAGTCCACATGACCGTGGAACTGTTTCAACTCCGTGCCGAGCATATAGGTCAGAACTGCAGGAGCGAGGCCGGTTGTGTAAGAGTTGACAAGGAAAAACAGCGGCTTGTCGGACAGAATCTGTGTACACTTCCGGATCAGAGGATGAATGGCATCCTCGATCTTCCAGATCTCGCCTTTTGGTCCGCGGCCGTAGGAAGGCGGATCCATGATGATGGCATCATAATGATTTCCTCTGCGGATTTCTCTTTCGACAAATTTCATACAGTCGTCCACAAGCCAGCGGATCGGCGCGTCCGAAAGGCCGGAGGAAGCAGCATTTTCCTTTGCCCATGTGACCATGCCTTTGGAAGCGTCCACGTGAGTGACGTGCGCTCCGGCAGCGGCAGCCGCAAGAGTGGCTCCTCCGGTGTAGGCAAACAGGTTCAACACCTTGACCGGGCGTCCGGCGGAACGGATTTTTTCAGAGAACCAGTCCCAGTTTGCCGCCTGTTCAGGGAAGAGTCCCGTATGTTTAAAGCTGAAAGGCTTCAGATTAAAGGTCAGATCCCGGTAATGGATCTGCCATTGCTTCGGAAGGCTGAAGAATTCCCATTCTCCGCCGCCTTTTTTACTTCTGTGATAATGTGCGTTTGGATGATACCACCCGCGGTTTGTCTTTTCAGTATTCCAGATTACCTGCGGGTCCGGGCGGACCAGGATGTAATCACCCCAGCGTTCCAGCTTTTCCCCGCCGGAACAGTCTATGACTTCATAATCTTTCCAACCATCTGCAATCCACATGATTAACAATCCTTTCTATATCTGATATTTATCGTGACGGTGTGATTCCGTTTTGTGAATCCTCCATAATCCTGTTTATTATAGCAGTAAAGGAATAAAAGCTCAATGAAAAACACCCTTTTTGAGCCGAACCTATAGAAAAAGCAAATGATTGATATACGAAAAACCGATAAGTAAATCCGTTTACCGGCTATTTGCTTAGTGTTAAAATAATCGGTAGATATGGAACTAAACAGGAAAGGTGGAACAAGAAATGATCAAAGTAAACGCAATCGGAGATAATTGTCCGATTCCTGTAATTAAAACAAAGAAAGCAATGAAGGAGCTGACAGGACCGGATACAATCGAAGTACTGGTAGATAACGAAATCGCTGTTCAGAATGTGACAAAGATGGCTCAGTCCTCAGGCGGAAAAGTAACATCCGAAAAGAAAGCGGAGAAAGAATACCGCATCCTGATTGAGATGGAAGGTGCACCGGCAGCAGAAGAGGCTGAAGAAGAGGTTTCCTGCACACCGGACAAGAGAGGAAATACGATCGTTGTCGTATCTTCGGACAAGATGGGAAGCGGAAACGAGGAGCTGGGAAAAGTCCTGATGAAAAGTTTCCTCTTTGCGGTGACACAGCTTGAGGAGCTGCCAAAGACCATGCTCTTTTATAATGGAGGCGCGACACTGACGACAGAGGAGTCCGACTCTCTGGAAGATCTGAAGAATCTGGAGGCACAGGGCGTTGAGATCATGACGTGCGGAACATGTCTTGATTACTATGGACTGAAAGAGAAGCTGGCTGTCGGAACAGTAACAAATATGTACAGCATTGTAGAGACGATGGAACAGGCATCAAAAGTGATCAGACCATAAAGACAACAGTATGGAAGTATACATCAGGATCGGCATCAGACTGTGCTGATCCTGATATTTTTTTGACAGGAAACGTAGATTTTTGGTTGATCTTGTTTCGGTTTATGATATAATAAAAAAGTTATAAGTTTTTTCTATAAGTACATGCGAAAGGAGAAGAAGAAAAAGATGATTCAGGATGTGAAATTGACACAAATGACAAAGACGGCGGGGTGAGCCGCCAAGATAGGTCCTGAGACCCTTGCCCAGGTTCTGGGTAAGCTACCGAAATTCCATGATGACAACCTGATCGTCGGAATCGAGACAGCGGATGATGCTGCGATCTACAAGGTGACAGATGACATCGCCATGATCCAGACGGTTGATTTCTTCACTCCGATCGTAGATGATCCATATATGTTCGGCCAGATTGCGGCAGCCAATTCGTTAAGCGATGTGTGGGCCATGGGAGGAGAGCCGAAGGTGGCGCTTAACATCGTCGGATTCCCGAACTGTCTGGATCCGTCCATTTTAGGAGAAATCTTAAAAGGCGGAGCGGACAAGGTGATGGAAGCAGGCGCCGTGCTGGTGGGCGGACACACCATTCAGGATGATGAACCGAAATACGGACTCTGTGTTTCCGGATTCGTTCATCCGAAGAAGATTTTTAAAAATTACGGCTGCAGGCCGGGAGATAAGCTTATTCTGACAAAGCAGATTGGAAACGGTATCGTCAATACGGCGATCAAAGCGGAGATGGCTTCTGAAAGAGCGATCAAGGAGGCAGAGACTGTCATGTCTTCTCTCAACAAGAAAGCGAAAGAGGTTGTGGAGAAGTATGACGTATCCGCCTGCACGGACGTGACAGGATTCGGGCTTCTTGGACACGGGGCCGAGATGGCAACTGCAAGCGGAGTGTGCCTGAATCTGGATGTGAGAAAGATCCCGTATTTTGCGGATGCGGTTGAGTATGCAAAGATGGGACTGATTCCGGCAGGGGCGTACAAAAACAGAGGACATTCCGGACAGTATGTGGATATCGGCAGTACGCCGGAACACTACGTGGATCTCCTTTATGATCCGCAGACATCCGGAGGGCTTCTGATCAGCGTTGCGCCGGAGCAGGCAGATGCTGTCATGGAAGATTTTGAGAAAAAGGGACTGGATACCAGGGTGGCCATGATAGGTGAAGTATCGGAAAAAGATCAGGAGGACAACACATTCATCCGGCTTGTATAGATGCCGGAGAATGGAAAAGAGACGAAAATGGACAAAAATATTTTTTACCGCAGTATTCCGAAGGTGGATATACTGCTGGAAGATGAAAGAATCCAAAACGCAGCTTCGATTTATGAACGAGACACGGTGATGGATGCTATCAGGGAGCAGACAGAGTATGTGCGCGGACTGATCCGGACATGCGACGAAGAGGAGACGATCCGCCGCGGAATTGACAATCTGATTCCGGATATTATCCGGCGGGTGGAGAAGATGCATACGCCGGATATGCGCCCGGTGATCAATGCGACAGGTACGATTCTCCACACCAATCTGGGACGTGCCCCGATCAGCAGGGAGCATATGGCAAGGCTTGCGGAAGTAGCATGCGGATACTCCAATCTGGAGTATGATCTGGAGGCCGGCAGACGTGGGGAGCGGTACTCTCACTTTGAGAAGCTTCTCTGCAAGATTACGGGAGCGGAGGCTGCCATGGCAGTCAATAATAATGCTTCTGCCGTTATGCTGATTTTAAGTTCCATGGCAAAAGGAGGAGAGGTTGTCGTATCCAGAGGAGAGCTTGTGGAAATCGGCGGGAAATTCAGGATTCCGGACGTGATGGAGCAAAGCGGAGCCAGACTTGTGGAAGTGGGAACGACGAATAAGACTCACTATTCTGATTACGCGGATGCTGTCACAGAGGAGACGAAAGCTTTTCTGAAGGTTCACACAAGTAATTACCGGATTGTCGGATTTACCGAGTCCGTAGGCATCGACGATCTGATTCCGCTGGGACAGGAGTATGATCTTCCGATTATCGAAGACCTCGGAAGCGGTGTACTCATTGATCTGAGTAAATACGGACTGACTTATGAGCCGACGGTACAGGATTCCATCCGGAAGGGAGCGGATGTAGTCTGCTTCAGCGGGGACAAGCTTCTTGGAGGACCGCAGGCGGGAATTATCGTCGGAAAGAAAAAATACATTGATAAAATGAAGAAGAACCAGCTGACAAGAGCCCTCCGTATCGACAAGTTTACGGCGACGGCGCTGGAGCTGGTATTACAGGAATATTTAAGCGAAGAAAACGCGGTAAACAAGATTCCGGTTCTTCGCATGATTACAAAATCTGCCGAAGAGGTGGAAAAGTCTGCAAGACGATTTAAACGGACGCTGGAAAGAAAAGGACTTAAGGCGGCTATCACTCTTCAGAAGTGTGAATCCCAGATCGGAGGGGGATCTCTTCCGCTTGAGAGGATTCCGAGTATGGCTGTCGGCATCCGCCCGGAAACGATGAGTGTTCCGGAGCTTGAGACGGCAATGCGCCATCTGGAGGTTCCGATCATCCCAAGGACGGTCAACGATACGATTCTGATGGATGTGAGGACCATCGAGGAAGACCGGATGAAGCTTGCGGCAGACGAGTTAAAGCAGATATTATAATTACGATAGAGACAGTGGGAATGAAATAACATGAAACACATTATCATAGGAACAGCCGGTCATATTGACCATGGAAAGACGACGCTGATCAAGGCGCTGACAGGAAGAAATACAGACCGATGGGAAGAAGAGCAGAGAAGAGGGATCACGATCGATCTTGGATTTACCTACTTCGACCTTCCAAACGGCGACCGGGCAGGGATTATCGACGTGCCGGGACATGAGCGTTTTATCAACAATATGGTTGCAGGCGTGGTAGGGATGGATCTGGTCATGCTTGTAATCGCGGCGGATGAGGGAATCATGCCGCAGACAAGAGAGCATATGGACATTCTTGGCGAGCTTGGTATTGAGAAGAGTATCATTGTCCTCAACAAATGCGATCTTGTGGATGAAGAGTGGATGGAGCTTGTCGAGGAGGAAGTGCGTGAGGAACTGCATGGCACATTCCTTGAGAATGCACCGATTGTAAAGGTATCCGCCGCTACAGGAGAGGGGCTGTCTGATCTTATCGATACGATCCAGCGGATGACGGAAAATGAAGTGACAGAAAAAGATATTCATACGATTCCGAGACTTCCGATTGACCGTGCGTTTACCATATCCGGATTCGGGACAATCATTACCGGAACCCTGCTTGCGGGGACAATCCGGAAAGAGGATACCCTTTGCATGTATCCGATCGGAAAAGAATGTAAAATCCGGAATATCCAGGTCCACGGCGAAAATGTGGATGTCTGCTATGCCGGACAGCGTGTGGCCATCAATCTCTCCAACATCAAAAAGTCTGAGATCAAGAGGGGCTGCGTTCTTGCGCCGCCGAAAAATATGAAAAATACAGATCTTCTGGACGTAAGGCTCAATGTCCTTCCATCTTCCATGAGGATCCTTACCAATAATGCAAGACTTCACCTGTTTACAGGGACAAGCGAAGTTCTATGCCGTGCCGTCCTGCTTGATAAAGAGGAGATCGGACCGGGCGAGAGCGGCTTTGTGCAGCTGCGTCTGGAGGAGGAGATCGCCGTGCGAAGAGGCGACCGGTTTGTTGTGCGCTTCTATTCTCCAATGGAGACCATCGGGGGCGGCGTGATTCTGGAGCCGAATCCGAAATGGAAGAAGAGATTCCAGCCGGATGTGATTGAGGAACTGAAGAAAAAAGAGTCCGGCTCCTCTGCTGATGTGATCGAGCTTCATATCCGCCAGCATGACAAGACTATGGTGACAGTTGCGGAACTGGCCAAGATCACTGCGCTTGCACCGGAGGAAGTGGAGGAAGATGTAAAAGAGCTGCAGGCGGCAGGACAGATTCATGTGTTCCCTATGAAGAAAGATACCTATGTATGGCACAGAAGTTCGCAGGAGAGCATGACAGAGTCCATTTTAAAAGAGCTGGAAGGATTCCATAAGGCTCATCCGTACCGGCCGGGTATGCCGAAGGCAGAAGTGCATATGCGCTTTATGAAGCAGGTCAAGCCAAATGTATTTGACATGTATATTGAAATGCTGATAAATGAGGGAAAGATCGGACGCAGCGGAGAGTACCTCCATGCCCCGGCTTATGAGATACCAAAAGATGCGGTATTTGAGAAAGCATCCCGGACGATTCTTGAGACCTTTGAGAAAGCGGGGTATGATTTTGTCCGTTTTTCAGAGATCGTATTTCCGAAGCTCCCGGACGGAGTGAAGGAAGATGTGCTTCAGGTGCTGATTTCCGACGGAACTGTCGTAAAGATCAACGATGAAATGTATACACTGGCGTCCTATATGGAGAAAGCAAAAGCAAAGATTATTGAGAAACTTCAGAAGGACGGTTTGATTACGATTGCTGAGGTGCGGGATATGTTTGGAACAAGCCGGAAGAGCGCCAAGCCGATCCTGGAATATATGGACAGCCAGAAAGTGACTAAGAAAACAGGAGCAGAGAGCGAAAGGGTTGCATATTTATGAATTTAAAACAGTTGGAGGCATTCGTATGTGTTGCAGATAAGAAGAGCTTTTCCAAAGCGGCAAGGGAGCTGTATCTGACACAGCCGACGATCAGCGCACATATTGCCTCGTTGGAAAAGGAGCTGGATGCAAGGCTGTTTATCAGAAATACAAAAGAGGTGAGTCTGTCCGAGGATGGAACCGTTCTCTACAGCTACGCAAAACAGATGATTGATCTGGAAGAGCAGATTGAGGCATGTTTCTGCGGAGAGAGACAGTCGGATGTCAGAAAGATCACAATTGCGGCATCCACAATTCCGGCGCAGTATATTCTGCCGGGGATTTTGGCAAGGTTCATTGAGAAATATCCGAAAGAGCAGTTTAAGGTCATTGAGACGGACAGTTCCAAAGTGATCGAACTGATCTCCGGGGGAGCGGCTGATATCGGGTTTTCCGGAACTGTTCTCGAGAGGAAGTTCTGCAAATATATTCCTTTCTATAAGGATGAACTGATTATCATTATGCCGAATACGGAAAAGTATCAGGCGCTTATGGAGCAGGAAAATCTGGACTGGCTGAAATCAGAATCCTATATCATGAGGGAGGAAGGATCCGGGACACGAAAGGAAGCGGAAAAACAGCTGAAACGCTACGGGATCGATGTGGATCAGCTTACCGTAGTCGCAAGTATGGAGAGCCAGGAGGCAATTAAACGTTCCGTCATGAACGGAATGGGAATTTCCATTATCTCCAGACTGGCAGCGGAAGAAGAGGTCAGAACAGGAAAGGTGCTTTGCCGCAAGGTGCCGGGTGAAGGAGAAGGCCGGGACCTGAATGTCGTTTACAATAAAAACTTTCACCTTTCAAAATCCGCTGAGCGGTTTATTAAAGTAGTGAAAGAAATGTATCAAATTCACAAGTAATTACAGATTGCCAATTTATAGAATGTTTCTATAAATTGGCAATTTTTATAGGGTTTTTAAATTAGACTGGATTTGATAAAAAAGATATACTAGAGGTAATGGGAGGGAGAGACTATGATTTATCTTGATAATGCGGCGACTACGATGCATAAGCCGCAGGAAGTGATCGATGCGGTTGTAAATGCAATGGGTTCCCTTGGAAATGCAGGGCGTGGTGCCAATACAGCATCTCTGGGGGCGGCGCGGATCATTTATGAAGCAAGAGAGCGCCTGGCAAAGCTCTTTGGTGCGGAGGATCCGAAGCAGATCGCGTTTACATCCAATTCTACCGAAAGCCTGAATACGGCAATCCGGGGATTGATAGATCCTGGAGATCATGTAATTACGACTGTGTTGGAGCATAATTCTGTCCTCAGGCCGATCTATGATCTTCAGGAAAAAGGAGTGGAAGTGACTTTTGTAAAGAGTGATGACAAGGGCAGGATCTGTTATGAAGAGATCGAGCAGGCAATCCGTCCAGAGACAAAGGCCATCGTGACGACACACGGATCCAATCTGACGGGAAATCTGGTTGATATTGGAAGGATCGGAAAGATGGCACATGACCATGGTGTTCTCTATATTGTGGATGCATCCCAGACGGCGGGGGTTTTCCCGATTGATGTCAAAGCCATGCATGTGGATGTACTCTGCTTTACAGGACACAAAGGACTCCTGGGCCCGCAGGGAACCGGTGGGCTTTATGTGAGAGAAGGACTGAAGATTCGTCCGCTGAAGATGGGAGGAAGCGGAGTACAGACATACAATCATCATCATCCGTCTGAAATGCCGACGGCACTGGAGGCAGGCACACTCAACGGGCATGGAATCGCAGGACTGAATGCGGCACTCGGCTACATCGAACGTGTTGGGATTGATACGATCCGCAGAACCGAGCAGAAGTGGATGCGGATGTTTTACGAGGGGGTAAAAGATATTCCCGGCGTGAAAATCTACGGTGATTTCGAGACGGAAGAGAGATGCCCGATCGTTACACTGAATATCGGGGATTATGATTCCGCGGAAGTCAGCGACGAACTTCTGATGACGTACGACATTTCCACGAGACCGGGCGGACACTGCGCGCCTTTGATGCATGAAGCGCTCGGTACGGTAGAACAGGGATCCGTACGCTTCAGCTTCTCCCATTTCAATACTGAGGAAGAGATTCAGACTGCCATCCGTGCAGTAGAAGAACTCGCGAAAGAAGAATAAGGAACAGGAGGAAAGAGAATGAATTTATCTGACTCAAAGAAAAAACTGGCGCTTGCCGGCGTTGTCTGCGGTATCGTTGCTGCAGTTCTGGCGGCAACAGGAAATCCGGCGAATATGGCGATCTGTATCGCATGTTTTGTCAGGGACACTGCAGGAGCTCTGAAATTCCACAGCGCGGCGGCAGTACAGTATGCCAGACCTGAAATTGTAGGAATTGTGCTGGGAGCATTTGCGATCTCATTAGCGACAAAGGAATACCGGTCTACCGGAGGATCTTCTCCGATGATCCGTTTTGTCCTTGGAATGATCATTATGATCGGTTCTCTTGCATTCCTTGGCTGCCCGCTTCGTATGGTACTCCGTATGTCAGCAGGTGACCTGAATGCATGGGTTGCCCTGATCGGATTTGCTGCCGGCGTTGCAACAGGAGCATTTTTCCTGAAGAAAGGATTCAGCCTTGGACGGGCACATGAGACCAATGCCGCAAGTGGTACAGTACTTCCGATTCTGATGGTGGGAATTCTGATTTTAAGCGTATGCACAACACTGCTTGCTGCATCAGAGCCGGGGGCAGGCCCGGGAGCCCTTCACGCCCCGATTCTGATTTCTCTGATCGGTGGTTTGATCTTTGGAGCTTTTGCGCAGAAATCCAGAATGTGTTTTGCGGGAAGTATCCGTGATATTATTCTTGTCAAAAGTTTCGATCTGATTTCTGTTATCGTAGGACTGTTTGCAGTTATGCTGATTTATAATATCGCAACAGGCGGATTCCACCTCGGATTCAGTGGACAGCCGATCGCACATTCCGCGCATCTGTGGAATATTCTCGGGATGTATGCGGTAGGATTCGCGGCAGTACTTGCCGGTGGATGTCCTCTTCGCCAGCTCGTTCTGGCAGGACAGGGATCTTCCGATTCCGCAGTCACGGTACTGGGACTGTTTGTCGGCGCTGCTGTATCACATAACTTTGGACTGGCAGGCGCGGCAGCAAGTGCGGCAACTGCGGACAAGGCAGCGTCCGCAGGCGGAGTCAGCACAGCAGGTCAGATTGCAGTTGTCATCTGTATTGTCGTATGTTTCATAATTGCATTGACAAATAAGCGGAAAATGGCGAAATAGTATGGTATTTTAATGAAATGTATGTTATTCTATGAGAAAGGATGATAATGAAATGAAGGAAGTAGATGCAAGAGGACTTTCCTGTCCGGAACCGATCATGCTGACAGCAGAGGCGATCAAAGGAACGACGGAGCCGGTAAAGGTACTTGTAAGCGAACCTCATCAGAGAACGAATGTAGAGAAATTCGCGAAAGATAAAGGCAAGAAGGTTACCGTGACGGAAAAGGGCTCTGAATTTGAAATAGTGATTGAATCATGAGAAAGAAAGAATTAAAGCTGGTAGTGACATTCCATACGACAGCAGATGCTATGGCAATGGAAAAGACTTGTAAAGAACATGAAGTGAATGGCAGACTGATCCCTGTACCAAGGGCGATTTCGGCGGGATGCGGACTTGCCTGGTGTGCGGATCTTACGGACAGGGATTCGGTGCTTGACATCATGGATCAGGTGGGAATTGAGCACGAAGAGCTTCACGAATGTATGGTATAATCAGGAGAAAACCGGATTTTCATTATGAAAATCCGGTTTTGCTTTTGGGGGGACAAATTTCCGCGGGGCGGGCTGTTCTGTAAAAGCAGAAAGTACAGCAAAGTCATGAAATTGAGAGGAGGAGATGATATGACATTAATGCTGAAAGTAGTTCCTGTATTTGCTGCAGCGGCACTTCTGTTTGCGGTTTATCTGGCGCTTAAGGTTTCCAGACAGGAGGCAGGAACCAGGAGAATGCGGGAAATTTCCGAAGCCATTGCGGAAGGAGCTGGAGCTTTCCTGATGGCGGAATACCGGATTCTGATAGTCTTTGTTGTAGTGCTGTTTGTACTGATCGGTATTGGAACGAGAAGCCTTGTAACGGCCGTGTGCTTTGTAGCAGGTGCTCTGTTTTCGACACTTGCCGGTTACTTTGGAATGCAGGTGGCGACAAAGGCAAATGTCCGAACGGCAAATGCGGCAATGAAATCCGGTATGAACCGGGCTCTTTCCATAGCATTTTCCGGTGGAGCCGTGATGGGGCTTTGTGTGGCAGGTCTCGGGGTTCTTGGTGTCAGCATGATTTATCTGATTACCGGAAATATTGATGTGCTCTCCGGATTCAGCTTCGGAGCATCTTCCATCGCACTGTTTGCCCGTGTGGGAGGCGGTATCTATACGAAGGCGGCAGATGTTGGCGCTGACCTGGTCGGAAAAGTAGAGGCCGGAATACCGGAAGATGATCCGAGAAATCCGGCTGTCATCGCGGACAATGTCGGAGATAATGTCGGAGACGTGGCCGGAATGGGAGCTGACCTTTTTGAGTCTTATGTAGGGGCATTGATTTCGGCTCTGACACTTGGAATCGTATATCATGAGACGGCAGGCGTCGCGTATCCGCTCGTGATTTCCGGGCTTGGACTGATTGCTTCTGTTCTTGCGACCTTCTTTGTAAAAGGAGATGAAAAGTCGAATCCGCACAGAGCTCTTAAGATGGGAACGTATGTATCAAGCGCACTGGTGGTTGTTGTGTCGCTTGTCTTCAGCCTTGCGTTCTTTGGCAGCCTCAGGATGGCGGGAGCGGTGATTTCCGGTCTGGCTGTGGGCCTGCTGATCGGAATTATCACAGAAATTTATACATCAGCAGATTATAATTCGGTAAAAGAGATTGGAAAGCAGTCAGAGACAGGAGCGGCGACAACGATTATCAGCGGTATGGCTGTCGGAATGAAATCGACAGCGGCGCCGGTTCTTCTGATCTGTGTCGGTATTTTTGCGGCATACCAGTGCAGCGGTCTTTATGGAATTGCGCTGGCCGCAGTAGGAATGCTGTCTACAACGGCTATTACTGTTGCGGTGGATGCCTATGGCCCGATCGCGGATAATGCGGGAGGTATTGCAGAGATGGCGGGGCTGGACGAATCGGTCCGTCAGATTACGGATAAGCTCGATTCCGTTGGAAATACGACAGCGGCGATAGGAAAAGGATTTGCCATCGGTTCTGCAGCCCTGACCGCGCTGGCATTGTTTGTGTCCTACGCTGAGGCAGTCAGGCTGGATCAGATTGATATTCTGGACAACAGAGTTATTATCGGACTTTTTATTGGAGGAATGCTGCCGTTTCTATTCTCGTCCATGACAATGCAGAGTGTATCGAAAGCAGCATACCAGATGATCGAAGAAGTAAGAAGACAGTTTAAGGCAATGCCGGGGATTATGGACGGTACAGAAAAACCTGATTACAAATCCTGTGTGGCAATTTCTACAACAGCAGCCTTGAAGGAAATGCTGATCCCGGGAATTATGGCGGTCGCATCTCCGGTAGTAACAGGGCTGATCCTTGGAACGGGGGCGCTGGGCGGTCTTCTGGCAGGAGCGCTTGTAACAGGTGTCCTGATGGCCATTTTCATGTCTAATGCAGGCGGAGCCTGGGATAACGCAAAAAAATATATTGAGGACGGACATCACGGTGGAAAGGGAAGTGAGGCGCACAAAGCGGCAGTAGTCGGAGATACCGTGGGTGATCCTTTCAAAGATACCTCGGGGCCGTCTATTAATATTCTGATCAAACTGATGACAATTGTTTCGCTGGTGTTTGCACCGTTGTTCCTTTCGGTCGGCAGTCTTTTGTAAAAAAGAAAAAAGAGAATCCTGCACGAAAAGTGCAGGATTCTCTTTAAATACCATGAACAAATGTATCCAGTACGTGGGGCAGAAGACGCCCGCTGTACTCGGACAGGGAATATGTACCCCGGCATAATGCCCAGTCATAAATCATGGAACGCTCATACATGGCGTAAATCTTGAGCAGTTCATCGACAGTACAGCCGGGATGAAACTCTCCGGTTTCCACCGCGTGTTCCAGGATCTCTCTCAGCCAGGTAAAGTACAGACGCTGCTCGTCAAGAAGCGACCGGTGGTCTTTTGTGACAAGCTGAGAAGAATACAAAAACGCAATAAGATTAACATCAATGCTCGTTTCGATCATATGGAACAGTTCTCTGTTCAGATACAGAAGTGTATCATAGGCAGACAGATCCGGATCAATTTTTGACTGAAGATCTTCATATTTTGAGTCAAACAGATCGGAGATGGAATTCAGCAGTGCCTCTTTCCCCTTGAAGTAATGGTAAAAGGTTCCTTTTGATGTCTTGGAAAGAGCGATAATATCTTCTACGGTTGTTTTGTCATAGCCTTTTTTGTAAAAAAGATTCCATGCCGCTTTTACTATACGGCTTTTCGTGGAAGAACGTTTTCTTGGCATAAAAATCTGTGTCCTTTCTGCATGACTGTGAGGTCTAGTGACCTACGCGGAATCCGTATTTCAGCGGATCGTCCGGGTCAATGACGTAGGTGGAAAGACCTGTAACATAAGCAGATCCTGTAATCCGCGGAATAACAGCATTGTAATCGCCTACTTTTGCTTCACCGAGAATAACACCTTTGAACTGGGAGCCGATAAAGCTTTCGTATACGAAAGGTTCACCGATACCGATTTCACCTTTTGCGTACAGTGTGGCAAGTTTTGCGCTTGTACCTGTTCCACACGGAGAACGGTCAGCCATATGATCGCCGAAGATTACAACATTTCTGCGGCTGCATCCAGGTGTATCTGTATGACAGTAGAACTCGGCAAGGTCTACAGTTGTAATGTCGAGCTCCGGATGTTTTACTTTTACTTCTTTGTTGACATTCTCCAGAAGCTTCATTCCAAAATCCTGAAGGAACGGAACAGTCTTGGAATCTACGTGAAGATTCAGGGACGGCTGTTCTGCATCGATAATGGCAAAGAAACTTCCGCCGAAGGAAATATCATAAGTAATTTCTCTTCCGTCTACGACTGTTTTGAGATTTTCTTTATAAAGGAATGCAGGTACGTTTGTCAAAGTAACGCTGACAACTTTTCCGTCTTTTACCTGAGCCTTTGTACGGATTAATCCGGCCGGAGCCTCAAGAACGACTTCTGTCTCAGGTTCTTTTGCTTCGATCAGTCCTGTTTCGATTACGGCTGTAACTGTACCGATTGTACCATGTCCGCACATGTTCAGATACTCTCCGGTATCCATGAAAATAACGCCGAAATCAGCTTCCGGGTTGACCGGTTCTGTCACAACAGCGCCAAACATGTCGTGATGTCCCCGTGGTTCAAACATCAAAGCCTGACGAAAATGATCGTAATGCTCTGCGAGATAGTTCTTTCTTTCAATCATGGTATTACCTTCCAGTTTCGGGAAACCGGAAACTACAATACGTGTAAATTCTCCGACTGTGTGTGTATCCACAGCTAAAAAAGATGCCTCAAAATTATCAAGATTTAATTTTGGGTTCAGTTCCATGATCAGATCCTCCTTAGAAAAAATACTTCATAAACTTTGATTGCCTATAGATAAAAGCGATAAATCTATCGGGCGGGACGCTGTACGGTATGCAGAAAAAAATACCGGCGGCATAAGCCGGAAGCGGCAGGTGCCATGTAGTAGACCGCATTCTAGTACGACGTCTAGTAAGTTATTACAATTATGACTGAAAAGCCTTGAAAAGTCAACGGCTATTTGCTAAAATACAATTGACAAAAATTTAATTATTTTTCTGTTGAAATTTGCCGTCAAGTGTGGTAAATTGTCTATGCGAAAAAGCATAACATGGAGGTAGATGAGTAACTGGTGTGCTTCCTGGTCTTCAAAACCAGTGTAGGGCGTTAGGAGCGTCCTGGGTGGGTTCGATTCCCACATGCCTCCGCCAGAAAGAAAACAGGCCTGTAGATATGCGGGCTTCAGATATCAGCCGGGAAATGACCGCGCTGAGCATCTTATAGAAATCATCAATAAACAAACATTGCTGTGGATCACGACGGGAGACAGATCGTATATTGGAGACCGAGCTCATATCCCGTATAAAATATAAAGAAAAGGAGCATGTTGTTATGGGAAACATTCAACTTTTACTGCGTCAGCACGTAGGAGCGCCATGTGAACCGGTTGTAAAAGCCGGAGATGTGGTAAAAAAGGGTACACTTGTAGCAAAACCGACCGGACTTGGAGCGAACATCTTCTCCAGTGTTTACGGTGTGGTAGAAGAAGTAAAGGAAGATCGCATCGTGATCAGGCCGGATGAAGAACAGCCGGATGAGTACGAAAAGATTTCCGAGGGCACACCGCTTGAGATGGTGAAAGAAGCCGGAGTAGTCGGCATGGGCGGCGCAGGATTCCCGACAGGAATCAAGCTGGACGCGCATTTGGATCATGGCTATATCCTTATCAATGCAGCCGAGTGTGAGCCTGGCCTTTACCATAATATCAGACAGATCGAGGCCGAGAGCGACAAGATCGTACGCGGCGTGAAATATTGTATGGATATCGCAGGCGCTGACAAAGCGATTTTTGCAATCAAGAAGAAAAATGAAAAAGCAGTAGAGACACTTCGGACTGCAATTAAAGATGAAGAAGCCATGACGATCCACCTTCTTCCGGACATCTACCCGATGGGAGAGGAAAGAGCGGTTGTCAGAGAGTGTCTTGGAATCGAGCTTGAGACAACACAGCTTCCATCTGCTGCCAATGCGGTAGTAGTCAATGTGGAGACGATCTCCAGAGTGGCAGAAGCTATCGAGGAGAGAAAGCCGTGCTTTGTCAAGAACATGACAGTAATCGGCAAGCTTAACGGCGGAAACGAGCCGCACGTCTTCATGAATGTTCCGGTAGGGACAAGCGTTGGGGAAATGATCGAACGTGCGGGCGGTATTGACGGCGTATACGGAGAGATCATTATGGGAGGACCTTTCACCGGAAATCCGACAGATCTCGATGCTCCTGTTACAAAGACGACAGGCGGTATCATCGTGACCATCGACTTCCCGAACCTTCACGGTGCAAAAGTCGGACTTCTTGTCTGCGCATGCGGCGGAAGCGAAGCACGTATGAGAGATATCTGCGAAAAGATGAACGGTGTTGTAGCATCTGTAGCAAGATGTAAGCAGGCTGTTGAGAACAAGCCGGGCGCACCGCTTAAGTGTGAAAGACCGGGTAACTGCCCGGGACAGGCAAAGAATAACATCCAGTTTAAAAAAGACGGATGTGAATACATCATTATCGGTAACTGCTCCGACTGTTCCAACACAGTTATGGGATCTGCTCCGAAGATGAAACTGAAAGTATTCCATCAGACAGACCATGTCATGAGAACAATCGGACATCCATTATACAGATATCTGAGAGTTTCCAAGCATGTAGAACAGTTTCCAAACGGAAAATAAAAGAAACGGTATGGCATAAAAGTACATCACATTCTGCGTCACCATGCGGTGTGGTTGTATATATAGAAAACGGCGAAGAGCCGAAGGAGAAAATCAAGGAGGGAATGAAACATGTCAATTACAGCTGAAACAGCGAAAGCTCATGCAAAAGATCCGGCCGTGCTTTGCTGCAGGGCGGAAGAGGGCATCACAATCGAAGCTGCAAATCTTGAGGATCCGGCGATCTTTGATGATCTGGTAGATTCAGGACTTCTGAATCTGGAAGGCGTCCTTACGATTGAACAGGTTCTTGGTGCAAAACTGAAAAAAACATGTGATTCACTTACAGCACTTACACCGGATGTCGTAGAAGGATACAAAGAAGCTTCTGCGGAAGAGCCGGTAAAAGAAGAAACAGCTGAAGAAGAAGCACCGGCAGTTCAGCCGGAAGCGCCGGCTCCGGCACCGGCAGCAGTACCGGGCGGAGTATTTAAACTCCATATCGGAGAAGGAAAAGATATCAATCTGGAAATCCCGGTTGGCATCATGGGAGGCTCTGCAGTAGCAGCAGCACCGGCTCCGGTGGCAGTAGCAGCGGCACCGGCAGCAGAAGAAAAAGAAGCAAGAGTGATGGGAACACTCACAAGAAAGCATTTCAAAATCACTGAAGTAAAGAGAGGACCGGAGACAAAGATCGACGGAACAGTGCTTTACATCCGTGAAGGAATCGAAGAAGAAGCAGCTGCAGGCCAGGAACTGGTAAACAGCTTAAAGATTGATATTATCACACCGGAGATGTACCACACATATTCCAACACAATCATGGACGTACAGCCGATTGCCACAAAAGAAGGCGAAGCTGAAATCGGAAATGGTGTAACACGTGTACTTGACGGCGTTGTTATGATGGTAACAGGTACAGATGCAAACGGCGTTCAGATCGGTGAGTTCGGTTCTTCCGAAGGATACCTGGATGAGAACATCATGTGGGGACGTCCGGGAGCACCGGATAAGGGTGAGATCTTCATCAAGACAGAAGTGATCATCAAAGAAGGAACAAACATGGAGCGTCCGGGCCCGCTCGCTGCACATACAGCGACAGACGTGATCACACAGGAGATCCGTGAAGCCCTTAAGAAACTGGACGACTCACTTGTTGTTGATACAGAGGAGTTTGAACATCTCAGACATCCTGGAAAGAAAAAAGTAGTCATCGTAAAAGAGATCATGGGACAGGGCGCTATGCATGATAACCTGATCCTTCCAATGGAGCCGGTAGGAGTACTTGGAGCGAAACCAAATGTAGACCTTGGAAACGTTCCGGTTATGACCTCTCCGCTGGAAGTGCTTGATGGATGTATCCATGCACTGACATGTATCGGACCTGCATCCAAAGAGATGTCCAGACACTACTGGAGAGAGCCTCTCGTACTGGAAGCACTCCATGACGAAGAGCTTGACCTCTGCGGCGTTCTTTTCGTAGGAAGCCCGCAGATCAACGCAGAGAAGTTCTATGTATCCAAACGTGTCGGACAGACAGTAGAGGCTCTGGATGTTGACGGTGCATTTATCACAACAGAAGGCTTTGGAAATAACCACATTGATTTTGCAAGTCATCATGAGCAGATCGGAAAGAGAGGAATCCCGGTAGTTGGATTATCTTTCTGTGCTGTACAGGGTGCACTCGTTGTTGGAAATCCGTATATGACAAACATGGTTGACAACAATAAATCTGAATCCGGTATCGAAAATGAAGTTCTTGCATGCAACACACTGTGTAAAGAAGAAGCAGTACGTGCAATCGCAATGCTGAAAGCAGCAATGGCAGGCGAGGAAGTAAAACCGGCAGAAAAGAAATGGAATCCGAATGTCAAGGCAAACAACATCGAGATGATCGAAAAGGCAACAGGAACAAAGATTGATCTCGTTGCAAATGAGCAGTCTCTCCCGATGAGCCAGAAGAGAAAAGAAAAATACGATTAATAGATGGTAATGACGTATGGAACTGAAATATGGAGATAAAATCATAAGAATGGAAGGCGTCATCGTCGAGGTACATGACGGATGCGTAGGAGTTGACCTGAAAGGAAGGCTCGGCTATCTGAAGATTCCGATGCGGATGCTGATCACAGATTATCCGGTCAAAGTCGGACAGGAAGTGGCATGGAACATGAGCTTCGTAGAGCAGATGGGGCCGGAGATCAATGAGAAGTACGTCAGCAACCTTGATATTTACAAGAGGCGTCAGAAAGAGATGCGCGAATTGAATGAAAATCATGAGGAGGTTTCAAAATGAGCTTAACGGTTGTGAAAGGTTTACAATCTGAAATTTATGTTCCGATTACTCCGCCGGCAGTATGGACTCCAGTAACAAAAGAGATTAAAGATATGTCTATTGCTCTTGCTACTGCAGCAGGTGTCCATAAGAAAAGCCAGGAAAGATTTAATCTTGCCGGAGACTTCACATGGAGAAAGATTGAAAATACAACTCCATCCAGTGAACTGATGGTTTCACATGGTGGATATGATAACGGTGATGTAAACAAAGACATCAACTGTATGTTCCCGATCGACAGAATCCATGAACTTGCAAAAGAAGGATTTATCAGAGCATGTGCTCCGGTACACGCAGGATTCATGGGCGGCGGTGGAAATCAGGAGAAATTCAAACATGAAACTGGTCCGGCCATCGCACAGATGTTTAAAGAAGAGGATGTCGACGCAGTCATCCTCACAGCTGGATGAGGTACCTGCCACCGCTCTGCAGTACTGGTGCAGAGAGCGATTGAAGAGGCTGGTATTCCTACAATTATCATCGCAGCCCTTCCACCTGTTGTTCGTCAGACAGGTACACCACGTGCGGTAGCACCGCTCGTACCAATGGGAGCAAATGCCGGAGAACCGAACAACGTAGAAATGCAGACAGAGATTGTAAAAGCAACTCTGGAGCAGCTCGTTGCCATCGATACTCCAGGAAAGGTAGTTCCGCTTCCATTTGAATACATTGCAAAAGTTTGATGCAAATCATTATGGGATCTGTACAGAGTGTACAGATCCCTATTTTCATTTGAAAATCAAATATCATTTTCTGAAAGTGCAAAGTGTGATATGATAAAAAAGGATCAACAGGAAAGGAATCAAATGCCATGGGAGAAGAGACAAAACAGCTCCGCCGGCTTGTGATTAAAGCCTACCACATACGGGAAGCTATGTGGGGCGAGGAGAACAAGGTGGAGGAAAGCGGCGTGCTGACTGTGGATAAAGAGAGCGCAGACCGCTACAAACGTGGAAAAGAAGACTATATATCAGATATTTCTTTCCGGATTATCAAACCGGAAGAACGTGATCAGTATACCAATACGATTATGGACATTATCCCGATTTCAGCGAAAGTACTTGGAAATATCGGGGAAGGAATTACTCATACGCTGACAGGTGTCTATGTGATCCTGACAGGCGTGGATACTGTAGGAAAGCAGACACATGAATTCGGATCCTCGGAAGGAAACCTGAAGGAGCAGATCTGTTACGGAAGAGCCGGGACGCCAGGAGAAGGAGATATCATGATTGCCTTTGATGTGACGCTTCAGGAAGGAATGGGTCAGATCCGGGCAGGGGTAACGGCGGCACACAGCGCATGTGATGAATTTGTCCAGGAACTCCGGGAACAGCTGAAGAAATTTCATGGGGATCGCTGCACAGAACGTCACGAATATTACGATGTGGTACGTCCGGGAAAGAAAAAAGTACTCATTATCAAACAGGTGGCCGGGCAGGGAGCTATGTATGACATGCATCTCTTTGCGAAAGAACCGTCCGGTGTAGAAGGAGGACGCTCCATCATTGATATGGGAAATATGCCGGTCCTTGTAACACCAAACGAATACCGGGACGGTATTCTGCGGTCCATGCAGTAGAAAAAGAACGAAAAGGGGTGACAAAGAATGGGAATCGGACCTTCGACAAAAGAAACAACACTTCACAACTTCCGTGATCCGCTTCTGGATGTAGTGTCAGCCGATGAGGATCTGGATCTGATGGGAATTCTTATCGTAGGAACACCACAGGATCAGCAGGACAAAGTGCTGGTGGGAACCAGGGCGGCAGTCTGGGCGGAAGGAATGCGCGCGGACGGCGTGATCATCTCTGCAGACGGATGGGGAAACAGCGATGTCGATTATGCCAATACAATCGAACAGCTCGGAAAACGCGACATTCCGGTGGTGGGAATCCACTTTTCCGGAACGGCCGGACAGTTCGTGGTGACCAATCCGTATATGGATACGATTGTTGATATGAATAAAAATCCAAAGGGCGTAGAGACCGACGTGGTCGGCGAAAATGCGGTAGACACCATGGATGCACGAAAAGCAACGGCAATGCTGAAACTGAAAATGCGAAAACGATAGAAAATTGAAAATGTGTTGAAAAATACAGGAAAGCAGGGAGATTGCGGGTGGAATTCTTCCTGCTTTCATCGTATAATAAAGGCATAGGATTCCTCTGCGCATGGAGGATTCATATGAAAAAAAGAAAAACACTACAGGAACTGACAATCAAGGATAACTTTCTCTTTGGCGCCGTTATGGTAAACGAAGAAAATTGTAAGGAATTTCTGGAAATGGTGCTGGAAATTGAGATCGACCAGGTTAAGGTCAATAAGGAAAAGAGCATCGTTTACCATCTGGAATATAAGGGCGTCCGCCTGGATGTTTATGCCAGAGATGAGGAGCATACACACTACAATATTGAGATGCAGGCAGAGAAAAAGCCGGTTTTAGGAAAAAGGAGCCGCTATTATCAGAGCCAGATGGATATGGAACTTCTGATGAGCGGGGAGGACTACACGGAACTTCCCAATACCTATGTGATCTTTTTGTGCGATTTCGATCCTTTTGGAGCAGGAAAATACCGCTATACCTTTCAGTCGGTCTGTCAGGAAACAGAGGAAGCATCGTTGGAAGACGGACGGAAGATTTTATTTCTGAATACCCGCGGGAAGAATGACGCAGAAGTTCCGGGCAAACTGGTAACATTTCTGAGATTTGTCAGAGCAGGACTAAAGGAGAGCCAACAGGATTTTGGAGATCCCTATGTCCAGAAGCTTCAGGAGTTTATTTCGTATGTGAAACAGAGCCGGGAAATGGAGGAAAGATTCATGGTGCTGGAAGAAATGCTGAGAGATGAAAGAAGCCGGGGAAGAGTCGAAGGTAAAGCTGAATTTGTCTTAAAGGTGCTTTCGGCGTACGGAAAAGTCCCGGAATCACTCAATGAAAGAATTACTAAGGAAACTAATTCGGGAATGCTGGATCAATGGTTCCAAATAGCTCTGGAATGCGGTTCCGTTGAGGAATTTGAGCAGAAAATCAAAGAGTAAGATGCATCGGTCTATTTAAATTATTATAAAAGCTGATTATAGGATACAGATATGACAGAAACGGATGTTTTGTTGTATCTGTATTACTGTCTATGGTACACATCAATCGCTGTCATTTCGACAGAATTTCAATGAAAAGCAGAGGAATTCTATTATCAAATGTGTTTTTTCTTTTTGGCTTGATCTTAGAAGCGGATAACTACTGTTCTTTAAGAGGAGAAGAATGGGATATGAAAAACCCGAAACGGGATCAGACAGATCTGTTTCGGGTTTATTTTTCTGCCATCGATTTATGAGAAAAACTGGGCGTAATAAATCAAATCGTGAATGATACATGCCACACAGATGAAAAGGACAATTCCTTTAAAGTATGGGCGGGATTTTACTGTTTTAATAACATAGATCAATAGAAGAAACAGATCGTTCTGTTTGATGAAAGACAGGAGGCGGAGCATATGAAAACAGTCAATACTGTTCCGGAGATTCTTTCAACATTTCCGGATTCTCATTTTGACAAGCAAAGATGGCGGGACTATGCAGGAGCAATCCATCCGGAACTTCCTAAACTCTGTGAAGAAGATACGGCAAAGTATGAGTTTGAAAAGGATGTCCTCCCGGTAATTGAGACAGTACTGGGGGAATCAGAGCGGATCCGGCATCTTGGCAGCAGGTTTGAGCATGTTGTGGCGGAGCTTCAGGAGCGCCTTCCGGTCCTGTTTGACAAGGAATGTGAAGTGACGGTTGTTTTATATCTGGGACTTTGCAATGCGGCGGGACGGGTGACGTTCCTTGGAGGGAAGAAGGTCGTTCTGCTGGGCGTGGAAAAGATTCTGGAACTGAACTGGGACAGCGAGGAGAAGCTGAAGGCACTTTTGTACCATGAGATCGGACATATCTGGCATGAGATATACGGGAACCTGGAGTTCCCGGCGCATACACAGAGCAGGCAGTCGATGCTCCAGCTCTGGCAGGAGGGAATTGCCATGGTATGCGAGCAGATCTTAAGCAAAGATGAGAGGTATTACCATCAGGATGAGAATGGATGGCTTGCATGGTGTCAGGAGCAGGAGCCGATGATCAAGGAGGAATACGGGAGACGCCTGGAGCAGGAGGAAAGTACGCAGGATTTCTTTGGAGACTGGTGCGATTTCTGCGGCTATTCGGATGTAGGCTATTATCTGGGATGCCGGTTCGTGAGATGGATGATGAAAGAGAATGATCTCCGGGAGATCGCAGCGATGGGGGCCGCGGAACTGTTGGAAAAGTACACCCGGTTTGCGGGGAAAGAGTTACCTGCATAATATAGAAGAAAATGAAAAGGCGGATACGCGATCGCATCCGCCCTTTCATTTTGGTATGTCATTGAGAGGTTTTCCTGATTACATTGTAGTTTCTACATATACAAAACTGGGGAATCTCTTAAATAGAGGATGTATATAAGAATTGGAGACGTCGCTGATACTTTGGGGGAATATCAGGGACACTACAATGTAATCGTTTAGTACTTTAATGTACTAACACGCTATCACTATACCATGAACAAAAGGAAACTGTCAAGAGTTTAACGGAAAAAAGTAAAAAAAGTATTGTTGCTGTTCGCGCCGAACCGCCGCCCGCATGCGCGCTCGTCGCACAGACGCGCTTCAGTTCCGGGCTGCGTGTATCAAAAAAAATACAAAAAAATGTAAAAAGGGCTTGCAAATTTATATTGTTTCATATATACTGAAAAAGCTGTGACATGATAGCGATGAAACGTGAGGTTGCTGCCTGGAAATGGCAGGTTTTTCCGCGGAGCGAATGTCAAGTTAGGAAACTGGCGACAAGTCACTGTACGAATCAATAACATCCATTGAAACATGGTAACAACGTGTGAGTCGATGTGGACACGCACGGGAGAGTGTACAGTCACCGCTTGTCGTACTGAGTTTGAAAGTACGAAAAGGAGGCGACTTTTTTTATGGCAAGTCAAGTAATGAGAATCACACTGAAGGCATATGATCATCAGCTGGTTGATGCATCTGCCAAGAAAATTATCGAAACTGTAAAGAAAAATGGAGCAAAGGTGAGCGGACCGGTACCGCTTCCGACAAAGAAGGAAGTAGTTACAATCCTGAGAGCTGTTCACAAATACAAAGATTCCAGAGAGCAGTTCGAGCAGAGAACTCATAAAAGACTGATTGATATCATCACACCAACACAGAAGACAGTTGATGCATTATCCAGACTGGAAATGCCGGCAGGTGTGTACATCGATATCAAAATGAAACAAAAATAAGAAGGCAGTATTCCTAAAATTTAGGATGAACGGATGCATGTCCGTTCCGCTGTAAATCACAGGAGGTAAACATAATGAAGAAAGCTATTTTAGCAACAAAAGTCGGAATGACTCAAATCTTCAACGAAGATGGAGTATTAACTCCGGTAACTGTTCTTCAGGCTGGTCCTTGTGTTGTAACACAGATCAAGACAGTTGAGAACGATGGTTACAAGGCTGTTCAGGTTGGATTCGTTGACAAGAAAGAAAAGATTGTCAATGTAGACAAGAGCGGCAAGAAAGAAATTGTCCACAGAAATGGTGTGACAAAAGCTGAGAAAGGACACTTCGACAAAGCTGGAGTATCCGGAAAGAGATTCGTAAAAGAATTCAAATTTGACAATGCAGAAGAATATGCACTTGCACAGGAAATCAAAGCTGATATCTTCGCGGTAGGAGATAAGGTAGATGCAACAGCAATCTCCAAAGGTAAAGGATTCCAGGGTGCAATCAAGAGACATAATCAGCACAGAGGACCTATGACACACGGTTCCAAATACCATCGTCACGCAGGTTCCAATGGTGCGGCTTCCGATCCGAGCAAGGTATTCAAAGGAAAGAAAATGCCGGGACACATGGGAAGCAAGAAGATCACAATTCAGAATCTTGAAGTAGTAAGAGTTGATGCAGAAAACAATCTGCTCTTAGTAAAAGGTTCCGTACCAGGACCTAAAAAATCTTTAGTAACAATCAAAGAAACAGTAAAGAGTATTTAGGTTTTTGAGAGGAAAGGAGGAACATAGTAATGGCAAACGTAGCTGTTTACAATATCGAAGGTAAAGAAGTTGGTACGATTGACTTAAATGATGCTATTTTCGGTGTTGAAGTTAACGAACACCTTGTGCACATGGCAGTTGTACAGCAGCTTGCAAATAAACGTCAGGGAACACAGAAAGCAAAGACTCGTTCTGAAGTATCCGGCGGCGGAAGAAAACCGTGGAGACAGAAAGGAACAGGTCATGCAAGACAGGGATCAACAAGAGCTCCGCAGTGGACAGGCGGTGGAGTGGTATTCGCTCCGACACCGAGAGACTACTCTTTCAAATTAAACAAGAAAGAAAAGAGAGCAGCTCTGAAATCCGCTCTGACATCCAGAGTAGAAGAAAACAAATTCATCGTAGTAGATGAAATGAATTTCGATGAAATCAAAACAAAGAAATTCCAGAACGTATTAAGCAACTTAAACGTATCCAAAGCATTAGTGGTATTAGAAGACGGCAACACAAAGGCTGAGCTTTCCGCAAGAAACATTGCCGATGTCAAGACTGCACGCACTAATACAATCAATGTGTATGATATCCTGAAATACAACACAGTGATTGCTACAAAAGCTGCTGTAGAGGCGATCGAGGAGGTGTACGCATAATGGCAAACATTCAGTACTATGACGTAATCCTGAAACCGGTGATTACAGAGAAAAGCATGGGGCTTATGGCTGACAAGAAATACACATTCCTTGTTCATCCGGAAGCTAACAAGACTCAGATCAAAGAAGCAGTTGAAAAAATGTTCGCTGGAACAAAAGTAAAGAGTGTCAATACAATGAACCAGGACGGAAAGACAAAACGCCGTGGCATGACATACGGAAAAACTGCTAAGACGAAGAAAGCGATCGTAGCTCTTACAGAAGAAAGCGCAGAGATCGAAATCTTCCAGGGACTCTAGGATATAGAGAAAATAAACGGTGCAAATCCGTGAAACCAATAATTAGATAACGAAAGGAGATACAGTAATGGGAATTAAAACATACAGCCCATATACACCTTCCAGAAGACAGATGACCGGATCTGATTTTGCTGAGATCACAAAGACAACTCCAGAGAAATCTCTGCTTGCATCCAAGAGCAAAACGGCTGGTCGTAACGCTCAGGGTAAAATTACAGTAAGACACCGCGGAGGCGGAGCTAAGAGAAAATACAGAATTATCGATTTTAAGAGAAATAAAGATGGAATTCCGGCAAAGGTAATCGGTATCGAGTACGATCCGAACAGAACAGCCAACATCGCTCTGATCTGCTACGCAGACGGCGAAAAAGCTTACATCCTTGCACCGCAGGGACTGACAGACGGAATGACAGTTATGAATGGACCGGAAGCGGAAGTAAGAGTAGGAAACTGCCTGCCGCTCTCTGAAATCCCGGTTGGTACACAGATTCACAACATTGAGCTTTATCCAGGAAGAGGCGGACAGCTCGTTCGTTCCGCTGGTAACAGCGCTCAGTTAATGGCTAAAGAAGGAAAATACGCTACACTTCGTCTTCCTTCAGGCGAAATGAGAATGGTACCGCTTGTATGCCGTGCATCAGTTGGTGTTGTTGGAAACGGCGAACACAACCTGATCAACATCGGTAAAGCAGGACGTAAACGCCATATGGGCATCAGACCTACAGTTCGTGGTTCTGTTATGAACCCGAATGACCATCCGCACGGTGGTGGTGAAGGTAAGACTGGTATCGGCCGCCCGGGTCCGTGTACTCCGTGGGGTAAACCGGCACTTGGTCTTAAGACCCGCAAGAAGAAAAAAGCATCCAACAAGCTGATCGTAAGAAGAAGAGACGGTAAAGCGATTAAATAATCAGATTCACAAGGAGGTTAGAACCTATGGCTCGCTCACTTAAAAAAGGACCATTTGCAGACGCTCACTTACTGAAAAAAGTAGACGCTATGAATGCATCTGGTGATAAATCAGTTATTAAGACTTGGTCACGCCGTTCTACAATCTTCCCGTCATTTGTCGGCCACACATTCGCCGTACATGACGGAAGAAGACATGTGCCGGTATATGTTACAGAGGACATGGTAGGACACAAACTCGGTGAGTTCGTTGCGACAAGAACTTACAGAGGACATGGAAAAGACGAGAAGAAGTCAAAAGTCAGATAAGATTCGTATATTTTGAAAGGAGGGTTCATCCATGGCAAAAGGACATAGATCCCAGATCAAGAGAGAGAGAAACGAGCAGAGAGATACAAGACCTTCAGCCAAGATCTCTTACGCAAGAGTATCTGTTCAGAAGGCATGCTACGTTCTTGATGCCATCAGAGGAAAGGATGTAACAACAGCACTCGGAATCCTTGCATATAATCCGAGATATGCTTCTACAGTGATAGAGAAACTGCTGAAATCAGCGATCGCAAACGCTGAGAACAACAACGGTATGAGCGTCGACAACCTTTACATCGAGGAGTGCTACGCAAACAAAGGACCGACAATGAAGAGAATCAGACCGAGAGCACAGGGCAGGGCTTACAGGATCGAGAAGAGAATGAGCCACATCACAATCGTGCTGAATGAAAGATAGGAGGGCATTATGGGACAGAAAGTAAATCCTCATGGCTTGAGAGTCGGCGTTATCAAAGACTGGGATTCCAAATGGTACGCAGAGAAAGATTTCGCTGACAACCTGGTTGAAGACCACGAGATCAGAAAGTTTTTGAAGAAGAGATTATACAGCGCCGGAATTTCAAGAATTGAGATCGAGAGAGCTTCTGAGCGTGTTAAGATCACTGTTTACACAGCAAAACCGGGTGTAGTGATCGGAAAAGGCGGCTCTGAGATCGAGAAAGTAAAGAAAGAGCTCGGACAGTTTACAGACAAGAAGCTGATCGTTGACGTCAAAGAGATCAAGAGACCGGACAAAGACGCACAGCTTGTTGCCGAGAATATCGCACAGCAGCTTGAGAACCGTATCTCTTTCAGACGTGCTATGAAATCCTGCATGTCAAGAACAATGAAAGCAGGTGCGCTCGGAGTTAAGACTTCCGTATCCGGACGTCTTGGCGGTGCAGATATGGCTCGTACAGAGTTCTACAGCGAGGGAACAATTCCGCTGCAGACACTGAGAGCTGACATTGATTATGGATTCGCAGAAGCTGACACAACTTACGGAAAAGTCGGTGTAAAGGTTTGGATTTACAAAGGCGAGGTTCTTCCGACTAAAGCAGATAAGGAAGGGAGCGATAAATAATGTTAATGCCAAAAAGAGTAAAACGTCGTAAACAGTTCCGTGGCTCCATGAGAGGTAAGGCTTTACGCGGAAATAAGATTACTAACGGTGAATATGGTCTTGTGGCAATGGAACCTTGCTGGATCCGTTCCAACCAGATCGAAGCTGCCCGTGTTGCTATGACTCGTTATATCAAACGTGGTGGTAAAGTCTGGATCAAGATTTTCCCAGATAAACCTGTAACTACGAAACCAGCTGAAACGCGTATGGGTTCCGGAAAAGGTACTCTTGAATACTGGGTAGCAGTTGTAAAACCAGGACGTGTTATGTTCGAACTTTCCGGAGTACCGGAAGAAGTTGCACGTGAAGCGCTGCGTCTTGCAATGCACAAATTACCTTGTAAATGTAAAATCGTTTCTCGCGCAGACTTAGAAGGCGGTGATAACAGTGAAAATTAATGCATTTGTAGAAGATTTAAGAAAAAAATCAGTTTCAGAATTGAATGAAGAATTAGTAGCTGCTAAAAAGGAACTCTTCAACCTGAGATTCCAGAACGCAACGAATCAGCTTGAAAATACAAGCAGGATCAAAGAAGTAAGAAAGAATATTGCCAGAATCCAGACAGTGATGACTGAGATGGCAAAGGCTGAGTAAGGAGGGAATGAACGTGGAAAGAAACCTGAGAAAAACAAGAGTTGGTAAGGTTGTCAGCGACAAAATGGACAAAACAATCGTAGTTGCAGTTGAAGACCATGTGAAACACCCGCTTTACAACAAAATCGTGAAGAGAACTTACAAATTAAAAGCACATGACGAAAACAACGAATGCAACATTGGAGATAAAGTAAAAGTTATGGAAACAAGACCGCTGTCCAAGGACAAGAGATGGAGACTTGTGGAAATAATGGAAAAAGTGAAATAATTTCACGATGGAGCAGAATATAAGGAGGTTACCTGCATGATTCAGCAAGAAAGCAGATTAAAAGTAGCAGATAACACAGGTGCTAAAGAATTACTTTGTATCCGTGTTATGGGCGGTTCTACAAGAAGATATGCAAATATCGGAGATGTGATCGTTGCTTCTGTTAAAGACGCAACACCAGGCGGCGTTGTTAAAAAAGGTGACGTTGTAAAGGCTGTCGTTGTTCGTACAGTAAAAGGCGCACGTCGTAAAGATGGTTCCTACATCAAATTCGATGAAAATGCTGCTGTTATTATCAGAGACGACAAGAACCCAAGAGGAACTCGTATTTTTGGACCAGTTGCGAGAGAACTTCGTGAGAAACAGTTCATGAAGATCGTATCTCTGGCTCCGGAAGTATTATAAGGAGGTACCTGAGAATGTCAACTATGAAAATTAAAAAAGGCGACACTGTTAAAGTTATCGCTGGAAAAGATAAAGACAAAGAAGGCAAAGTAATTTCCGTTGACAGAAAGAACGGAAGAGTTCTGGTAGAGGGTGTCAACATGCTGACAAAGCACACAAAACCAAGTGCTTCTAATCAGGAAGGCGGCATCATCCATCAGGAAGGACCTATTGATGCATCTAACGTAATGTACGTTCACAAGGGAAAAGCTACAAGAGTAGGTTTCAAGATGGACGGAGACAAGAAAGTACGTTACGCTAAATCAACAGGCGAAGTGATTGATTAATTCGAGAAAGGAGGTCCAGCGCTTTGAGTAGATTAAAAGAACAGTATCAGAACGAGATCGTAGACGCTCTGATCAAGAAATTTGGATATAAAAACATTATGGAAGTACCGAAGCTCGACAAAGTTGTTATCAACATGGGCGTAGGTGAAGCTAAAGAAAACCACAAACTTCTGGAATCTGCTATTGCTGACATGGAGACAATCACAGGTCAGAAAGCAGTTACAACAAAGGCTAAAAAGTCCGTGGCTAACTTCAAAATCAGAGAGGGTATGCCGATCGGATGTAAAGTTACATTAAGAGGTGAAAAAATGTACGAGTTCGTTGATCGTCTGATCAACCTTGCACTTCCTCGTGTACGTGACTTCAGAGGTGTAAATCCGAACGCATTTGACGGAAGAGGAAATTATGCCCTTGGAATCAAAGAACAGCTGATTTTCCCGGAAATCGAATACGATAAGGTTGACAAAGTTCGCGGTATGGACGTAATCTTCGTAACAACTGCAAAGACAGACGAAGAAGCTCGTGAATTACTGAAACAGTTCAACATGCCATTCGCAAAGTAGTAAAGGAGGAAAATCATGGCAAAGACAGCAATGAAAATCAAACAGCAGCGCAAACAGAAATTCTCCACAAGAGAATACAATCGCTGTAAAATCTGCGGCCGTCCGCATGCATATTTAAGAAAATATGGTATTTGCCGTATCTGCTTCCGTGAATTAGCTTACAAAGGAGAAATTCCGGGAGTAAAGAAAGCAAGCTGGTAGGCCCGTTAACTGCTTTACGCTCATCCCTGACCGGGATGTGCGGGGCGAAAGGCTGCTCTCCGGCATGTTCCGGAGAACTCCTTGAAAAAGGATATCCGCAGTCAGGAAACAAAATGAACCATTCCATAAGGAGGAAATTGAAAATGACTATGAGTGATCCAATCGCAGATATGCTTACAAGAATTCGTAACGCAAACACTGCAAAACATGATACAGTAGATGTACCGGCTTCCAAAATGAAAGTCGCTATCGCAGACATCCTTGTAAACGAAGGATATATTACAAAATATGATCTGATTGATGAAGGAAGCTTCAAAACAATCAGAATTACATTAAAATACGGCGCTGATAAGAACGAAAAAGTTATTACAGGATTAAAGAGAATCTCTAAACCGGGTCTTCGTGTATACGCAGGCAAGGAAGAGCTCCCGAAAGTACTTGGTGGACTTGGAACAGCAATCATCTCCACAAACCAGGGTGTAGTAACAGACAAAGAAGCAAGAAAACTCGGTGTTGGCGGAGAAGTACTCTGCTTCGTATGGTAAGCACTGAACACTTGGCGAGCACAAGCGCAAGCGCAGTGCGAGGTTAGTGTGAAGGCTGCTCCCAAGCGTTAGCGAAAACGAGCCGCAGGCGAAGTTTGAGCTTAGGCGCACGGAGCGAGGCATGTATATAGGGATATGATCCCCATGAAACTGAAAACAGAGCGGATCAGGTCCGTTCCGAAAATTTAAGTGTAGGAGGTATACGTTATGTCACGTATCGGAAGACTTCCGGTTGCAATCCCGGAAGGAGTAACTGTAGAAATTGCAGAGAACAATAAAGTGACTGTAACAGGTCCAAAAGGAACTCTCGTAAGAGAACTTCCAGTTGAAATGGAAATCAAAAAAGAAGACAATACAATCGTGGTTACAAGACCGAACGACTTAAAGAAAATGAAATCTTTACATGGTCTTACAAGAACGCTGATCAACAACATGGTGATCGGTGTAACTGAAGGATACCAGAAAGTTCTTGAAGTAAACGGTGTTGGTTACAGAGCGGCAAAAGCCGGAAAGAAACTTACATTAAGCCTTGGATACTCTCATCCGGTAGAGATGGAAGATCCGGAAGGAATTGAAACTGTACTTGAAGGACAGAACAAAATCATTGTTAAAGGTATCAGCAAAGAAAAAGTTGGCCAATACGCAGCTGAAATCAGAGACAAGAGAAGACCGGAACCTTACAAGGGCAAAGGTATCAAGTATGCTGATGAAGTTATCAGACGTAAAGTTGGTAAAACTGGTAAGAAATAAGTAAGGAGAGTGTGAAAATGGTTAGCAAAAAATCAAGAAGCGAAGTTCGTTTAAACAAGCATAGAAAGTTACGCAACCGTTTCAGCGGTACAGCTGAAAGACCACGTCTTGCTGTATTCAGAAGCAACAATCATATGTATGCTCAGATCATCGATGATACAGTTGGAAACACTCTGGTATCAGCTTCCACTCTTCAGAAGGACGTGAAAGCAGAACTGGAAAAAACCAACAATGTAGAAGCAGCAGCATATCTTGGAACGGTTATTGCTAAGAAAGCTCTGGAAAAGGGAATCAAGGAAGTTGTCTTTGACAGAGGCGGCTTTATATATCAGGGAAAAGTCAAAGCATTAGCAGACGCAGCTAGAGAAGCTGGACTGGAATTCTAGAAGTTGAGGAGGAAAACACAGATGAGACGTAATCACATTGATGCTAGTCAGTTAGAGTTAAATGAAAAAGTAGTATCAATTAAACGTGTAACCAAAGTTGTTAAAGGTGGCCGTCACTTCAGATTCACAGCTTTAGTAGTTGTCGGCGATGGAAAAGGCCATGTTGGTGCAGGTTTAGGTAAAGCGGCAGAAATTCCGGAAGCAATCCGCAAAGGAAAAGAAGACGCAATGAAAAACATCATCACAGTTGCACTGAATGATGAAGAAAGTATCACTCATGATATGTATGGAAAATTCGGAAGCGCAACAGTACTTCTGAAAAACGCTCCGGAAGGTACCGGAGTTATTGCCGGCGGTCCGGCCCGTGCCGTGATCGAGATGGCAGGAATCAAGAATATCCGTACAAAATCTTTAGGTTCCAACAACAAACAGAACGTAGTACTCGCTACTTTGAACGGCCTGAAGAATGTAAAGACACCGGAGGACGTTGCAAGACTTCGCGGCAAATCTATTGAAGAGATCGTAGGCTAAGGAGGACGGTTAACATGGCAAATTTGAAAATCACATTAGTGAAATCAACAATCGGTGCCATTCCGAAGCATAAAAAAACAGTTGAAGCATTAGGTTTAAAGAAGATGCACAAAACAGTTGTACTTCCGGACAATGCTGCAACAAGAGGTATGGTACAGCAGGTAAGACATTTAGTAAAAGTGGAAGAAGAAGCTTAATATCAGATAAGGAGGTGTCATAATGGACTTATCAAATTTAAGACCAGCTGATGGTTCAAAACACAGCGATAATTTCAGAAGAGGCCGTGGACACGGATCTGGAAATGGTAAGACAGCCGGAAAAGGACACAAAGGTCAGAAAGCACGTTCCGGAGCAACAAGACCGGGATTTGAAGGTGGACAGATGCCATTATACAGACGTATTCCGAAGAGAGGTTTCACAAACAGAAACACAAAGGAAATCGTTGGTATCAATGTAAGCGCATTAGAAGCATTTGAAAATGATGCAGTTGTTTCAGTAGCAGCTTTAATCGAAAAAGGAATCATTAAGAACCCGAAAGACGGCGTTAAGATTCTTGGAAATGGAGAGTTAACCAAAAAGCTTACAGTTCAGGCTAATGCTTTCAGCGAAGGCGCAAAAGCTAAAATTGAGGCTCTTGGTGGAAAAGCAGAGGTGATCTAATTGCTTCAGACAGTCCGTAGGGCATTTCAGGTTGAAGAGATCAGACAGAGACTGTTCTTCACATTTTTGATGCTGATTGTTGTAAGACTCGGATCCGAACTCCCGACACCGGGGGTGGATCCGACATACATCCAGAACTTTTTTGCGAGCCAGACCGGAGATGCATTTAACTTTTTTGATGCATTTACCGGAGGTTCCTTTACCCAGATGTCCGTTTTTGCGTTGAGCATTACGCCGTACATCACTTCCTCAATTATCGTTCAGCTTCTTACAATTGCGATTCCGAAGCTGGAAGAGCTCCAGAAAGAAGGAGAAGAAGGAAGAAAGAAGATGACGGCGATTACGCGTTATCTTACAGTTGCGCTCGCATTAATCGAGTCTGCTGCAATGGCAATCGGATTTGGACGTCAGGGTCTTCTTGTAGAGTTTAATTTTGTGAATGCAGCTGTTGTCATCATGACACTGACAGCCGGTTCTACTTTGTTGATGTGGATTGGTGAACGTATTACAGAAAAAGGTGTTGGAAACGGTATTTCCATCGTACTTCTGATCAACATTCTCTCCAGAATTCCACAGGACTTCGTGACGTTATACAGTCAGTTTATGAGCGGTAAAAGTCTTGCTAATGCAGCTCTCGCGGCTGTTATTATCCTGTTGATTCTGCTTGTAGTGATTGTTTTTGTTATCATTCTGCAGGATGCGGTTCGGAAGATTCCGGTACAGTATTCTCAGAAGGTTGTCGGAAGAAAAACAATAGGCGGGCAGTCTACCAATATTCCACTGAAGGTTAACACAGCAGGAGTAATCCCGGTTATCTTCGCATCTTCTCTGATGCAGTTCCCTATTGTCATCGCTTCTTTCCTTGGAAAAGGAGACGGGGACGGTATCGGAAGTGAAATACTGAGAGGCCTGAATTCAAACAACTGGTGTGATCCATCAAATCTTCAGTATTCATGGGGATTAATTGTATATATCCTCCTGACAGTATTTTTTGCATATTTCTATACGAGTATTACATTCAATCCGATGGAAATTGCAAACAATATGAAAAAAAGCGGAGGTTTTATCCTTGGTATCAGACCAGGAAAACCGACGGTCGAATATTTGACAAAGATCCTGAATTATATCATTTTCATCGGAGCGTGCGGTCTTGTAATTGTACAGATTATTCCGTTCTTCTTCAACGGAGTATTCGGTGCAAATGTTTCTTTCGGAGGAACATCCATGATTATTATCGTAGGTGTCGTTCTGGAAACAATCAAGAAAGTCGAATCCATGATGCTTGTTCGTAATTACAAAGGATTTTTAAATACCTGATGATTTTAGCTCGCGGAAAATTTTTTCGCGAGTTAAAGTTCTATAAAGAGATAATATGGAGGTACGCAGTATGAAAGTAATTATGTTAGGTGCACCGGGGGCAGGTAAAGGAACCCAGGCAAAGAAGATCGCAGCAAAATACCAGATTCCTCACATTTCCACGGGAGACATTTTCCGGGCAAATATTAAAGAGGGAACAGAACTTGGAAAAAAAGCAAAAGAATACATGGATCAGGGACTTCTTGTGCCGGACGAACTGACAGTAGATCTTGTAATTGACCGTGTAAAGCAGGATGACTGCAAAAACGGATATGTACTCGACGGATTTCCGCGTACAATTCCGCAGGCAGAGGCTCTTGACAAGGCACTTGCCGCACTTGGTGAAAAAATGGATTATGCAATTGATGTAGATGTTCCGGATGAGAATATTGTAAACCGTATGGGCGGAAGAAGAGCGTGTGTCGGATGTGGAGCTACATACCATATTGTCTATGCTGCGCCGAAACAGGAGAATATCTGCGATGTTTGCGGTAAAGAGCTGATTTTGAGAGATGACGACAAACCGGAAACAGTTCAGAAGCGCCTGAACGTATACCATGAGCAGACACAGCCGCTGATTGACTACTACAACAATGCAGGTATTCTGCGTGAAGTAGACGGAACAGTCGACATTGACGACGTATTCGCAGCAATTGTAAAAATTCTTGGAGAATAAAAATGTCCGTGAAAATCAAATCAGCCCGCGAGATAGAGTTGATGACGGAAGCCGGAAGAATTCTTGGAGAAGTTCACAGGGAGCTTGGAAAGGGAATCCGGCCGGGGATGTCAACCGCTGATATTGATCATCTGGGGGAGGAGATCATCCGAAGTTACGGATGCACTCCCTCCTTCCTCGGTTATAATGGATATCCGGCTTCGATCTGTGTATCTGTCAATGAGGAAGTCGTACATGGAATTCCGGACCGGCACAGAATCATAAGAGAAGGAGATATCGTTTCTCTGGATGCAGGGGTTATTTACAAAGGCTATCATTCCGATGCTGCCAGGACGCACATACTGGGAGATGCGGGAGAAGAAGTCAGAAAACTCGTGGAAGTGACGAGGCAAAGTTTCTTTGAAGGTATGAAATATGCAAAAGAGGGTTATCATTTATATGATATTTCCCGCGCAATCGGAACATATGCCGGATATTTCGGGTATGGAGTTGTCAGGGAACTTTGCGGCCACGGGATCGGAACGAAGCTGCATGAAGATCCCCAGATTCCAAACTTCGCAATGCCGCGCAGAGGACTGAGGCTGAAGGCAGGAATGACCCTTGCGGTTGAACCGATGATTAATCTTGGGACAGCAGATGTCAAATGGATGAGGGATGGCTGGACTGTGGTGACAAAAGACAGGAAACCTTCCGCACACTATGAAAATACCATTCTGATTACAGAGGGAGAACCGAAAATTTTGACATTGTCGGAGGAAGAGGGCAAAGAGGAGACTTAGATGTTAAGTTATGAACCGGGAATGCTTGTGAGATCACTTGCAGGGCATGACAAAGGAAAGCTTTATATTATAATAGAAGAAAGAGATCAGATGCTTCTGCTTTCGGACGGGAAGATCCGGACTATGGAGAGGCCGAAAACAAAAAAAGTCATGCATGTCCAGCTGATCAAAGAAAAGCTGGAAGAGAAGGAAATGACGGATATTTCCATCCGTTCATTCATAAAAAAATATCAGAAAGAACACATGTAAAAGGGATTCAAAAAGGAGGAACAGCATGTCAAAGGCTGACGTAATCGAAATTGAAGGAACTGTTGTTGAGAAACTGCCAAACGCAATGTTCCAGGTAGAACTGGAAAACGGACACCAGGTGCTTGCACACATCAGTGGAAAGCTCCGTATGAATTTTATCAAAATCTTACCGGGTGACAAAGTAACTCTGGAACTTTCACCGTATGATTTATCTAAAGGAAGAATTATCTGGAGAGATAAATAAAAAAAGTATTGACTTTTGAAGAGAGAAAAACTATAATATTAGATGCCGTTCGTGGGCGAAGTCCGCACAAACGGCAGCAACAGTAGGTTTACAAGGTATGAAAGGAGGATTTGACATGAAGGTTAGATCATCAGTAAAACCGATTTGCGAAAAATGCAAAGTTATCAAGAGAAAAGGCAGTATCAGAATTATCTGCGAAAATCCGAAGCACAAACAGCGTCAGGGCTAATCAGGCTGACAAAGCAGTGATTTGGAACATGAATTAGGCGGCTGATAGTGTGACACGCCAGGCGGTGTGTAGCGCTATTTTAAATATACAAGGCACCGCAGGATGGGCCATTGTATATTGCTTCTAATACCGGCAGTCATGAACCCAAAGGTTGCCGGAAAGGGCATATTTAACATACCGGATATGCCTGGGCACATCAGTATTCCGTCAAATACGGTATGCCCCAGTTAAAGACAATATGAAACAAAACATGTAAAAATGGAGGAAAACAAGTATGGCTCGTATTGCAGGTGTTGACTTACCAAGAGACAAACGTGTAGAAATCGGTCTGACTTACATCTACGGAATCGGAAGAGTAAGTTCCAACCGTATCTTAACAGAAGCAGGAGTAAATCCTGACACAAGATGCAGAGATCTGACAGACGAAGAAGTTAAGAGAATCAGCTCTGTTATCGATGAAACTCAGGTTGTTGAAGGTGATCTTAGAAGAGAGATCGCTATGAACATCAAGAGATTACAGGAAATCGGATGCTACAGAGGAATCCGTCATAGAAAAGGACTTCCGGTTCGTGGACAGAAGACAAAGACAAATGCCAGAACAAGAAAAGGTCCGAAGAGAACAGTAGCAAATAAGAAGAAATAGTACACAATATTCAAGAAAGTAGGTTAGTTTAAATGGCAAAGAAAGTTGCAAAGAAAGTAACAAAAAAACGTGTCAAGAAAAACGTTGAACGAGGACAGGCACACATCCAGTCATCTTTTAATAATACAATCGTTACATTAACAGATACACAGGGAAATGCTCTTTCATGGGCAAGTGCAGGCGGCCTGGGATTTAGAGGTTCAAGGAAATCTACTCCATATGCAGCACAGATGGCAGCTGAGACAGCAGCTAAGGCAGCATTAGTACATGGTCTGAAATCAGTAGACGTTATGGTAAAGGGACCAGGTTCAGGAAGAGAAGCAGCAATCCGTGCGCTTCAGGCATGCGGAATTGATGTAACAAGCATCAAAGATGTAACTCCGGTACCACACAATGGTTGCCGCCCACCAAAACGTAGAAGAGTCTAATTAGGAGGAAAAGAGCATGGCAGTAAATAGAGTTCCGGTTCTGAAAAGATGCCGTTCCCTCGGAATGGATCCGATTTATTTAGGAATTGATAAAAAGTCCAAAAGACAGTTAAAAAGATCTAATAGAAAAATGAGCGAGTATGCACTTCAGTTACGTGAAAAGCAGAAAGCAAAATTCATCTACGGCGTATTAGAAAAACCGTTCCGTAACTACTACAAGAGAGCAAAACAGATGAACGGTATGACAGGTACAAACCTGATGATCCTTCTTGAAACACGTCTTGACAACATCATCTTCCGTATGGGATTTGCCAGAACAAGACGCGAAGCAAGACAGATCGTTGATCACAAGCACGTACTTGTAAACGGCAAGCAGGTGAACATTCCGTCCTACCTTGTAAAGGCCGGCGATGTAATCGAAATCAAAGAGAAATGCAAAGGTTCTCAGAGATATAAAGATATCCTTGAGGTAACAGCAGGACGTCTTGTACCGGCATGGTTAGATGTAGATGCAGAAAGCTTAAAAGGAACAGTAAAGGAACTTCCGACACGCGATGAGATCGATGTACCGGTTGATGAAATGCTGATCGTCGAATTATATTCTAAATAATAACCCGTAAAACGTGCTGATAGCAGGAGGGAACTTATAGTGTTTGATTTTAATAAACCGAATATCGAAATCACAGAAATGTCAGAAGATAAAAGATACGGCAGATTTGTTGTGGAGCCGCTGGAAAGAGGCTACGGAACAACACTCGGAAACAGTCTGAGAAGAATTATGCTGTCCTCTCTGCCTGGAGCTGCAATTAGCCAGGTAAAGATCGATGGTGTACTTCATGAATTCAGTTCCATTCCGGGAGTGAAGGAAGACGTTACTGAGATTATCATGAATCTGAAGACATTGGCGATTAAAAACACTTCAGAAACAGACGAACCAAAAACAGCTTATATCGAATTTGAAGGAGAAGGCGTTGTAACAGGCGCTGATATTCAGGTGGATTCTGATATTGAAATCATGAATCCGGATGTTGTCATTGCTACACTGAACGGTGGAGCAGACAGCAAGCTTTACATGGAGCTGACCATCACAAAAGGAAGAGGTTATGTAAGCTCGGATAAGAACAAGAAGGAAGATCTTCCGATCGGCGTGATCCCGATTGATTCTATCTACACTCCTGTAGAGCGTGTAAATCTGACTGTACAGAATACTCGTGTCGGACAGATTACAGACTACGATAAGCTGACGCTGGATGTATATACAAACGGTACCCTGCTTCCAGATGAGGCAGTCAGCCTTGCGGCAAAAGTGTTAAACGAACATCTGAAGCTCTTTATTGATCTCTCCGAAGTGGCTCAGGCTGCTGAAGTGATGATCGAAAAAGAAGATGATGAGAAAGAAAAAGTTCTTGAGATGAGTATCGATGAGCTGGAACTTTCTGTTCGTTCTTACAACTGCCTGAAGAGAGCTGGAATCAATACCGTGGAAGAGCTGACAAACAGAACTCCTGAGGATATGATGAAAGTACGTAATCTGGGACGTAAGTCTTTAGAAGAAGTGTTAGCAAAATTGAAAGAACTCGGCCTCGAACTCAGCCAGGGAGAGGAATAGAGAATAAGATAATTTCCTGCCGGTAAGCCCGATGTGCGCGGCAGGGCATTTGACTAGTAAGCCCGAAGATGCATAATCAGATGTAAATAATGGAGGAAAAGAACAATGGCAAAGTATAGAAAGCTTGGAAGAAGAAGTGATTTAAGAAAGGCTCTGTTAAGAAATCAGGTTACAGCTCTTTTAAATCATGGAAGAATCAGAACAACAGAAGCGAAAGCGAAAGAAATCCGCAAAATCGCTGAAGGTCTGATTGCAATGGCTGTAAAAGAAAAAGATAACTTCGAAGAAGTAACTGTAACAGCAAAAGTTGCACGTAAAGATGCTGACGGAAAGCGCGTGAAAGAAGTTGTAGACGGAAAGAAAGTAACCGTTTACGATGAAGTTGAGAAGAAGATCAAAAAAGATCTTCCATCCAGACTGCATGCACGCCGCCAGATGCTGAAAGTTCTCGTTCCGGTTAAAGAAGTTGTAGACGGAAAGAAGAAAGCTCCGAAGGAAGTAGATCTTGTTGAAAAATTATTCACAGAGATCGCTCCGAAATACGAAGGACGTAACGGTGGTTACACAAGAATCGTAAAGATTGGACAGCGTAAAGGTGACGCTGCGATGGAAGTATTCATCGAGTTAGTTTAATATTGAGAACATAAACGGTTTTCCTTTTGTGGAAAGCCGTTTTTTATGTTTTAGAAATGAGTTTACGCTCATAAAGTAATCGGAAAAATGACGAAGACAATCATAAAATCAGGCATTCGTTTATGCAAAAAGTAGAAAGAGTTTTCTTCGTTAAAAAATTATCAAAAATGAATTGACAAATAATTAACGATGAACTATACTAAGCACAGTGAAACGATAAAAACGTTTTAGAGTTTAGGAGGAAGATAAGCATGGCGACAAAGAAAAAAGAAGCACCAGCAATTATTGACAATGTGGAAGCTCTTATTGAAAAAATCAAAGCAATGAAAGAAGCTCAGAAGGTATTTGCTACTTTTACACAGGAACAGGTCGATAAGATCTTTTTTGAAGCAGCAATGGCAGCTAACAAGGCTCGTATCCCGCTGGCAAAGATGGCAGTGGAAGAAACCGGAATGGGCGTTGTCGAAGATAAGATTATTAAAAATCACTATGCGGCTGAATATATTTACAATGCATATAAAAATACAAAGACATGCGGTGTGATCGAAGAAGACACGGCATACGGAATCAAAAAGATTGCAGAGCCGATCGGGCTGATTGCCGCTGTTATTCCTACGACAAACCCGACATCTACAGCAATCTTCAAGACACTGATTGCGTTAAAGACAAGAAATGCAATCATTATCAGCCCGCATCCACGTGCAAAAGCATGTACGATTGCGGCAGCCAAAGTTGTGCTTGACGCAGCTGTCAAAGCAGGTGCTCCGGAAGGCATTATCGGATGGATCGATGTTCCGTCTCTGGAACTGACAAATGAAGTCATGAGAGATGCTGATATTATCCTCGCTACAGGCGGCCCTGGAATGGTAAAAGCTGCATACTCCTCCGGAAAACCGGCACTTGGAGTAGGTGCAGGAAATACACCGGCAATTATTGATGAGACAGCAGACATCAAACTTGCTGTAAACTCCATCATTCATTCTAAAACGTTTGATAACGGTATGATCTGTGCTTCTGAACAGTCCGTAACTGTTCTGGAGAGTGTATACGAAGAAGTAAAGAAAGAATTCGCTTATCGCGGATGCTACTTCTTAAAGAAGGATGAGATCGATAAAGTAAGAAAAACGATCATTATCAACGGTGCCCTGAATGCGAAGATCGTAGGACAGAGCGCATACACAATTGCAAAACTTGCAGGAGTAGACGTTCCTGAAAATACAAAGATCCTGATCGGTGAAGTAGAATCCGTAGATATCTCTGAAGAATTTGCTCATGAGAAACTTTCTCCGGTACTTGCAATGTATAAAGCGAAGACATTTGACGAGGCTATCGCAAAGGCAGAGCAGCTTGTTGCAGACGGTGGATATGGACATACTTCTTCCCTGTACATCAATACAGCAGAGAAAGAAAAAATGGCTAAACATGCTGCAGCAATGAAGACCTGCCGTATCCTGATCAACACACCTTCTTCCCAGGGTGGTATCGGTGATTTATACAACTTCAAACTTGCTCCATCTCTGACACTTGGATGTGGATCCTGGGGAGGCAACTCCGTATCCGAAAACGTAGGAGTGAAACATCTGATCAACATTAAGACAGTTGCCGAGAGGAGAGAGAATATGCTTTGGTTCAGAACACCTGAAAAAGTTTACTTTAAAAAAGGATGTATGCCGGTGGCTCTCGACGAGCTCGGAACAGAGATGCACAAGAAGAAAGCATTTATCGTTACTGATACATTCTTATACAAAAATGGTTATGTAAAACCGATCGAAGAGAAACTCGATGAGATGGGAATTCAGCATACATGCTTCTACGAAGTGGCACCGGACCCGACTTTACAGTGCGCACTCAAAGGTACAGACCAGATGAGAGCATTCGAGCCGGATACAATCATCGCACTCGGCGGTGGATCCGCAATGGACGCAGCAAAGATCATGTGGGTAATGTATGAACATCCGGAAGCAAACTTTGAAGACATGGCTATGGACTTCATGGATATCCGTAAGAGAGTATACAAATTCCCTAAGATGGGAGAGAAAGCTTACTTTGTAGCAATCCCGACTTCTTCAGGTACAGGTTCCGAGGTGACACCGTTCGCGATCATCACAGACGCTGACACAGGTGTAAAATGGCCTCTGGCTGACTACGAATTACTTCCAAACATGGCGATCGTTGATGTTGACAACATGATGACACAGCCGAAAGGACTGACGAGTGCATCCGGTATTGACGTTATGACACATGCGATCGAGGCTTATGTATCCATCATGGCTACAGAATATACAGACGGTCTTGCATTAAAGGCAATCAAGACAGTATTTGACTACTTACCGGCAGCTTACGAAAAGGGAGCAGCAGACCCGATTGCGAGAGAGAAGATGGCAAACGCTTCCTGTATGGCAGGTATGGCATTCGCCAACGCATTCCTTGGACTGAACCACTCCATGGCTCACAAACTTGGTGCGTTCCACCACATTCCGCACGGTGTGGCAAATGCGCTGCTTCTGACAAACGTAATCCGCTACAATGCTGCAGAAGTACCGGTTAAGATGGGAACATTCTCACAGTACCAGTATCCGCACGCTCAGGCAAGATATGCTGAGGCGGCAAGATTTGCAGGAATCTGCGGCAAGGATGATGCAGAGACAGTAGAATTATTCTGTGAAAAACTGGAAGAATTAAAGAAAGCAATCGGAATTCCGAAAACGATCAAAGAATGGGGAATCAAGGAAGAAGACTTCCTCGCTACACTGGACGAAATGGTAGAACAGGCATTCAATGACCAGTGTACAGGAGCAAACCCGAGATACCCGCTGATGAGCGAAATCAAAGAGCTTTACCTGAAATCCTACTACGGCAACTAAATGATATTCGTACTTCATATGCAAGGTGTGGCAGGAATTGCGCACCTTGCATATTTTGTAAAAAAATCGTATAAAATGTGCAGTCAATATATAAAATAACGAAAAGTTTGTTAAAAAATTTACCAATATAAGAATGTTATGGTATAATAAGGATAAATCGAAGATCAGTTTTGACAGACAGGAGGTAATCTTATGAAACTGGAAAATGTAATCGTAGAACGCCCATACAAAAAAGTATACCGTTGCGACGAGGGGATCGCGAAAGTTTTTGAACCATCTCATCCAAAGGAAGATGTATTTAATGAAGCGCTCAATCAGGCAAGAGTCGAGGCGACAGGGTTAAATATTCCAAAGGTAAAAAGTGTAAATGAAATTGATGGAAAATGGGCACTTGTCATTGATTATAAAGAGGGAAAGACACTCGAAGAGCTGATGCAGGAAAATCCGGATAAGATGGACGAGTACATGGAGCAGTTTGTGGATCTTCAGCTTGAGATTCACAGCAAGACAGCACCGCTTTTAGGAAAACTCAAAGACAAACTGAACCGCCAGATCAACAGTCTGAAAGATGTGGTGGATGCTACGACCAGATATGAACTCCTGACAAGACTGGACAGCATGCCAAAGCATCACAAAGTATGTCATGGTGATTTTAATCCAAGCAACGTGATCGTAGGAGAAGACGGATCCCTCTATGTGGTTGACTGGGCTCATGCCACACAGGGAAACGCAAGTGCGGATGCAGCCATGACCTACCTTCTGTTTGCACTGAAGGATCAGAAGCTCGCTGATAAATACATGGATCTGTTCTGCAGGAAGAGCGATACGGCAAAACAGTACGTACAGCAGTGGCTTCCGATCGTTGCGGCAGCACAGCTTACAAAGAAACATACGATGGAACAAGATTTCCTTATGAAATGGATCGATATCTTCGATTATCAGTAAATGATTATGAATTTACACACGCCGGACCTTGCGGGTCCGGCGTATTTATTTCGGCCGGGACCTTTAGAAAGACTGGTTTTATCCGGAGGAAAAACGTGATAAAATGGAAAGACATAAAAGGGGGACGAAATATGGTAATCAGAGAAACAAAAAAGGAGGATCTGAAACAGGTCATGGAAATTATCAGGATGGCCCAGAAGCTTTTTAAAGAGAGCGGGATCAATCAGTGGCAGGATGGCTATCCAAACAAAGAAGTCCTTCTGGGAGATATCCGGAAGAGACAGAGCTACGTGGCAGAAGAAGAGGGGAGACTGATCGGTACAGCGGTGCTTTCTCCTGAAAGAGAGAGTACATATGAAAAGATAGAGAAAGGAGAATGGCTGACGGGACCGGATGCGGACTATGTCGTCATTCACAGAATCGCGACACACAGCGATTACAAAAGGCGCGGAACAGCCGGCAGTTTTTTGAAAAAAGCCGAGGATCTGGGCAGAGAACATGGAGCCGGGAGTATTCGGATTGATACGCATCCGGACAACCGGATCATGCAGAACTGGTTGAAAAAGAACGGTTTTTCCTACTGTGGATGGATCTGGCTTGCAACCGGAGATCTGCGCTATGCCTATGAAAAGTTGTTATAAAGTGGTAAGAAAGTATATACTTTTTTTAGAAAAGCTTTAGATTTCTTCCATGGTTTCTACACAGACGCCATGCTATACTAAAACAAGAAAATGAAGGGAGATACGCAATGAAAGAAGTTAAATCACCTAGAAAACCTTTTATCATATATGCGCTCGTGGTTGCGGTAGTCATCCTTCTGCTGAACGGGCTGTTGTTCCCGAACATACTGGAGCAGAGGACGGAAGAAGTCGATTACGGCACATTTATGACGATGACAGAAAATAAAGAGATTGGACTTGTGGAGGTTCAGGATACAGAAATCGTTTTTACGGACAAGAATCAGGAACATGTCTACAAGACCGGTGTGATGAATGATCCCGGACTGGTGGAGCGTCTTCATGATGCGGGAGCGAAATTCTCCCAGAATATCGAAGAGCAGATGCCGGTATGGATGAGCCTGCTGCTTTCCTACGTTATTCCGATTGCCATCTTTCTGTTTATCGGGAACTGGCTTTCGAAAAAAATGGCAAGCAAGATGGGCGGGCCGAATTCCATGGCGTTCGGAATGGGAAAGAGCAATGCCAAGATTTATGTTCAGTCCGACTCCGGAATTCACTTTTCGGATGTGGCAGGTGAGGAGGAGGCCAAGGAGCTTTTAAGTGAGATCGTTGATTTCCTTCATAATCCGGCAAGATACAGAGAGATCGGTGCTTCCATGCCGAAAGGAGCCCTTCTCGTAGGCCCTCCTGGTACCGGTAAGACGCTGCTTGCCAAGGCAGTAGCCGGAGAGGCAAATGTTCCGTTCTTCTCCATTTCAGGATCAGAGTTCGTAGAGATGTTTGTCGGAATGGGCGCTGCCAAAGTGCGTGACCTCTTCAAACAGGCGAACGAGAAGGCGCCGTGTATCGTCTTCATTGATGAGATCGATACCATCGGTAAAAAGAGGGACGGACAGATTGGCGGCAATGACGAACGGGAACAGACGCTGAACCAGCTTCTGACAGAGATGGATGGTTTTGACGGTTCCAAAGGTGTTGTGATTCTGGCGGCAACGAACCGTCCGGATTCTCTGGACCCGGCGCTGTTAAGACCGGGGCGTTTTGACCGGAGGATTCCGGTTGAGCTTCCGGATATGCAGGGAAGAGCGGATATTCTGAGAGTCCATGCAAAGAAGATCAAGATCGCTGATAATGTGGACTTTAACGAGATTGCCAAGATGACAGCAGGTGCTTCCGGTGCGGAGCTTGCCAATATTGTCAATGAGGCTGCTTTAAAGGCGGTAAGAGAGCACAGGAAATTTGCGACCCAGGCCGACATGGAAGCGAGCGTGGAAGTAGTTATCGCAGGATATGAGAAGAAGACCCGTGTGTTGTCCAACAAGGAGAAGCTGCAGGTGGCATACCACGAGGTAGGACATGCCCTGGTGGCCGCGTTGCAGACCCATTCCGCGCCGGTTCAGAAGATCACGATTATTCCAAGGACAAGCGGCGCGCTTGGATATACGATGCAGGTGGATGAGAAAGAGCATTTCCTGATGTCAAAAGAGGAACTGGAAAATAAAATCGCAACCTTCACAGGAGGACGTGCGGCGGAAGAGCTGATTTTCCACTCCAGCTCCACAGGAGCGTCCAATGATATTGAACAGGCGACAAAGCTTGCAAGAGCAATGATTACTCAGTATGGTATGTCAGATGAGTTTGATATGGTGGCTCTTCAGCATATCAGCAACCAGTATCTGGGTGGAGACGCATCCCTTGCCTGCTCCGATGAGACAGCATCCTACATTGATAAAAAGGTAGTTGAACTTGTACGGACACAGCATGAGAAAGCAAGAAGAATTCTGGAGGAGAATATCATGAAGCTTCATGATATTGCAAAATATCTCTATGAACACGAAACCATCACCGGCGATGAGTTTATGGAAATACTGAATCGCAGACCGGAACAGGCAGGAGGTCCGGTGCAGGAATAAAGAAAAAAGAAACGCTATGCAGAAATCGGGAGAGATCCTGATCTGCATAGCGTTTTCATATGCAAATTATTAAAAATCCGCCGGCGTAATGCCGGGTCAGCAAGGATGTGTTGTCAGAAACTTATTAGAAAAATACATTTCCTCCTACGACAGTTCCACTGTGACCGGTAGATGCGGCGCGGAACTGATAACATCCGCTGACAGATGCAAGCCGTTTGCCGTTGAGGGCATCTCTTGCTACCTGATAACAGATGGAGCTTGGTCCCCGGTTCAGAACTTTACTGAGACTTCCGTTCCAGGTCGGGGAAAACTGTCCGCTCTGATAAATGACGCCTTTTAATGTATTAGGATATCTTGGACTCTCTACACGGTTCATAATGACGGTAGCAACAGCGAGAAGCCCGTCGTATCCGCCTCCGCCTGCCTCGCATTCCAGAATTGCCGCAAACAGAACGAGGTCGCTTGTTTCGGCAGGAGCAGAAGGCTTCTGGGTAGTTGAATTATCGGCCGGCGGCTTCTGATTTCCTGAATTAGACGTATTGTTATTATTGTTATTGCTGCTGTTATTTGAGCTGCCGGAGGAATTTCCGCCGGAAGGCTTCTGGGTATCCGCAGGTTTCTGAGCAGATGCCTCCTGCTTATTGTCAGAAGAAGTATCTGATTCGAGTTCGCTCGTACCGGCTGCATTGTAAGAGTCTGTTGTCGTTTCCAGTGCTTTTTTTGCAGCTTCTTCAGCGGCCTTTGCAGCAGCAAGTGCCTGGGAAGAAGCAGTAAGCTGTCCGTTGGTTGATTCAATCCGGGAATTCAATTCAGCCTGTTTGGATGTCATCTGCTGTTTCATGGCATCCAGTTCTTCTTTTTGTTTCTTCAGATTTTTCTCTTTTTGATCGATATCCTGACGCAGATCCTGCAGCTGCTTGAGCATTTTACGGTCGTATTCCGTAACGCTTGATACAAAGTCCACACGGTTCAGAAATTCGCCCATGCTGTCTGAAGTAAGAAGAATTTCGAGAAAAGAAACATTCCCGCTTTCATATATGTACTGAATACGTTTCTTCATCGACTGATACTGCAGATCTTCATTCACCTGTGCGGCAGCCAGATCAAGCTCTGTCTGCTCGGCTTCTTTATTCGTGCTTTCAATCTTCGCGGCAAGGGAGGTGATTTCCCCACTGATAGAAGAAAGCTGCTCATTCAAATCCTGTAATTCGGACTGGAGATCCTGTGTTTCCTTTTCCAGATCAGCTACGGAATCCTCTGCATATACAAGAACAGGGGAAGCCATCAGAACGGCGGCACAGGTAAAAGCAGTACATGCACGCAGTAAAGGTTTAAGTTTTGCTTTCATCATACCGAATCCTTTCGTAAAATTAAATACAGATAGAGTATACTATAAATTGCGGAATTAATCAAATTTTGATAGAATATAAATAATTATGTAGGCCAAGAGTCATTTATGAAGAAAGGATAACGAAAATGGGAAGCAGGACAAAAGAAGCAGAGTTTGAAGAATACAGGCTCCGGATTTATCCATGGGTGCGGGAAATCCCGGGGGATGCGGCCGGATGGGAGAAAGAGGGCTGTTCGCCGGAAGACACCCCGCTTCTGTCTTTTGTGGACGGTCTGATGACGGTATTTGTAATACAGAAAGAAGAAGAGGTTTTTGAAATTTTGAAAGATTCGATGCTCCCGGAAGGGATGACACCGGAAGAGATTTACCGGACTGCCTGCGAGAATCTGGCAAGGGATGTGGAGTTTGTCTTTTCCAATACCCTGTTTGGAGGATTCGGCGTGATTGCGGACGGAGTACACGAGGCAAGTGCGCTGTGTCTGCGTCACGTCTGGGAAGTCTGTACGGAAAAGCTGCAGGACGATGTGGTGATCATGGCACCTTCCAGGGATCTGCTTTTATTTGCGCCAAAGTCGGATAGAAAGACCGTGCAGTCCATGATTCAGTTTGGGGAGCAGGGATGGCTGCAGAGTGAGCACAGGCTGACAAAGCGGCTGTATCAATATTCCAGAGAAAGAAAGGAACTGACAGGTTATGAGAGAGATTAAGATGATCGGGCTGGATCTGGACGGTACGCTGCTCAACAGTGAGAAAAAGGTGACGAAATATTCAGAAGAAGTACTCAAAGAGGCGATCCGTCAGGGAGTAACGGTCCTTGTGGCAACCGGACGGCCACTGTCCGGAGTGCCGGAGTTTATGAGAGAGTTTCCGGGGATGCGGTATATTCTGACTGCAAACGGAGCCAGAATCTATGACAGAAAAGATGGAGAGAAACTTCTTTTTTCGCATCTTTTGTCCAACGAAGATGCATCCAGAGTGTTGGACATATTTGAAGAATACGACACACTGAGAGATGTCTATTATGACGGAGTCGGGTACGCGAATCGTGCCGCGATTGAACAGGTGGAAAAATATTATCCCGAGCCGGGCATGCGTGAGTACATCAGGAAGACGAGAAAACGGGTGGACAATGTCAGGGACAAGATGAAGGAGTTTTCCTTTGGAATGGATAAGATCCAGGCTGTGTTTGCAGATCTGGATGAGAGAAAAGAGGCAATGAGACGGCTGAAAGAGACGACAAATCTTGCTGTTACCGGAGCTTTGGTCAATAATGTCGAAGTCAATGCGGCAGGTGTCAATAAAGGAAACGGGCTTCTGGAGCTTGGAAAGCTTCTTGGAATTACAAAAGATGAGATTATGGCCTGCGGGGACGGACTCAATGACCTGGTGATGCTTCAGACAGTGGGATTCGGCGTTGCCATGGCAAACGGCCATGAGGAAGTCAAAAAGCATGCGGATTATATTACGCTTACCAACGAAGAGAACGGCGTGGCAAAGGCAATAGAGAAGTTTGTACTGAGGTAGGGGAGGTTCAGAGATTGGACATTATTATTTCGATTATACTTGGAATCATACAGGGAATTACCGAGTGGCTGCCGATCAGCAGTACCGGACATCTGCTTCTGGCAGAAGAGTTTCTGCATATGAGTGTCAGCAATGAATTTGTAAATATGTTTAAAGTGGTGATTCAGCTTGCGTCGGTGATTGCAGTCATTGTTTTGTATTTTCACAAGCTGAATCCGTTTTCATCACGGAAGACGCCGAAACAGCGGTGGAACACGATAGAGCTTTGGATGAAGGTGGCGGTTGCGTGCATTCCGTCAGCAGTCGGACTGTTCATCGATGACATTGTGGATGAAAAGCTGTCCAACTATGTTGTGATTTCCCTGATGCTTATCATTTACGGTGTACTTTTTATCGTTATTGAAAAGTGGAACAAACACAGGAAACCGGGAGTGACAAAGCTGAAAGAGCTCACCTACTGGACCGCATTTGGAATCGGATGCTTCCAGGTACTTGCGATGGTTCCGGGTACGTCACGTTCCGGTGCGACAATCGTGGGAGCCCTTTTGATTGGTGTGGCAAGACCGGTGGCAGCGGAGTTTACCTTCTTTCTTGCGATTCCGACCATGGTAGCGGCAAGCGGACTGAAACTGATCAAATTCGGATTCAATTATACGGGACATGAGATTGCGGTTCTGCTGACAGGATGTGTCGTATCGTTCCTCGTTTCAGTCTTTGCGATCAAATTCCTCATGGGATACATTAAGAAGCACGACTTTACCGTGTTCGGATACTACCGGATTATTCTGGGTGTCGTTGTGCTGGGATATTTCCTGATTTTTACTTAAAATCATAATGCGAGACGGAGAAAGTGGATTTGATGCGCCGGGCATGGAATCCACTTTCGCAGTTTTGACAGAATACAAAAACAGAAAGGAGAAACAGGATGGGATATGAGCATGAACTGATTATTCCAAATGAAGGCTTTCCGTTTAAACTGTTCCGGTTTGAAGGGAAAGACGGACATTATGTGCGGGAGAAACACTGGCACCGCTCCATCGAGATTTTTGCAGTGTTTGAAGGGACGCTGACCTTTTTTATCAATGAGGAGAAGTATCCGCTGAAACCGGGAGAATTTATTCTTCTGAATTCCAATGAGATTCATTCAGTTGTATCACCCCTTCCAAATCATACGATTGTTCTGCAGATTCCCATGAATGTATTTCGGAATTATTATGCTCAGGATGGAATGATTCTTTTTACACACAGTCCGAGAAGGCAGGATCAGAAGATTATGGAGCTGATGGAGAGCATGTACCGGGACATTCAGATAAAAGAGACCGGATACGAGTGGAAGGTGCAGAGCGATTTTTTCATGCTGATTTATCTGCTGGTCACAAAGTACCGGAAACAGGAGATTCTTCCGGAGGAGATCCGGCATTACCGGAAGCTGAACCGGCTTTCCATGATTACCGGATATATCCGGGATAATTATACAAAAGATCTGTCCCTGGAGACGGTGGCAGAGATTTTCGGCTACTCGCCGTCCTACCTTTCCCGCATGTTCCAGAAATATGCCAGGACAAATTATAAGACTTTCCTCCAGGATGTCCGGGTAGAGTACGGTTTTCAGGAACTTGCCAACACGGATCACACCATCGGGGAGATCGCCATGAATCACGGCTTCCCGAATCAGAAGGCATTTACAAGGGAATTCAGGAAGAAGTACGGGATTCTTCCGAGCGAATACCGAAAAAGACAAAAAAGTGCCATGGATTAGCTAAATTATTGGTGGATAAGGACAAAAAAGAACTGCTATAATCATTTTAACAGAGCCGAAATTCAGGAGGAAGAAAAGATGAGTCTGGAAATGAATATGCCAAAAGTAAAATTAGGAATCGTTGCGGTGAGCAGAGACTGCTTTCCGGAGAGCCTTTCCGTGACAAGAAGGGAAAACCTTGTAAAAGCCTACTCGGCAAAATATGATGCGGAAGATATTTATGAATGCCCGGTGTGCATCGTGGAAAGTGAAATCCATATGGTACAGGCACTGGAGGATATTAAAAAAGCAGGATGCAATGCGCTTTGCGTATACCTTGGAAACTTTGGACCGGAAATCTCCGAGACCCTTCTTGCAAAACATTTCGATGGACCGAAAATGTTCGTGGCGGCAGCAGAGGAAACAGGAGACGATCTCTGCCAGGGAAGAGGAGATGCATATTGCGGAATGCTGAATGCAAGCTATAACCTGGCACTTCGCAATATCAAAGCCTATATTCCGGAGTACCCGGTAGGCGATGCAGAGGACTGCGCGGATATGATCCACGAATTCCTGCCGATCGCAAGAGCTGTGATTGCCCTTCAGGATCTGAAGATCATCAGCTTTGGACCACGCCCGTTAAATTTCCTTGCATGTAACGCACCGATCAAACAGCTTTATAACCTCGGTGTGGAGATCGAGGAAAACTCCGAACTGGATCTGTTTGAAGCATTCAACAAACATGAGGGAGACGAACGGATTCCGGCCATTGTAAAAGAAATGGAAGAAGAACTCGGAGCAGGCAACAAGAAACCGGAAATCCTCACCAGACTTGCACAGTATGAACTGACATTAAAAGACTGGATCCGGGATCACAAAGGATACAGAAAATACGTGACCATCGCAGGAAAATGCTGGCCGGCATTCCAGACACAGTTCGGTTTTGTGCCATGCTACGTCAACAGCCGTCTGACCGCACAGGGCATCCCGGTATCATGTGAAGTTGATATTTACGGAGCACTCAGCGAATTCATCGGAACCGTCGTAAGCCAGGATGCCGTAACGCTGCTTGACATCAACAACACCGTACCAAAAGATCTGTACGAAGCAGACATCAAAGGAAAATACGACTATACACTGAAAGATACATTCATGGGATTCCACTGCGGCAACACCGCATCCGGAAAACTCACCTCCTGCGAGATGAAATATCAGAAGATTATGGCAAGAACCCTTCCGGAAGAAGTGACACAGGGAACACTCGAAGGAGACATCGTACCTGGAGACATTACATTCTACCGCCTCCAGAGCACCGCAGACAACAAACTGCGCGCATACATTGCTCAGGGAGAAGTCCTTCCGGTGGCAACCAGATCCTTCGGATCCATTGGAATCTTCGCAATTCCGGAAATGGGAAGATTCTACCGCCACGTCCTCATCGAAGGCAACTACCCGCACCACGGCGCAGTCGCATTCGGACACTACGGAAAAGAACTGTACGAAGTATTCAAATACATCGGTGTCGACGTTGACGAAATAGGCTACAACCAGCCAAAAGGCGTAAGATACAGAACAGAAAACCCATTCGCTTAAACATTTTTGTTCAACGGGGACGTGTTCCGATGCACCGGAACACGTCCCCAATGAAAATAGGAAGAGAAAAAGGAGGGCAGAGCCTATGTTATATCTTGGTGTGGATCTTGGAACATCGGCGGTGAAGCTTTTGCTGATGGACGGACAGGGAGAGATCCGGAAGATTGTTTCCAGAGAATACCCGATTTCCTTTCCGCATCCGGGCTGGTCGGAGCAGAATCCAGAAGACTGGTACGAGAAGAGTATTGAGGGAATCCGGGAGCTGACTAAAGATGTGGACAGGTCGGAAGTGGCAGGGATCAGTTTTGGCGGACAGATGCATGGTCTGGTCGTGCTGGATGAGAAGGATGAGGTAATCCGTCCGGCGATCCTCTGGAATGACGGCCGTTCGACAAAGGAGACGGATTATTTAAATGAAGTGATCGGACGGGAAAAGCTGTCTGCATATACGGCCAACATTGCGTTTACGGGATTTACAGCGCCTAAAATTCTCTGGATGAAAGAAAATGAGCCGGAGAAGTTTGCGCGGATCAGGAAAATCATGCTTCCGAAAGATTACCTTGCGTACCGGCTGTCCGGGACGTTTTGCAGCGACTATTCGGATGCGTCCGGTATGCTTCTGATGGATGTGAAGAACAAGTGCTGGTCCAAAGAGATGATGGAAATCTGCGGAATCAGCAGGGAGCAGCTGCCGGATCTTTATGAAAGCTATGAGGTGGTCGGCACTTTGAAAAAGGAGGAGGCTAAAAAACTCGGACTGCCGGAGAGCGTGAAAATCATTGCAGGAGCCGGGGATAATGCGGCTGCGGCTGTGGGAACCGGAACTGTCGGCGAGGGAATGTGCAATATTTCCCTCGGAACGAGCGGTACCATCTTTATTTCCAGCCGGAAGTTTCAGGTAGACCGGTATAATGCGCTTCACTCCTTTGCCCATGCGGATGGATACTATCATCTGATGGGCTGCATGCTCAGCGCAGCATCCTGTAATAAATGGTGGATGCAAGATATTCTTGGAACATCGGAGTTTACAAAAGAGCAGGAAAAGATCGTAAAGCTGGGAGAAAATCAGGTGTTCTATCTTCCGTATCTCATGGGAGAGCGTTCCCCGCACAATGACCCGATGGCACGGGCAACATTTACAGGGATGACGATGGACACGACGAGAGAAGAGATGACGCAGGCGGTACTGGAAGGTGTTGTATTCGGACTGCGGGATTCTCTGGAAGTGGCGAGAAATCTTGGAATTCAGATTGAACGGACGAAAATCTGCGGAGGCGGGGCAAAAAGCCTGCTCTGGAAAAAGATGGTAGCCAACATCATGAATCTGAAAGTGGATGTGATTGAAAGCGAGGAGGGGCCGGCGCTTGGAGGAGCAATTCTGGCGGCAGTCGGATGCGGTGAGTTTGAAAGTGTTGAGGAAGCGGCCGCGAAACTCGTAAAAGTGGTGGAAACCGTGGAGCCGGATGAGGATCTGACAGAGAAGTATGAGGAATGTTATCAGAAATTCCGGAAAATTTACCCTGCATTGAAGCCGGTCTTTCGTAAGATTGTATCTTAAATGAAAAGGAGAGGCAGTCGTTTCTATAGATGGAAGCGGCTGCTTCTTGTTTCTTTTTCCGATTCGTGTTACTGTAAGAGGGACAGAAAAAAGAAGGAGATCATAATGAGAGAATCTATTTTATTAATGAATTTCAAAGATAAAAAACAGCTGAAAGGGATTCAGATGACGGCCTTTCTGTTGAAATTGAAAATCCGGATGGTAGAAGAGAAGGATTTCCTTCAGCCGCTCGGATATCTGGCGGGAGTGGAAGGAATTGAACCGTCAGACGAAGTATTCCTGGGAGAAGCTCCGGAGCATGAGATTCTGGTGTTTGCCGGCGTGCCGGATGCGAAGCTTCAGAGGATGCTGGCTGAGATGCGTAAAAACGGTATCAAAAAGGTGGATCACAAGGCGATTCTGACACCGACGAATGTACACTGGAACACAATCGAACTGTATGAGGAGCTGGACAAGGAGCATCAGGCGATTCAGAAAGGACAGCAGGCTCACGAAGGCAGCAGTCCGGAGGAGAACGCATGAAATATACAGGGATAGAAAAGGCGGTCTTTCTTGAGAGGCCGAACCGGTTTATTGCCTATGTCAACGGCATCAGGGGACAGGAGGAAGTGACAGAGACAGTTCACGTCAAAAATACAGGACGGTGCCGGGAGCTGCTGCTTCCGAATGCGGAAGTGTACGTGCAGCATTCGGACAATCCGAACCGGAAGACGAAATGGGATCTGATCGCGGTGAAAAAGGACGGTCAGATCATCAACATGGACTCTCAGGTGCCGAACAAGGCAGCGGGAGAGTGGATCCGGGAAGGAAACCTTTTCGCGGATATGGTGCGGATCAAGCCGGAATATCAGTATGGAAATTCCAGAATTGATTTCTGCGTGGAGACCAGAGAGAAGAAGATCCTGATTGAAGTCAAAGGAGTCACCCTGAAAGAAGGAGAGACAGCGAAATTCCCGGATGCGCCAAGCGAACGGGCGGTGAAGCATCTGGAAGAACTGATGCGTGCTGTGGATGAAGGATGGGATGCTTATGTTTTTTTCGTGATTCAGATGAAAGGTGTGAAAGAGATCCTGCCGAATGTGGATACTCATCCGGAATTTGCACGGGCACTGTGGAAAGCGAGGGAAAAGGGCGTGCACCTGATTGCAAGGGACTGCATTGTCACAGAAGATGAGATCCGGATCGATCAGGAGATCCCGATCCGGTTCCCGGAGGAGATGGAAGAAGAGAAACCGCAGGAGCGTCTAAAACATCTGCCGGAGCCGTTGACTGCATGGTTTCGGAAGGAGCAGCGGGATCTGCCGTGGAGAAAGGATGCGACAGCCTACCATGTGTGGGTATCTGAAATCATGCTGCAGCAGACGAGGGTAGAGGCAGTAAAGCCGTTTTATGCCCGTTTCCTTGACGCATTGCCGACCATACAGGATCTGGCGGACGCGCCGGAGGAGAAGCTTCTGAAACTGTGGGAAGGACTTGGGTATTACAACCGTGTGCGTAATATGCAGAAAGCGGCCAGACAGATCGTGGAGCTCTATGAAGGGGAAATGCCGGCAGATTATGACCAGATTCTTTCTCTTTCCGGAATCGGCAGCTATACGGCAGGAGCCATCAGTTCCATCGCATATGGAATTCCAAAGCCTGCGGTAGACGGAAATGTCCTCCGTGTCCTGACCAGGATTCTGGCGGATGGAGAGGATATTATGAAAGCCTCCGTCAAAAAGCGGATGGAAGGAATGCTGGAAGAAATTATTCCCGCAGATGCGGCAAGCGATTTTAACCAGGGCCTGATTGAGCTGGGTGCCATCGTCTGTGTTCCGAACGGGGAGCCGAAATGCAGTAAATGTCCGGTAGAGGAGTTCTGTCTGGCGCATCAGAGAGGAGCAGAGCTTTCCTACCCGGTTAAGAAAAAGGCGAAAGCAAGAAGGATTGAGGAGAAAACCGTCTTTATACTAAAAGACGGGGAGAACATTGCTCTTCATAAACGTCCGTCATCCGGCCTGCTGGCAGGACTCTATGAGTTCCCGAATGTAAAAGGAAAACTGACTCAGGAGGAAGCAATCCATCATATTGCGGAGCTTGGACTTTCACCGCTTCGGATTCAAAACATTGGAGAGGCAAAACATATTTTCAGCCATGTGGAGTGGCACATGACCGGATATGCGGTGAGAGTGGACGAGCTGGAGAAAATATCCGCAAAGAATCTGGTTTTTGCGCATCCGGAAGAAATTCAGAAAGAATACCCTGTTCCGGCAGCATTTGAAGCCTATACAGATCAGATCGGCATTCTGATCGGGCAGGAAAAATATGAGCAGGAAAACCTATAGAAAAACATAATAAAACTATAGATACATGACAAATATCAATTAGCCCCATCCTGTCAGAAAATGTTACCATATAAGGTAGATAGGCGAAGACAGGAGGAAAAAAATGGAACTGATTAAAGAATTACCAGATGTATTTGAAGAATTTGCTGAACAGAGACAACAGTCATTTCTGGGCATTAAGGAGTTAAAAGACAAGGGCGTGCCGATTGTAGGCACATTCTGTACATATTTTCCACAGGAAATCGCGATGGCAATGGGAGCAGCTACAGTGAGTCTTTGCTCCACATCCGACGAGACGATTCCGGCGGCTGAGAAGGATCTGCCAAAGAACCTGTGCCCGCTGATCAAATCCAGCTACGGCTTTGCGGCAACAAAGAAGTGCCCGTTTTTCTATTTTTCCGATCTGGTTGTAGGAGAGACAACTTGTGACGGGAAAAAGAAGATGTACGAATACTTAAGCCAGTTCAAGGATGTCTTCACAATGGAGCTTCCGAACCGACAGACAGAGGACGGACTTCAGCTCTGGAAAAATGAAATCATCCGCTTCAAAGAATATCTGGAGCAGAAGTTTGAAGTGACAATCACGGAAGAGCAGATCAGAGATGCTGTCAGAGTGCAGAATGAAGGAAGAGTGGCACTGAAGCGTCTGTATGAGCTGATGAAACTGGACCCGGCTCCGATGAAAGGACAGGATCTGTTTAAAGTGTTATACGGAAGTACATTCAAACCGGACAGATCCAAGATTCCGGCAGAAGTGAATGCGATCGCTGACAAGATCGAAAAGGAATACGCAGAAGGAAAGATGGAAGAAAAGAAGCCTCGTATTCTTGTGACAGGATGCCCGATCGGCGGAGCGACAGAGAAAGTAATCAAAGCCATCGAGGACAACGGCGGAATCGTTGTTACTTTTGAAAACTGTTCCGGAGCAAAATCCATTGACAAGCTTGTGGATGAAGATACAGACGATATCTATCAGGCAATCGCTGAGAGATATTTAAGCATCGGATGCTCTGTCATGACACCGAACCCGAACCGTCTGGAACTCCTTGGAAGACTGATGGACGAGTATCAGGTAGACGGAGTGGTAGAGATGATTCTTCAGGCATGCCATACATACAATGTAGAGAGTCTTGGAATCCGCAGATTCGTAAATGAGGAAAAAGGAAAACCGTACATCAGCGTTGAGACAGACTATTCTCAGGCAGACATCGGACAGCTCAACACGCGTATCGCTGCATTTATTGAAATGCTTTAAAACAGGAATCGGAAAGAGAACGCATATAAAGTATCCCCTTCAGGATCCGTGCCTTACCGCATGGACTCCAAAGGGGATATTTTTATTTCGGGTTTATTAATCACCCATGGCTTTTTTAACAGAATGCTTTGTGACTTTCGGGCGGAATACCTTTCTGGATTCTCTGACGTATACGACCGGATAAAGCAGAGTTGCCATGCAGCCTGCCAGTGTCACATCGATTACGGAATGCTGCTTTAAAAACATCGTGGCAAGGATGATGGATATTCCGAGAATCAGAGATCCGTAATGGATCACCTTGCGGCTCGAAAGTGTTTTGTTGTGTGAGATGGCAATGCAGACACCGATAGAGTTAAATACGTGAATACTTGGAAGAACATTTGTCGGAGTGTCTGCCTTGTACAGCGTTTTGACCATATCCACAAAAATATTGTCCCGCTCGAATTGAACCGGGCGAAGATCAAGACCGTTTGGATAGAGGGTCGAAATAATTAAAAATATGGTCATTCCGGTAAAAAGGAAAGCGGCCATTTTGTAAAATCCGGATACATCGTGAAAGAAGAACCAGAGAAAAGTGACCGCAATAAACGCAAACCACAAAAGATACGGGACGATAAAATACTCTATAAAAGGAATATAGTCATCGACCGCTGCGTGAATCACGTGAAAATCGGAATTTGCTGTTACGTGTTGCTCAAGATAGTAAAACCAGGGTAAATAAAGAAAAATATACAAAAATACCCAGGCATGTTTATATCGGTAAATCAAAGCTTTGCATTTACTTCTTGAAAACATTCGGATTTCTCCTTTTAACGAAAATGATGAAAGTAAGTGAACCGGATTAATCCAGATTCAATGTTGTCTCAGCTATATTACTGTTTGAACCGAAAGTTTCATAAAGCTGAAGAGTCACATCGGACTGATCAAGAAGAATAAAGGAGGTGCACACACGCACGCTGTCGCCCTGACTGACTTCTGCGCTTTCATTTTCTGACAGTGGTTCATCCGAGACAATCGTAGGATCCAGAGTGGTATCATCCTGCAGTGCCTTGAAAGTAACGGCAACAGATGGAACCAGGGTTTCGGAACCTTTATTTGTAATTGTGTAATAAACCATAAGAGCCTGTTCGCCCTCATAATCTGTTCCGATATCAGATTTTTCAAATGAGACGGTAAAATCATCCGTGGTCAGACGAAGATTTTTACCGGAACTTGCCGAACTCTGCGGAACCACATACTGAGCCACATAGTAGGCACCGGCTGCAACCGCAACTGCAACGATGAAAACAAGTACCCGGAGGGCAACATGGATCTCTTTGGCACAGCCAAGTGCAAAGAGCAGAAATGCTCCAAACAAAGCAGACACAAAGAGCAGAATCTGTACAGTCATGACAGAACCCGGGATAAAGAATCCTCCTACGGCTCCTCCAAGATAAAAAATACAAGGTACAATAAATGCCGGCACACTGTTCCTGCGGTGAGTAATTAATACCACAAGACCACCGATCAGGAAGCAGACTGCAAGTACCATACCGGCAATTCCTGTCAGTCCCGGCGTATGTATAAAGGTAGTAAAGATACCTGAATCATAAGCCTGGTAAGCAAGAAAAGCGGCGCATAGGATCGATACAATTCCAATCAGAACACGGAAACCACCGAAAACCGGAATTACATCATCAGCTTCCGAGTCATCAGAAGTTTCGTCTTTTATATTCAGCATGGCCTCATAATTGGCCTTCATTTCTTTTTCACGCTCATTCCTTACCTCTTCCGGAGGGATGTTGGAATAGGTCTGTCCTTCCGGTTCTGCCGTTTCTGTTTCAGAAGATTCTTCCTGAACAGATTCTTCCGAAACAGTTTCTTCTTCCGGTTCTTCCGGAGATGTTTCTGTTTGATCGGCTTCTGCCTGAACCGGCTCTTCCTGAACATTTTCTTCTGGAGTCATGCTTGTCTGAGCTTCTTCTGCCTGAATTTCTTCTGTCTGGTTAGTTTCTGTCTGAGTTGTTTCATCTGGCTCTTCCGGCTTTACCGGTGCAGGTTTTTTCCTGCGGACAGGTCTGGCAGACTGAAACCGGTCCAGAGTTTCCTGGCTGAATTTCTTTTTGCAGGAATCACATAAAAAATAGCCAGGAGTTTTTTTGCTTTCCCGCAGTTCATTACCACATTTCGGACATTTCATAGCGTTTCTCCCCTTTTCATTTGTATGTCCATCATCTGATGACAGTCACTATATTATACCATCAGTAAATCTTAGTATACCACAATTCTGTGAAAAGAGATTGAATATTTTATAAATATTTTAAGATACGATCACTTTTAAAGGACAGGCCTCGATAGAAGCTGTAAAACATCGTTGTAAAAAAACAGGTTCGCCGTCTGTATGTACGGGAAGGGCACTGGCTGTATGGATGGAAACTTTTTTGCAGCGGAATAAATGGACACCGTGAAATTTTGTATGTTTCCCGAAAAGCGCGAATGGAAGAGTAAGAAGAAGAGCCGGAGCCTTCAGGCCGGATACGACCAGAACATTAAGTTGTCCGTCGTCCGGCCGGGCATCAGGACAAAAATAAAATCCGCCGCCTTCACAAGGGTGGTTCATCACTGCAGCAAACCATCCTTTTGGAAAGGACACCTCTTTTTCATCATCAAGGACGATATGGAAAGGGCAGGTGGATGTAAGTAAAAGCCGGTGAAGCGCAATGACGGCATAGGTAAATTTCCCGAGATGAATCCGGTTCAGTATCCGCTTCCACTTTGAAACAACCGCTTCGTGGCAGATTGCGGCATCGAAACCTATGCCGGCACTGACTGCAAAACGCCGGTGTTTCCCTTCGTATGACATGGTTCCAACGTCCATGTGTACGGTCCGTCCTGGATTCAGGATAATTTCCAGAGCGCGCAGAGGATCATTTGGGATACCAAAGCTGCGGGCAAAATCGTTGCTGGAGCCGGTTGGGATATAACCGAGTGTAACCCGCTCCGGAAAGCAGATCCCGTTAATGACTTCATTCAAAGTGCCGTCTCCGCCGAGAACCACAAGAACACGGGAAGATCCGTCGGAGGTAAGCTTCCGGACATATGTGGTGGCTTGCCTTTGATATTTTGTGAAAAAGGCGGTATAACAGATTTGGCGCTGTTCTAGCTGAGCCTCAACGGTGTGCCAGATTGTGAGTCCTTTTCCAGAGCGGGAGTGCGGATTGATGATAAAAGTGTACATAATTCCTCCTGAAATTTTCTGAAATAAAAACCGCCTTCGGAGAATGGCAGAAACAGCCGGATCTCCGAAGGCAGAAATAAAATCAGTGCATATTATCTGTCAGAACGAGGCATCGCCCATGCCTGATGATCAGTATGTAACAGCTGGTGGGCACGGTGAGACAGCGGCTGTCCCATAAAGTCCGCATACAGCTTCTGTACATCAGGATTTTCGTGGGAAAAACGAAGTGGTGCATTCTTGTCCAGGAAGTAGAGGCTCTGTCCTCTTTCGTGGGCAAGTTCTTCGCCATCGTGGATGATCTGTCCGCCTCCGCCTACACAGCCGCCAGGGCATGCCATGACTTCCACGAAATCATAATGGACTTCTCCGCGTTCGATCTGCTGCAGCAGACGTCTTGTATTTCCAAGTCCGCTTACAACAGCAGCTTTCACAACGGCATCGCCAATCTGGATTTCGGCTGATTTCACGCCTTTTCCGTCATTGCGTACAGCCTTAAATGCGTCCGGATCCGCATTTCTTCCGGTTACAAGATAGTAAGCGGAACGAAGAGCAGCTTCCATAACACCGCCTGTTACACCAAAGATAACGCCGGCGCCTGTATATTCTTTCATCAGTCTGTCAAATTCCCGATTCTCAAGAGAATGCGGCGGAATGTGGGCAGAACGGATCATGCGCGTCAGCTCACGTGTGGTCAGAACCACATCGGTATCATGGCCGGCGTATTCTTCATAGAAAAGCTCCATATTGCGCTCTCCTTTTTTCGCGACGCAAGGCATGATGGAAATTGTAAAAATACGATCCGGACTTACATTGATGGAATCTGCAAAGTAAGTCTTCATCACTGCGCCAAACATCTGCTGAGGAGATTTGGCTGTGGAAAGCTGAGGCACCAGATGCGGGAACTGGGATTTGATGAAACGGATCCATCCAGGACAGCAGGATGTAAACATCGGACGTAATTTCGTCTCTCCTTTAGTAAAACGTTCCAGAAATTCATTTCCCTCTTCCATGATCGTAAGATCGGCGGAGAAGCTGGTGTCAAACACATAGTCAACTCCGATCTTGTGAAGAGCATCAGCGATTTTGTTGACTGTAGCATCTTCACGTGAAAGACCAAGAGCCTCGCCCCATGCAGTACGGACAGCCGGAGCGATCTGTGCTACTGTGATTGTGTTTTTATCTGCAATTGCATCCCAGACTTTTTCTGTATCGTCGCGCTCGCGCAGAGCACCAACCGGACAATGAGTAATACACTGTCCGCAGAGGGAACAGTCTGCTTCTTCAATCTTACGGCCGCCTGATACATTGACTGTAGAGCGGGAGCCGGTTCCTTCCAGATCCCAGATGTGCAGGCTCTGAACCTTGTCACAGATCTGGATACAGCGCATACATTTGATACATTTTGCGGAATCCCGAATCAGCGGGAAATCCTTGTTCCATGGCTGGCGTTCGATACGCTCGCCGAATGGAAGCTCCAGAATATTCAGGTCGTTGGCAATCTTCTGAAGAGAACAGTTGCCGCTGCGGACACAGGTCGCGCATTTGCAGTCATGCTGGGAAAGAATGAGCTGCACGGTATTACGGCGGTCCGCACGTACCTTCGGGCTGTTTGTATAAAGAACCATGCCTTCCTGAACAGTGTTGTTACAGGAGGTGATCAGGCGGTCCTTACCTTCCATTTCTACTACGCAGACACGGCAGGCAGCGATTTCGTTGATATCTTTCAGATAACAGAGTTTCGGAATGATGATTCCGTTTTGAGCTGCCGCATCCATAATCGTGGTACCTTCCGGTACACAGATTTCTTTATTGTCGATTTTAAGATTTACCATACTTTCTCGCGGCCTCCTTTAAATATTCCAAAACCAAAGTGGTCGCAGCGCAGGCAGCGGTTTGCCTCCTGCTGTGCTTCCTGACAGGTCATGCATTGTTCTACACCGTCAAAGTCGTGGATACGCTCACAGGCTTCCCGCTCAGGAAGCTCAACACGTCCGCACGGTACACGGTCATCCAGATTCGGCTCCGGAATCTCGACATCACAAGTGATTTCGTGATGGTATCCCAGATATTCATCAATATTTGCGGCAACAACCTTTGCGGCCGCGATCGCGCGGATTACGGTAGCAGGACCGGTAGCGCAGTCTCCGCCGGCAAAAACTCCAGGAAGATTGCTGAATCCGCCGAATTTTTCAGCCATGATTTTTCCTCTTTCTACAGGAAGCCCGGCTTTTTCAAAATGTTCTGTTTCAATGTTCTGCCCAATGGCAACGATCAGGGTTGTACATGGAACAAACTCATCCGGAAGTCCGGACGGTTTGACACTTGCGCGTCCTCCTTTGATCTGGCTGATCATCTGCGGTGTCACATAGATACCGCGGATATGTCCGTTTTCATCCGTCTCGATGCGGGAAGGAGCGCGTAATGTGCGGATTTCCACGCCTTCTGCAATGGCACCTTCAATTTCGGCCGGAAGCGCAGTCATGTCTGCGGTACGGCGGCGGTACAGGATGCTGACTTTTTTCGCACCAAGTCTGACAGCAGAACGAACAGCGTCCATGGACACATTTCCGCCTCCGACAATGGCAACTTCCTGTCCGGTAAGATCCGGGTTAATACCTTTTCCTACATCACGGAGGAAACGGACTGCGGACATTACGCCCTCGGCGTCCTCGCCTTCGATGCCGAGTTTTTTATCTGTGCTGGCTCCGATAGTGATCAGGACTGCATCGTAGGAAGCGCGCAGTTCCTGTACGGTGATGTCCTGCCCGATACGGAGACCGTATTTTACTTTGACGCCGGTATCAAGAATTGCCTGAATGTCTTCGTTGAGACGGTCTTTCGGAAGACGGTAGTTTGGAATACCATAACGGAGCATACCGCCAAGTTCCGGAAGCATCTCATATACAGTTACCTGATGTCCCATAAGCTGCAGATAGTATGCGGCACTTAATCCTCCAGGGCCGCCTCCGATGACTGCGACAGTCTTTCCGGTGGAAGGAGCGCATTCCGGCGGAGGTACCTTTCCGGCATAGTCCGCAGCCATCCGCTTCAAACCGCGGATATTGACAGCATCATCGACCATATTACGGCGGCATCTTGCCTCACACGGATGTTCGCAGATAAATCCGCACGTGGTCGGGAACGGATTGTCTTTCCGGATCAGCCGGATAGCATCGGCGTAGCGTCCTTCGCGTACGAGAGCGATATAGCCCGGGATGTCAACGTGGGCAGGACAAAGTGCAACACATGGAACAGGCTGGTTGTAGGTACATGTACAACGTCCGTTCCGGATATGCTCTTCATAGTCTTCACGATAACCGATCAAGCCTTTATAAACCATATTGGCAGCTTCATATCCGATGGCACAGTCCGCGGTCTCCATAATTGAACGGGCGGTACGCTCCATCAGGTCAAGGGTTTCCATTGTAGCCTTTCCATTCAGAACATCTGTGATCAGATGTTTCAACTGTAAAAGACCAATGCGGCATGGTACACATTTGCCGCATGTCTGAGCATGGCACAGTTCGAGGAACGCCCTCGAGATATCTACAGGGCAGAGTCCCGGCGGGCTTGCTTCAATCCGCCGCTCTAAATCTTTGTATAATCCCTCAACGACCAGCTGCGCTTTGCTTGGGGTAGGGAGTTCTAGTCTGCTCATATCTTTTCACCTCACAATTTCATTTTACGAATCACGTATACTTCTATTTTACAACATGTCGGAAAAATACACAATAGAAGTTAAAAAATAGACAATGAAATTGGGAGGAATGTACAAAACATAGAAAATGCCTATAAATGAAGAAATATATCAAGATAACCGATTTGATTTTACAGGGGGCCGGGGATATAATAAAAACATCAAAGGTAAACAGTTACCAAAGTAAGAATTACAAATTCCCTTCTAAAATGAAAAGACCTTTCAGAAACGCTTATCTGAAAGGTTTTTGCCATTTCTAAACTGTTTTGTTCCCTGACGGGAAGCGAAACCACACTATTTCAGAACACTGTCCAGATATTTCCCGAGGGAACGCTCCATATTTCCGTCAAAGTCTGTATTTCCGTCCCGCAGACACCATTCAAAGACATTTCCGATGACAATCATCCGGATATCGGTGGAGATCTCATCCAGGGACAGGCTGGCAGATACAGTGCCGGCTTCCAGTGCACGAGCCAGGTAATCCGTTACTGTTACGATCGGATAAGGCCGCTTTGTGCGGATGGCCGGATTTAGAGCCTGGTTTTTTGGCGTGTAATAGTTGGATATAAAAGCGACACCGAGCTCTTTGCAGTAGCTGACATAATTAAGATAGACAAGAATGATTGCCCTTTTTGCCTCGGCGGCATTTTCCGGGAGTTCCAGACAGTCCGGATCGATCGTAGGCTGTTCTTCTATATAGTAGGAAAGCAGGTCATCTTTTGTTTTAAAGTGATGATAAAAGCTTCCGTTGGATACGCCTGCTTCTTCACAGATGTTTTTGATGGAGAGTGCATCGTACCCTTTCCTCTGAAGAATACTCTTCGCGGCGGAAAAGATCCGGTTTTTCGTTTCAAGAGATTTTTGCTGCTGCTTTGACAGAGTCTGTCCGTTCGTTTCTTTCATAATCAGTGCCCTCCTTATCATCCAAAATATAACATAGGAAGAGTCAGATTTCAAGAAAAACAGAGCAAACTCTGTTTTTATGAAGTTGCGCAGAAAAAGACCTTCCGCTATAATGACAGGGAAGTACTTTTTTGGAAAGGAATCAAAAAATGGATATTATTCAGAAGATTACGGAAGAACTGAATGTAAAAAAATGGCAGGTCGAAGCGGCAGTCGGACTGATTGATGAAGGAAACACGATCCCGTTTATTGCAAGATACAGAAAAGAAGCAACCGGAACACTGGATGACGAGCAGCTCAGAAAACTCCATGAGAGACTTACTTATCTTCGGAATCTGGAGGAGAAGAAAGCACAGGTGCTCTCAAGCATCGAGGAGCAGGGAAAGCTTACCGAAGAACTGAAAGCTCAGATTCAGGAGGCGCAGACCCAGGTGGCGGTGGACGATCTGTACCGCCCGTACCGTCCGAAAAGAAGAACGAGGGCGACAATCGCAAAAGAAAAAGGACTGGAGCCGCTTGCGGCGCTTCTCCTTTTACAGAAGTTGAAAGAGCCGGCGATTGAGGCGGCCAAAGCCTATGTATCGGAGGAAAAGAATGTTGCCTCCCCTGAAGAGGCACTTGCCGGCGCACAGGACATTCTGGCTGAGATGATCTCCGATGAGGCAAAATACCGGACGAGAATCCGGAAGATGACGTTCCAGAAAGGAAAGATTGTTTCAGAGGCAAAGGATGAAAAGCAGGAATCGGTCTATGAGATGTACTATGAGTTTGAGGAAGCAGCATCCAGGATTGCCGGTCATAGAATTCTGGCTCTGAACCGGGGAGAAAAAGAAAAAATTCTGACGGTCAGAATGGAAGCGCCGGAAGAAGAAATCCTCCGCTATCTGGAAAAACAGATTATTCATGGGGATAATCCATATACAGAACCTGTATTAAAAGAGGCGGTCAAGGACAGCTACAGTCGTCTGATTGCGCCGGCCATTGAGAGGGAAATCCGCAATGAACTTACGGAAAAGGCGGAGGACGGGGCCATTGCTGTGTTCGGGAAAAATCTGACACAGCTTCTTATGCAGCCTCCGATTACAGGACGGGTTGTGCTTGGCTGGGATCCGGCATTCCGGACCGGATGTAAACTTGCGGTTGTGGATCCGACCGGAAAAGTGATCGGAACGACAGTGATTTATCCGACAGCGCCGACTACCCCTGCCAAAATCAAGGCATCCAAGGACCTGCTCAAAAAGATTATTCCGAAGTATCATATCAGCCTGATTTCTCTTGGAAACGGAACAGCATCCAGAGAATCGGAACAGTTTATTGTGGAACTGTTAAAAGAAATCCCGGAAGAGCACGTACAGTATGTGATTGTAAATGAGGCGGGAGCATCAGTGTACTCCGCAAGCAAGCTGGCATCGGAAGAATTTCCGAATTTTGATGTGGGACAGAGAAGTGCCGCGTCAATTGCAAGAAGGCTTCAGGATCCGCTTGCAGAACTTGTAAAGATTGATCCAAAATCCATCGGGGTCGGCCAGTACCAGCATGATATGAACCAGAAAAAGCTGACGGAAGCGCTGAATGGCGTGGTGGAAGACTGTGTCAACAAGGTCGGTGTAGATTTGAATACGGCATCTGCTCCGCTTTTATCCTATATTTCCGGTATCTCAAACACAATCGCAAAAAATATTGTGGCTTACAGAGAAGAAAACGGAAGATTTACAAACAGAAAGCAGCTTTTAAAGGTGCCGAAACTTGGACCGAAGGCATATGAGCAGTGTGCGGGATTTATGCGGATCGAAGGCGGGGATAATCCGTTTGACAGGACAAGCGTCCATCCGGAATCCTACGAAGCGGCAGAAAAACTTCTGAAAAAGCAGGGATTCACAACAGAGGATTTAAAAGCAGGAAATCTTGCAGCCCTTCCGGCCACCATCCGCGACTACCGGAAACTGGCAGAAGAGCTTGGAATCGGTGAGATCACTCTGCATGATATTGTAAAAGAGCTGGAAAAGCCGGCCAGAGATCCAAGAGAAGAGATGCCGAAACCGATTCTCAGGACCGACGTTCTGGAAATGAAAGACTTAAAAGAAGGGATGGTTCTGAAAGGAACGGTTCGCAATGTCATTGACTTCGGGGTGTTTGTGGATATCGGCGTTCATCAGGATGGTCTGGTACATATTTCCGAAATCACCGACAAAAAGTTTATCAAACATCCGTTGGAAGCGGTCAGTGTGGGTGATATCGTGGATGTTAAAGTACTGAGTGTGGACCTCAAGAAAAAACGGATTCAGCTTACTATGAAAGGAATCCGGTAAAGAATGCTGTTTACCCTGAATGTAAAAGACAAAAAGGTATTGAATTTTCCAAAAGACTGTTCTATACTAAATGTTAACAGGAAAAAATTCTTCGGGGTCGGGTGAAAGTCCCAACCGGCGGTGAAAGTCCGCGACCTGCCATTGGCAGCTGATCCGGTGCAATTCCGGAACCGACAGTACAGTCTGGATGAGAGAAGAAATGTACGAATCGTCAGATATCTGTATCTGAAGCAGAGCATCAAACCCCGGAACATATGGTTCCGGGGATTTTTTTGTACATTCCCATTTCCATAAGGGAAACTTTATGGCAGGAAGAGTTTCTTTTCTGAATTGAGTCTATCATTCAAAAAAAGGAGAGAAGAAACATGGAAAACACGCAGAAAAACACACAAATAAGAAGAAGCAGTACGAAAGTCAGATCGATGGCCCAGGTCGGCATGCTTGCAGCGGTAGCTACCGTCCTGATGCTTTTTGAATTCCCGCTTCCTTTTGTACCGAGCTTTTACAAACTGGATATCAGTGAAATCCCGGTCCTTCTTGGAACATTTGCGATGGGTCCTGTGGCGGGAGTTATGACAGAATGTATCAAGATTCTTCTGAATTTCGTGATTAATGGGACTGAAACAGGCGGTGTGGGAGAGATCGCAAACTTCCTGATCGGATGCAGCCTCTGTGTGCCGGCCGGGCTGATTTACCAGAAAATGCATACGAAAAAGGGAGCGATGATCGGACTTGCCGCAGGTACTGTATTTATGGCGCTGATCGGATGCGTGCTCAATGCTTATATCCTGCTTCCGACCTATGCTGCAGCATTTGGAATGCCGCTTGATACGATTGTTCAGATGGGGCATGCATTGAATCCGGCAATTGACGGAGTTGCAACTTTTGTGATCCTTGCAGTGGCACCATTTAATCTGATCAAGGGTATTTTGGTATCGGCAATTCTGCTTTTGATCTATAAGAAAGTCAGTCCGGTCCTCCATAGAGTAAATGAGTAAAAATGACAGAAAATTACTAAACCGAAACCTCTGCTGTGCGCAGAGGTTTTTCTGATCCTGGAAAAATCAGGAGATTCTTCGCAAACTTGCTGTTGTAACCGCGGACAGGATGCGTTATAATTTCAATATTCGGAAATATGGAGGAATACAGATGAAACCAAGTTTTGAAGTGAAAATGACACAGGAAGCACTTTTTGAATTTCTTATGTTTCATACATATCACGGGATCAAGGGAATTTTATACCTCGTAGTGGGAGTTGCCTGCTGGATCGGTGCGATTATAAGTTTTGCGATGGGCAGGGTTTCCTGGGGGCTGGGGCTTGTGTTTGTTTTTGCAACTCTTTTGTTTGTTGTACCATCGATCTTAAAGTTCAGTGCAGCCAGTCAGTTAAAGAAAAGTAAAATCTACAGCACGCCGATCCGCTATACGCTGGAAAAAGACGGGCTCAGAGTAGAGCGTGCCGGAAAAAATAAAATCACTCCGTGGAAAGATATGTACCGCGTTATGATGACACCGAATCTGGTGGCGATTTATCAGACACCGTATGCGGCATTTATTTTCCCGAACAGTGATATCGGACCGCAGATGGATCCTCTGAAGAAGACATTGCGGACATTGTTCCCGGAGGAGCTGATTGAGGATAATTCCGGTAAGATCCTTCCGTTTCTGTTTTCAAGAAAGAAGAAAAAGAAAAAATAGGGAGGAGACACTATGGTAAGAGAGACATATTCAGAGCAGGAGACGTTTGAGCTCGGAAAAGAAATCGGCGAATCGGCCCAAAGCGGAGATGTCTTTACTCTGGAAGGGGATCTTGGCGTCGGCAAGACGATTTTTACAAAAGGGCTTGCGTACGGACTTGGAGTACGTGAGGATGTTGTAAGTCCGACCTTTACGATCGTGCAGGAATACGAAGACGGGCGTCTTCCGTTCTATCATTTTGACGTGTACCGGATTGGAGACGTGGAAGAGATGGATGAAATCGGATATGAAGATTACATTCACGGTGAAGGCGTATGTCTGATTGAGTGGGCGAATCTGATTGAGGAGATTCTACCGGAAACAAGAATCCGGATCGTGATTGAAAAAGATCTGGAAAAAGGATTTGATTACAGAAAAATTTCTATCAATAAACTGGAGGGATAATAATGTCAAAGATTATATTAACAGGGGACAGACCGACTGGAAAGCTTCATGTCGGACATTACGTCGGTTCTCTGAAAGGGAGAGTAGAACTTCAGAATTCGGGAAAATATGATGAAGTGTTTATCATGATTGCGGATGCTCAGGCTCTGACAGACAATGCAGACAATCCGGAGAAGGTGCGCCAGAATATTATTGAGGTTGCGCTTGATTACCTTTCCTGCGGACTGGATCCGGAAAAAGCAACGCTTCTGATTCAGTCACAGATTCCGGAGCTTTGTGAGCTTTCCTTTTATTATATGAATCTGGTAACCGTATCAAGGCTCCAGAGAAATCCAACGGTAAAATCCGAAATTCAGATGAGAAACTTTGAGGCGAGCATTCCGGTCGGATTTTTCACCTATCCGATCAGCCAGGCAGCGGATATCACCGCATTTAAGGCAACGACCGTTCCGGTCGGTGAAGACCAGCTGCCAATGCTGGAGCAGACAAAGGAGATCGTGCGGAAGTTTAATTCCGTTTACGGAGAGACGCTGGTAGAGCCGGAAGTTCTGCTCCCATCCAATCAGGCATGTCTGAGACTTCCGGGTACAGACGGAAAGGCAAAGATGAGCAAGTCTTTGCATAACTGTATTTATCTTTCCGACAGTGCGGACGATGTGAAAAAGAAGATTATGAATATGTTTACCGATCCGAACCACCTGAAGGTTTCTGACCCTGGAAAAGTGGAAGGAAATCCGGTATTTATCTATCTGGATGCATTCTGTAAAGACCGTCATTTTGAAGAATTCCTTCCGGAATATGCAAATCTGGATGAACTCAAAGCCCACTATACACGCGGTGGCCTTGGCGATGTGAAGGTAAAACGCTTCCTCAATGAAGTGATCCAGGAGGAACTGGAGCCGATTAGAAAACGGAGAAAAGAATACGAAAAAGACATTCCGGCAATCTACGAGATCCTGAAAAAGGGAAGCGAGAAAGCGGAAGAAGTAGCGGCAAAGACACTCTCTGAAGTGAAGGCTGCCATGAAGATCAATTATTTCGATGATGCCGAGCTGATCAGAGAGCAGGCAGAGCGATTCCAGAAATAGAAGGGGCGTTATTATGCGGATACTGGCACTGGACAGTTCGGGCCTGACAGCAAGCGTGGCTGTTGTGGAAGACGAACAGATCCTGTTTGAATATACGATGAATTATAAAAAGACACACTCCCAGACATTGCTGCCGATGCTTGATGAGGCGGTCCGGATGACCGGACTTTCTCTCGGGTCGGTGGATGCGATTGCTGTTGCAGGAGGGCCGGGGTCTTTTACCGGACTTCGGATCGGTTCTGCGACTGCGAAAGGACTGGGACTTGCACTTGATAAGCCGCTCATCCATGTGCCGACGGTCGATGCCATGGCATACCGAATGTTCGGATGCAGCGGGCTGATCTGTCCGATCATGGATGCAAGAAGAAATCAGGTGTACACAGGAATCTACCGGTTTGAAGAGAAGTTTGAAACAGTAAAAGAGCAGTTGGCGGAGGACATTACCGTCCTTGCCGGAATGCTCAATGAGCTTGGAGAACGCGTTGTATTTCTCGGGGACGGAGTGCCTGTATACCGGGAGAAAATTGAGGAGACAGTAAAAGTGCCGTATGTTTTTGCACCGCCTCATATGTGCAGGCAGAGTGCGGCGGCAGTCGGCGCGCTTGGACTGGTTTATGCGAAAGAGGGAAAGACAGAGCATGCGCGGGATCACAAACCGGACTATCTCAGGATGTCCCAGGCGGAGAGGGAGAGACTGGAACGAGAAAAGGAACAACAACATGATTGCCCGTAAGGCTAATGAAGAAGATGCAGCCCGGATTGCAGAGATAGAACGGGCTGTTTTTTCTGATGCGTGGAGTGAAGATGCAGTCCGGGAGACGATGTGCCAGAAAACGGCGGAAATCTACGTGGCAGAGGATAGGAAAACAATTGTCGGGTACATTGTGATTTATACAGTACTTGATGAAAGTGAAGTTGTTCGGATTGCCGTTGACGCCGGATTCAGGGAAAGAGGAACAGGAGGCTTTCTTCTTGACACCGTAATTTCAGAAGGTGCATTGAAAGGAACTGCCGTATGGCATCTTGAAGTCCGGAAAAGTAATATGGCAGCACGCGCCCTCTATCAAAAGAAGGGGTTCCGGGATGTCGGAATCCGAAAAGGATTTTACGATAATCCGAAAGAGGATGCGGTTCTGATGACAAGAAGTCTGGAAACCGTTTCCGGTGTACAGGAAGAACGGGACAGACTATAATAAAGGCGTAACAAAAGCGAAACGAAAGTGGAGGGATTTGTATGCGCCGCTATACGATGAAAGAAAGAAGAGAAACAGAAACGATTTTCTGCAACGGGTGTGGAAAAGAAATCAAGATAAAGGATGGCGTAATACGGGAAGGGCTTCTTTCTGTAGAAAAAAGATGGGGATATTTTTCTGATAAGGACAACGAGGTGCACCGTTTTGATCTTTGCGAGGAATGCTATGACAGGATGGTTTCGCAGTTTGTGATTCCGGTGGAGAAGGAAAATGAAGTCTGACCAGACAGTCCCCTCCCGGTATGCAGCTGTTCTTTACTGAGAATAAAAGACTTGCTCTTTTTGTGGAAGAAAAGTCAATGATAGGACAGTTAGGAGAGAAAAAATGCTGGATGTTTGTTTGTTGGGAACCGGCGGCATGATGCCGCTCCCATATCGCTGGCTGACGTCACTGATGATGCGCTATAATGGAAGCAGTATTCTGATCGACTGCGGAGAGGGAACACAGATAGCGATCAAAGAAAAAGGATGGAGTTTTAAGCCGATTGATGTGATCTGCTTTACTCATTTTCATGGAGATCACATCAGCGGGCTTCCCGGACTTCTGCTTACCATGGGGAATGCGGACAGGCAGGAGCCCCTCACCTTGATCGGGCCGAAAGGGCTGGAACGGGTAGTGAATGCGCTGCGCATTATTGCACCGGAACTGCCTTTTGAGCTGCGTTTTATGGAAATCACAGAGGCGCAGCAGACGTTTGAGATGGAAGGATATCGGATCCGCGCTTTCCGGGTAAACCATAACGTGACCTGTTACGGATATACGATCGAGATTGACCGGGCCGGCAGATTTGATGTAGAACGTGCCGCGAGTCACGAGATTCCTCAGAAATTCTGGCGCTTTCTCCAAAAAGGGGAGACCATCGAAGATGGAGACCGGATTTACACACCGGACATGGTGCTTGGACCACCGAGGAAAGGGATCAAACTTACATATTGTACCGATACACGGCCGACAAAATCGATCCGTGAGAATGCCGAAGGTTCGGATTTGTTTATCTGTGAGGGAATGTACGGTGAGCCGGAGAAGGCGAAAAAGGCAGTGGAATATAAGCATATGACCTTTTACGAGGCGGCGAAACTCGCCAGGGAGGCAGAGGTAAAGGAGATGTGGCTGACACATTACAGCCCGTCGTTGACAAGACCGGAAGAATACATGGACGAAGTACGGAAGATTTTTCCTTACGCAAAGGCGGGAAAAGACCGGATGAGCGTAGATCTGGATTTCCCGGAATCGTAATGGAGGTAGGAAGATGAGCGAAGAAAAAGATATTACAATACTGGCAATAGAAAGCTCCTGTGATGAGACAGCCGCGGCAGTTGTGCGAAATGGAAGAGAAGTTCTTTCCAACATCATTTCCTCTCAGATTGACCTGCATAAGCTGTACGGAGGGGTTGTGCCGGAAATTGCTTCCAGAAAACATATAGAGAAAATCAACCAGGTAATCGAAGAGGCACTTTCTGAAGCAAAGTGTACCCTGGATGATATTGACGCGGTAGCGGTGACATACGGACCGGGACTTGTCGGAGCACTGCTTGTGGGAGTGGCTGAAGCGAAGGCGATTGCCTACGCCAGAAACCTTCCTCTGATCGGAGTGCACCATATTGAAGGGCATATCTCAGCAAACTATATTGAGAATAAAGAATTGGAACCACCGTTTCTGTGTCTGGTGGTATCCGGAGGGCATACACATCTTGTATGTGTGGAAGACTATGGAAAATATAAAATTCTCGGAAAAACGAAGGATGATGCGGCAGGGGAAGCGTTTGACAAAGTAGCCCGTGCCATTGATCTTGGCTATCCGGGAGGCCCGAAAATCGACAAGCTTGCAAAAGAGGGAGATCCGAATGCTATTGAATTTCCAAGAGCGCATGTCGGAGACTCGGTATACGACTTCAGTTTCAGCGGAGTAAAATCTGCAGTGCTTAATTATATCAATGGGTGTAAAATGAAACAGATTGAATATAACCGGGCAGATATTGCGGCATCCTTCCAGAAAGCGGTGACCGATGTGCTGGTAGACCATGCCATGATCGGAGTCGAAAACTATGGATTGAAGAAACTGGCGATTGCAGGCGGCGTCGCATCCAATTCTGCTCTGCGCGCAGCTATGGGGCAGGCATGTCAGGAAAGAGGAATCGAATTTTACCATCCTTCTCCGATTCTCTGCACGGATAATGCGGCTATGATCGGAGCAGCGGGATACTATGATTATAAAAACGGAATCCGAAGCGGATGGGATCTCAACGCAGTGCCGAATCTGAAATTGGGAGAGCGTTAGAAAGCAGGAGGAGCCATGAAAGCAAAAGGGATTGCGGTCGTGCTTGCGGCAGGACAGGGAAAGAGAATGGGCGGAACCATTCAAAAGCAGTATATGGATTTGTGCGGGAAACCGGTACTTTATTATACATTGAAGGCGTTTGAAGAATCAGAAGTGATCGATCAGGTCATACTTGTATCAGGAAAAGAAGAAAAAGACCAGGTAAGAGAATCAATTGTAGACTTTTATGGATTTCAGAAAGTGACACAGATTACAGAAGGCGGAAAAGAACGGTATGATTCTGTCTGGAATGCGCTTCAGATAGTTGACAAGATGGAAGATAAGGAAGAGAGCTATGTATTTATCCATGACGGAGCCAGACCTCTTGTAGACGATTCTATATTAAAACGCACCTATGAAGAGGTGAGACGAAGCGGGGCATGTGTAGCGGGAATGCCGGTAAAAGACACGATCAAAATTGTTAATGAGAATCTGGAAACAGAAGAAACACCTGACAGAAAAAAGATGTGGATGATACAGACACCACAGGTTTTCAAGGCGCCGCTGATTATAGAAGCATATCGGAAGATGATGGCTGTTCCGCACAGTCATGTGACAGATGATGCCATGGCTGTGGAAATGGTGATGAAGCACCCTGTAAAGATGGTGGAAGGATCCTATAAAAATATTAAAATAACAACGCCGGAAGATCTGAAAATTGCGAAAGTGTTTTTAAAATAAAACGTGTATGCGCCCTGAGAAGAAAGACATTTTCAGGCCGGAAAAGAAAGTTGCAAAATATGTAAATTATTTGTTGACAAGGAGAATCACTTCTGATAGAATAATCATTGTTCGCTGAGCGAACAGAAAATGTTTGTAAATACGGCAGTATGGAGAGGTATCGAAGTGGTCATAACGAGGCGGTCTTGAAAACCGTTTGTCCG
>ERZ1643247.142-NODE-142-length-99575-cov-36.767243_pt1 | contig 99575 bp, 90 predicted proteins | sample MGYA00579264_ERZ1643247 | MGnify/ENA primary metagenome ERZ1643247 (study PRJEB29033, sample SAMEA4952262) | chicken gut metagenome | biome: Broiler Chicken; feature: Gastrointestinal Tract; material: Caecum | place: Ireland | collected 2018 | study: Broiler... | reverse complement strand
ATTATTATACGCTATTTCTCGTCAAAAATCAACCATTTGTTGTGACAGAGCCTTCAAATTAAACTCTGGACATATAAGATCCGGTGCGGGTATCTACCCTGATGGTGTCGCCTTCGTTTACGAAAAGCGGTACGTTGAGGGTATATCCCGTTTCAAGGGTGGCGGGCTTGGACGCGCCCGTTGCGGTATTGCCCTTAACGCCGGGTTCGCTGTGGACGATGGTGAGTTCCACGAAGTTGGGAGCTTCCACAGAGAAAGGACTGCCGTTGTAGAAGTTGATGGTCACTTCCCCGTTTTCGGGAACGAACTGCAGCGCTTCCTTGCAAACTTCGCCGTTAAGCGGTATCATATCGAATGTTTCGGGATCCATGAAGTAGTACAGATCGCCGTCGTTGTACGAATAAGTGTAAGTCTTGCGTTGAATGTGTGCGGTGGGGAACTTGTCCGTAGGGTTAAACGTCTTTTCGATCACGCCTCCGGAAATAACGTTACGAAGCTTGGTGCGCACGAATGCCGCGCCCTTGCCCGGTTTGACGTGCAGAAAGTCCACGATGGTGTAAACCTTGCCGTCCATCTCAAAAGTAACGCCGTTCCTGAAATCACCTGCCATTACGAAATCAGCCATAAAAAACCTCCGATAGTAGTCTACTTTAATATAATAAGGGATTTATCCGACTTTGTCAAATTATCCGCGCCATCTTGTGTAATTTTTACCATATCTTCTATGCGGATACCGAAATCACCGTCGAAATACAGTCCCGGCTCCACAGTTATCACTTGTCCCTCCCGCAACGGTTGGGAGTTATAATACGGCTGTTCGTGGATATCTATTCCCACGCCGTGCCCCAGCGAATGGGTAAAATTCTTCTCCACGCCGCTTTCTTTGAAAAATTCGCGCACGCAGTTCTCTGCCTGTTTTCCTATAACTCCCGCACGCAGGAAGGCGATTCCGCGCCTGTTTGCTTCCAGAACCGCGGCGTAAACGTCAGCCTTCCGCCCTTCCAAACTCATAAAAGCTACTGTCCTGGTCATGTCCGAGCAATAGCCGTGCCAGCGCGCGCCGAAGTCCATGGTGATAAAGTCGCCCTCTTTCAGCGCTCTTTCCGAGCGGTGCGCATGCGGCTTCGCGCCGTTTTCGCCGAAAGCCATTATCGTATCGAAAGCAAGCGTCGCCCCCTTTGACTGCATTATATATTCAAGACGGGCGGCAAGTTCCGTTTCGCTGACGCCTTCCCTGATAAATTTCAGAATTTCGGTAAACGCCGCGTCAGTTATCGACTGCGCCTTTTCAATACAGCCGAGTTCGTAGGCGCTTTTTACGGAACGCATTTCATAAAGCGCGGGGGAAACGTCTTTGACGCACCCGAAAACCGTACCGGGTTTACCCATAACGCCCAGGGCGTAACGGTATTGGTTGTGCGGCATATTAAATTCCACGCCCACCCTGGCACATTTTTTCAGCAACTTGCACGCCTCCGTGATACGGCCTTCACGGATTTCGTATTCGGCGGAAATGCGTTCGCGCGCTTCGGAAAGATACCTCTTGTCGGTAAAATAGAACGCGCCCTTCCCCGTAACGGCTATTGCCGCCTGGGTTGAAGCGTATCCCGTGAGATATATTCTGTTGGGTTCGGTGAATATAAGCGCGCCGTCTACCTTGGCTATATCAAGAATCCGTCTGCATTCGTCAGCGTTTAACGGCATAATAATATCTCCTCATAAGCTGGGCGTCGCGCGTCTGCGTACCTGCGCTTTCGCATACCACGTAAGGCTGAAGATTGTATTCGGCAAAGACTTCCATAAGCGGCTCGTAAGGCGGTCCAAACTTTTCATCGTCGAAAGTCAAATGCCTGACCTCGCCTTTTGCGGAATACTCTATCTTGGAAAAATGGACGTGCATTATATTCGTCTTTTCTTCTCCCACTCCCTCAAGAAGTCTGTCTACCGCCCTCTTGTAATCGTCTTTGGAATAGAAAACGCCCAGATCGCGCGCGTTCAGATGCCCGAAGTCAACGCACGGGATAAAAGTTTTATCCAGCGAACACATTCTTATAACCTCGTCAAGCGTGCCGAGCTGGGCCTGCTTGCCCATCGTTTCAAGACACAGATACTTATCGTCGTAACCGTACTCGTGTTTAAGCCGCGCGACTTCTTCCAGTCTCTTCATAAGTATATCCATCGCCCTGCTTCTTTCTTCTTTAAGCGGAGAACCGGGGTGAACCACGCACCTTTTTCCGCCGAACCAGGTCAATGCCGCAAGAGAATCGAAGATATAGCGGTGGTTATTTTCCGCCTTTTCGTCTTCCTGCGTCGCCAGATTTATAAAATACGGCGCGTGTACGGATATTTCCTTGCCGAATTTATCGAACTCCGCGCCTATCGCCTGCGCCGTCGATTGCTGTATCCTGACCCCTCTGCCGAAGGAGTACTCGAAGCAGTCCAGGTCGTGCGCTTCAAGCCATGCGGGCATTTCGACGGTATGGACGTGACCTTCCGCCGTAAAATCTTCGCTGGTACCGCTTGGACCGAATTTAATCATTTTCAAACTTTTCACGGGCAAGCATAACGTCTTTACGCAGTTGCTCCGCTATTTCCTCCTTGGAATTGAATTTAACAATATCACGGATTTTGTCCATAAATTCAACGGTTATCGTCCTACCGTATAAGTCGCCGTCGAAACCGATGATATGCGTTTCCACGTTTACGGAATAATCGCCGAAAGTTGGATGATCGCCCACGTTGGTAATACAGGGATATTTTTTTCCGCACAGAGTTACGTTCGTATAGTATACGCCGATTTTCGGCTTCAACTTGTCTTTTTCAAGATTTACGTTTGCCGTCGGAAAGCCTATTTTCCGTCCGTCGTGTCTGCCGTGCACAACCTTTCCCATAATTATGTAAGGTAACGGCAAATACCGATTTACCGAACGTATATCGCCGTTTTTTACAAATTCGCGTATTTTTCTTGAAGCAATTTTTTCACCGTTTTCATCTCTTTTAAGCTCATACGCCTTGAAAAATATATCATTTTTACCGCAAAATGCGCGCAGTGAGCCGACATTGCCCGCGCCTTTTGCCCCGTAAGTGTAGTCTGCGCCGCAGACAATGGCGCGGATATTGAATCTATCTGTCAGGGCGGAAAGAAACTCTTCCGGCGGCGTGGATAAAAACGCTTCGTCGCACCTGACGGTAACAGCCGAATGTATACCCAATTCGTCCATACGGTACAGCCTTTCGCGTAAAGTGAATATCTCACCTTCGCCGCTCTTGTTCAAAAATTCCGCGGGACTTACGTCGAACGTAAAAAGTGCGGGTTCCGCGCCCAGTTTTAAACCTGCTTCCTTCGCGCCGCCGATAATTTCCGTATGCCCCAGGTGCAGGCAATCGAAAAAGCCGAGGCACAGAGCCATGGGGGTATCGCTTCCTGCCGAATAATCGTAAACTTTTACCATAAATTTATCCGTGCCTTCATTATGCCGCCGCTACAATGCGCTACGGCGTATTCTTTTCCGTCTATCGTAACCAGCACGTCGCCATCCGCCCTGGCGGTGCGCACCGGTATGCCGTTTGTGAATTTCTTTATATCGTTATGCGCAAGTTCTTCAATATCGTAAATACCCGAAAGCGCGGTAATCACCGGTATGATGTTCGCCTGTGGATTCGCCTTGGCTTCCTCAATCCCGACGGCGTTTTCCAAAGTAAAACAACCGCTGTAAGTGCGTTTAAGCTCCGTCATCGTACCCAAAGAGCCGCACGCCAGCGCAATATCGCGGCAAAGCGAGCGAATGTACGTCCCGCCGCCGCACTCTACCGTAAAAGCTATCTCGGATACCCTGTCCGCGTCATCGTAATTTTTACCGCCGTTCACGCTGTCCAGCGTAACGGAAAAAATATTTACTTTGACGGGGCGCATTTGTATTTCGGCGCCGCTCCGCGCCAGCTTATACGCCTTCACTCCGCCGACGGATTTTGCGCTGTATATGGGCGGAATCTGTTCAATTTCACCCGTAAAACCGGTTATCGCGGCTTTTATTTGCGCAACGGTCGGCAAAATATCCGTCCTTTCCGATACTTCGCCTTCAACGTCGAGCGTGTCCGTTTCATAGCCGAACGCCATGCGCGCTGCATATCCCTTCGACTTATTCATAAGAACGTCGAAAAGGCGCGTTGCCTTGCCTGCGGCTACGGGCAGCACTCCGGTAGCCATCGGATCCAGCGTGCCCATATGCCCGACTTTGACCTTGTATCCGACCGATTTGGAAAGCGCGCCGCGGAGAACGGCAACTACGTCGGACGAAGTCCAGCCGCGGGGCTTGTCTATACAGAAAAAACCGCTTATTCCAGATGATCCCTGCATGCTTTAAGCACCCTTTCCTTCACTTCCTCGTATTCGCCGAATACCCTGCATCCGGCGGCGCGGTTATGGCCTCCGCCTCCGAATACCGCCGCTATGCGGTTGGCGTCGGCTTTCTCATCGGTGCGGATACTTACTTTGTATTCGCGCAAAGCCGCTTCCGTAACGGCGACGGCAACGTCCACCCCTTCCACGTTCCTGACGTCGTTTATTATGCCCGTGGTATCCGACAGCGCGGTTCCGCTGGCGGCGAAATCGGAAGCGTTAAAGGTAATCATACCGATCCTGCCGTCTTCGAAAAATTCCGTACGCGCAAGTACGCGCGTTTTCAGCGCGTATACGGCGGGACTTATGTCCTGCATGAAATACTCGGTTATCTTATGCCCCTGCACTCCGCAATCCAGAAGTTCCGCGGCAATTCGCAAGGTTTCGCCCGTAACGGATGAAAAGGCAAAGCCGCCGCTGTCCGTGACAAGAGCGGTATAGAGCAATCCGGCGACGTGTACGTCAAGCGGTTTACCGCCAGAAATAAGTTTTATGAGTTTATATACGGGCTGGGCGCAAGCCGCAACGCCGCGTTCGACGTATGTATATTTTGTATAGTCGCTGTTGCTCATATGATGGTCCACACAAGCGCTGACACGGGCGCGCCTAATAACTCCGGCGTGCGCGGAAAGCAAATTTATGTCGGAACAATCCACGGCTATCGCGAGTTCGTAAGGCTGATTCGGCATATCCGTGCGCAGGTTTTCCGCCCCGTAGAGAGTGCGGAGCTTTCTTCCCGGCACGTCCGAGCAGAAGATGTCGGTCTGTTTCCCCGCGCCTTTAAGCGCGTAATATAGCGCAAGCCCCGAACCGAGAGTATCTCCGTCGGGGTTGGCGTGGCATACAAGCGCGATTTTGTTCGCTTTTTTTATAAGTTCGGCTATTTTTTCCGCGTTACAGATCATGAATCCTTCCTGATAGACTTGATTATCGCCTCAATTTCGGCGGCGTACTCCGCGCCTCTGTCAAGCACGAATACGAGCGCCGGCATGGTACGCATATCAATTAGCTCTTTGAGCCGCGAGCGCAGAAAACCGGCGGAATGGTTTAATCCCTGCACCGCCTGTTCTCCGTCTCCGCCGTACACGCTCACGCTGATGAGCGCACGCGAAAGTTCGCTGTCGACCTTAACGTCGGTAATTCCGATAATGCAGCCGACAACGCGCGGATCGCGCACGCTGTCTTTTATGAGTACGGACAGCCGCTTCATTATTTCGGACTGTATTCTGTCGGTTTTATTCATCAGTTCACCTGTTTGAGCAAGTACGCCTCAATGGTATCGCCCTTCTTGATATCGCCCCACTTTTGCAGACCTACGCCGCATTCGTAGCCGTGGGCGACTTCTTTGGCGTCGTCTTTTTCGCGTTTGAGCGAATTGAGCACGCCGTTGTAGATGATGATATTGTCACGCACAAGTCTGATTTTGCAGCCGCGCTGAAGTTTTCCGTCCGTGACATAGCAGCCGGCGATATTGCCCACGCCGGTAATTTTGAACACCTCGCGCACTTCCGCGTGGCCGATGACTTCTTCTTCGTAGATGGGTTCGACCATACCGCTGAGTATATTCGTTACTTCGTCTATCGCATCGTAAATTACCGAATACGTGCGGATTTCCACACCCGTTCTGTCCGCCATAGCGCGCGCCTTGGCGTCCGCCTTGACGTTGAAGCCGATTATGATTGCGCCGGAAGTATCGGCAAGCATGACGTCGGATTCGTTTATTGCGCCCGCCGCGCTGTGAATAACGCGGATCTCGATATTTTTGGACGCCATTTCTTCACCCAGTTTGAGCATTGCCTGCTTGACGGCTTCGACCGAGCCTTGCACGTCGCCCTTGATTATCATGGCAAGGCGCTTTACTTCGGAATTGTCGGAGTTCTTGAACAGTTCTTCCAAAGTACTGCGCTGGCTTACCGACTTCATCTGTTGGGCGGCTTTTTCCTTTGCAAGGCGCTCTTCCGCAACCTGTCTTGCAAGCGCGGCGTCCTTAACCGCCACGAGATTGTCGCCCGCGTTCGGAACGGCGGTAAAACCCTGCACCTGTACGGCGTAGGAAGGACCCGCCTCTTTTACGCGTTTGCCGCTGAAATCGAGCATCGCCCTTATCTTACCCACGCACGTTCCCGCAATTACGTTGTCGGAAACGCGCAGGGTGCCGTTCTGCACCAGCACGGTAGCCACGGGACCGAGCCCCTTGTCCAGCCTTGCTTCTATTATCGAACCGGTAGCCATACAGTCTTTGTCCGCTTTAAGTTCCATAATATCGGCTACGAGCAATACGCATTCGAGAAGTTCGTGTACGCCCGTACCCAATTTTGCACTCACGGGACAGACGTATACGTCGCCGCCCCAATCTTCGGGAACGAGACCGTATGTGCCTATCTGGTTCTTTACCCTGTCGATATTCGCGCCCGGTTTGTCGATTTTATTGACTGCGATTATTATCTGGACGCCGGCGTTTTTGGCATGGTTGATCGCCTCGACCGTCTGGGGCATTATACCGTCGTCAGCCGCCACTACGATAATGGCGATATCCGTCACCTGTGCGCCGCGCTGACGCATGGCGGTAAACGCCTCGTGTCCGGGAGTATCAAGGAATGTGATCGGCTTGCCGTCCAGGTCGATCGTATACGCCCCTATATGCTGGGTTATACCGCCCGCCTCACCTTTGACGACGTTGGTTTTGCGGATATAGTCGAGCAGCGACGTTTTACCGTGGTCGACGTGACCCATAATCGCCACGACGGGAGGACGGGGCTGGAGATGAGCGTTCTCCTTCGCCTCGCTTTCATACTGCGCGAGTTTGTCTTCCGCCGTTACGTCGGGAACGTAAGTCAGGGTGACGTCGTAATCAATTGCGATAAGTTCCGCCGTTTCAAAGTCGATAGAGTCGTTTATCGTGCACATTTTGCCCATATCGAACAGCTTTTTGACTATTTCCGCGGCAGTTTTACCTATTTTTTCGCTGAATACCTTGATAGGAATAATATCCGTATTCACTTCGGCATGGTCGATTTTAGACACCGAGCGGGATACGTCGCGCTGCGCTTTGCGCTGCTTTTTATACCTTACGTCGCCGTCCTCGTCATCGCCGTCCTCGTATACATAGCCCTTTTTGATAAGATCGCGCTTGGAAAGCGACTTCTTTTGTTCGTCTTTCTGGGCAAAACCGTTCTTCTTCTTTTTATCAGCGACGCTCTTTCCGCCGCTGACGGAGACGGGAGGAGGCATAACGGGCTGCGTTCTGCCGCCGACGCCGGGACGCCTGTCGAATCCGCCCTGTCTGCCGCCCGCAGAACCGTCGGTGCGCGGCGGGAATTTACGCTCACCCTGCGCGCCGCCCTGCGTACCGCCCTGCCTTCTGCGGTCGCCGCCGTTCAAAAACTCCGGATTTATATAAGTTTTCGATTTATCCTGGACGGGTTTTTCCCTGACGGGCTTTTCCTGTGGCTTAGACTCAATCTTTTTTTCTTCCGCCGCAGGTGTTTCCGCAGTCTTGGGCGCGGAAACTTCCTCGTCTGCGGTTTTCTGTTTGACTTCCTCTTTTTCTGCAGGCAAAACGGGAGCAGGCTCTGATTCCTTCCCCTTTTCCGCCTCTTTCTCCGCAGCCTTCGCCGCGTTTTCGGCTTTCAGCTGCTCTTCTATAATATCCCTTTTCTTTTGCTGAATCTTTTCAGTCAGGGCGGGAATGCCGGAGCGCTTCTCCTTTATATCACGGATGAGCGGGGCGACTCTCGTGCCCAGCGCGTCGGTGATGTCTTTCATTAACTTATTGATATCAATTATCTCGTTACTCACTTTCTACCTCCGTTATTATACCCAATTCGTCTGATTGCAATATCGCTTTCGCCAAACTTTCGCTTGTTATGGCTATCAGTCTGACATTTTCCCTATGCACCGCACCCGGAATATAGCCGCTTTTGCACCTGATTGCGGCAATATTTTCACGTCCGGAAAAATTTTTCAGCTTTCTCAGCGTCGCCGCGCCCGTGCCTGCGTCGTACAATATCAATTTAATTTTGCCCGCCGCGCCGAAAAACGCGTCCAATCCGTAGACCACCTCTCCGCTTCTGACGGCAAAACCTATATAGGAATCAATTTTTCGACTTTGCATATTCCTTGGCTATATATTCGTACACCTCGTCGGATACCGGCGCATTCAACGCCCTGCCGATAAGTTTATGCCTGACGCATTTTTCGATACAGGCGGGATCGTCGCAGATATAAGCACCCCTGCCGGACGCTTTGCCGGTAAAGTCCAGCTTTATATTGCCGTCCTTATCGCGCACTATGCGCAGCATCTGTTTCTTTTCCTTTTCCTGTCGGCAGGCAATGCACGTTCTGACAACGGGCTTTTTCATATTATCCCTCGAATACGTCGCCCACTATCCCGCTCACTTCGGAATAAGGCTTGACGTCTATTTTCCAATCGGTGAGTTTTGCCGCAAGGCGCACGTTCTGACCCGCCTTACCTATCGCAAGAGAAAGTTTGTCGTCGGGAACGATTGCCGTCGCCTTCTTTTCCTCTTCGTTTATCTGTACCATCATCGCCTTTGCGGGACTCAAAGCCCTGGCTATAAATTCGCTTATGTCGGAACACCATTCGATAACGTCGATCTTCTCGCCGTCAAGTTCGTGTACGATATTGTTTATGCGCATACCGCGGGGACCTACGCAGCTGCCCACGCAGTCAAGCGAAGGATCGTCGGAAGTGACAGCCATTTTTGTTCTGTACCCGGCCTCGCGCACGATTTTCTTGATGACGACAAGTCCGCTTCTGATTTCGGGAACTTCCATTTCGAACAGCCTTTTGACAAATCCCGTGCATGCGCGGGAAACCATAACCTGGGGATTGCCCCTGTCGGAACTGCGCACGCTCTTGACATACACCTTGATAATGGCGTTGACGTCGTATCTCTCGCCGCGTATCTGGTCGTTCTTCATCATGATGCCTTCCATCTGCGAGCCGCTTATTTCGACATATACGTTGTCTTTTTCCACTCTGCGAATGATGGCGGTTACAATTTCGCCTTCCTTTTCGTTCATTTCGCTGAGCACCTGGTTCTTGCGCTCGTCGTTGAGGCGCTGCATGATGACCTGCTTTGCCGTCTGCGCCGCGATACGGGAAAACAGCTTGGGGGAAAGTTCTTCGTCGATAAAGTGGTCGCCGATATTGTATATCTCCTTGACCTTACGCGCGTCTTCCAAAGAAATCTGCCTGTCGGGATCTTCCACGGTTTCCACAACGTCCCTGTAAGCAAAAACTCTTATCGTGTACTTCGAGGGATTGAGCTGGATATCAATGCCGCGGTTGAGTCCCGTTTCCTTCTTGTATGCGGAACTTAAACCGGCTTCCATCGTGGAAATAAACATATCCTGACTTACTTTCCTTTCCTTTTCAAGCTCCATAAGCGCCTGAAAAAATTCCTTGCTGACCATTTTATCCTCCTAAAATTCGATATACGGCTTTGCCGCCGCAATCTGCTTTAATTGTATTTTTATAGTTTTATCCCCGTCCTGCAGGGTTATTTCCTCATCGGTTGCGCCGCTTAGCACGGCGATGTACTTCTTTTTTCCGTCCAGGGGCGCGTAAAGCGAAACTTCCACCTTCTCCCCCAGCTTGCGGCGGTAATCGCCCGGGCTTTTCAGGGGACGGTCCAGTCCCGGCGACGACACGTTCAGATTGTACGGCATTCCCTCCGTGGGATCGAGTTCGTCGATGGGTGCGTCGATAGCCCTGTGTATAAGCTCGCAGTCGTCAAGGCTGACGCCGCCCGGCTTATCAATATAAATTGTGAGCGTGGGCGTACCGTACAGCTTTTTGAATTCGACTTCCACAAGCTCCATACCGTTTGCCTCCACTATCGGGCGCACTACGCGTTCGGCTGCGTCTGCAATTTTTGACATTACTTTCTCCTTTATAGCGTTTGAGCGACCGATTGCTCGGTCGCTCAAATAAATCACTTTATTCTTGCATAATCATTATATCAGCATAAATATCAAAACGCAACCGTTTTGACGCAAAATATCGGAATATCTTAAAAGATATCGCTATATCGTCTTCAGATTGCCGTATCTTACCAGTTCCGCGAAAAGTTTCGCCGTGGCTATGCAGTCCGCATACGCCCTGTGCGCGTTGATAAGAGGTATATGGAAATAGCGGCACAGATCGCCCAGATTGTGTTTGCACGGAATACGCAGATAATTCGCCATTTCAAGCGTATCTATCAGTTTATTCCTGAATTCCGCCCCCGCTTCCTTGAGCAGTCTGCCCAATAATATGTAGTCGTAGTTGTTGCCGTTATGCGCGATGACCGGGCTGTTTCCGATAAATTCCAGCATCTGCGGCAGGACGTATTCGATGGGAGGCGCGCCCTGGACGTCCTTGTCGTATATATTGTTTTTTTCCGACGCGTCGCGCGGAATGGGAATGCCCGGATCGACGAACGTATCGAAATATTCCACTACTTTGCCGTCGGTCATTCTGGCAATGCCCACTTCTATCACCTTGCACGCGGCGGGATTGAGTCCAGTGGTTTCGAAATCGAGCGAAACATATGTCCTGCCAGCCAGAAGCGGATTGGTTTCGGTGAGAATCTGTTCCAGACTGTCGGCGGAATCGCTGTACGAAATGATCGGCACGGGAGTCTTGTCGAACGCCTTTTGCGGTTCGCTGTCGTCAACCGCGGAATAGTCGATATCGCAGAAAGACACTCTGTCTACTATAAACTTCCGTTTGCCGACGGTGTTGTTCTCGTCTTCGAACGAGCCGACCGTCTTTATCGTCATTCCGTCCGTAAGCGCGCCCAACACGCCGCCTTTCTTTCTGCGCGTGAACATTATGCAGTCAAGACTGCCCGTAGTGTCGTTCAGCGTAAACGTGTGGAAGTGATACCCTTTCTTGCTCACCCTGTCCTGCAAGTCGGATATAGTGCCGGCAACGCAGGTTTCAAATGCGTTTTCCGGCAGACGGGATATATACAGCGCGGAATCCGTGATCGGCTTGCCCACGAGTACCGATTCCCCGGAAGTTGAGTGGAAGTACTGCTTTGCCTGGACGGCTTCCATTTTCGGCGCGGAATCGTCGATTTTGAAAGCGTCTGCCGCGTGTCTGGTTACGGTGACTTTTGACTGTGTGCCGTAAAGTTCGTCTATATAATCCGCTATCGCCTCGGGAATTTCCGCCGCCGTAAAAGCCCCCGCTAGATAATCGGGCACGTCTATGTTTATAAGCGGAACGCCGTTTTCGATATCGGCGGTAACTGCGTCCTGCGATATCTGGGAGCAGTACGCACCGTATTGCTCGGCAAGGAATTTTTCCGTAAGGCGTTTGATGATGTCTGCATTATAATACACTTTTTTGTATATTACGCTTACGGGCATAGTGACGCCCTCTTCCATGAAGATTTCGGATATTGCGGAAGATATTATCTCCGTTTCACCGCCGGAAGTCAGCCCGTCGTATACGTCGTAAGGCACGGAAACGGTAACGCTTACGCTTCCCGCACGCTTGTCCACGGAAACGTCTTTGAAGCGGATAAACGGATATTTACCCCCTGTTTTGTCTTTAAACTTCTCTTCAAGTACCATTTTACAGTTTATCTATCTCCGTAAGAAGCGCCTGCATAAGCTCTTCGTTGGGCACGGTCCTGAGTATCTTTCCGTCCCTGAACAGCGCGGATTTTTCTCTGCCTCCGGCAACGCCTATATCGCAATGGGAGGATTCGCCTATACCGTTCACCACACAGCCCATTACGGCTATCTGTAAATTTTTATTCACTCCCGACGTATATTCTCTCACTTTTTCGGCAAGCCCTTTTACGTCTATTTCCGTCCTGGCGCAGGTGGGACAGGAAATTATCTCCACGTACGGTTTGCCGTAAAGGTTGATTGCCTTCAATATCTCGCAGGCGGCGTCCACCTCCTTTACCGGGTCGTCGGTGAGGGATACGCGTATCGTATCGCCGATACCGTCGAGCAAAAGACTTCCTATACCTATCGCGGATTTTACCAGTCCCTGCGTATATAATCCCGCCTCGGTCACGCCCAGATGCAGAGGATAACCGCACCTTTGCGACAGCAGACGGTTACAGTCCACCATATCCTTCACACAGGAAGACTTTACCGACACCACTATATCGTAAACGCCGTATTTTTCCAGCATTGAACAATATTCCAGCGCGCTTTCGCACATAGCTTCCGCGGGCGGAAGCGCGGCGTACTTTTTATCGAGAGAGCCGCCGTTTACCCCCACCCTTACGGGGATACGGTGTGCTTTCAGGCAATCGGCAACCGCCCTAAGATTACTTTCACCGCCGAGATTGCCGGGATTTATCCTGACTTTCGCGGCGCCGTTTTCTATGGCGGCTATCGCCAGCTTGTAGTCGAAGTGAATATCCGCGACCACGGGAAGCGGCGATTTTTCGCAGATTGTCTTAAACGCTTTTGCGGAAGCGGAGTCGGGCACGGACGAGCGCACTATGTCGCAGCCGCGCGCGGCAAGCTCCGCTATCTGTTCAAGCGTGGCTTCCGCGTCGGATGTGGGAGTATTCGTCATTGACTGGACGGCTATTCTCTCTCCGCCGCCTATCGTTACTTTTCCTATTCGTACTTTCTTACTCATATTACGCCAAGAAGTGTACCAGATCGAGAATTACCGCCAACGCGAGCAGAATTATCAATCCGGCAAAGTGTATTATATTTTCTACTTTTCTGTTAATAGGCTTTCCCCTCACCCACTCGATCAGCGTGAAAATTACCTTACAGCCGTCAAGCGCGGGGAAAGGAAGTATGTTCATTATCGCCACCGAAGCCGACAACACGCATACCCCGTACATTATCGCATAAAATCCGAATTGTGTCAATTCCGCCAGAGAAGCAACCGCGGTCACCGTGCCGCCAAGCGTTTCGCTGACTTTTGCGTCGCCCGTGAAGAGCTGCCCTATCGACGTGAATATCAGCTTGATGACGTCTCCGACAAACTCGAAAGAGTGGCCTATCGCGGGGAAAAAGCCCAGCTTGTATTGTGTGTAGCCGTACGAGATTCCGAAGCCGTACGAACTGCCGCCTTCCGCGTTTTCGTCTGCGTAATATGCCTTTGTTATGTTCAAAGCGACCTGTTCGCCGTCGCGGATAACGACTATCCGGAGTTCGTCTTTGTCTGCCGCTGCGCTTGAAAACGCATTGGCGTCGATAAGCGAGTATACTTTTTCTCCGTCGACGCTGTAAATAATATCGCCTTCACGGAATTGCTGTTGCGCGGAAACAGTCATTTCGCTGTCGGTGAACACTTCGCTTACGGAGGCAACTCTCGGCAGAACGTCGCCGAACGCCATAAAAAAGACCGCTATGACTATTATCGAGCTTATGAAATTGAAAAGCGCGCCGGAAAGAAGCACGATAATTCTCTGCCACGGCGGTTTTGAATAGTAACTGCCTTCGTTCGGCTCGCTCTTGCCTTCCTCGTCCTCTCCGTCAAACGCGCAGTATCCGCCCAAAGGTATGCAGCGGACGGCAAATAATTCGCCCGTCTTTTTATTGGTATGCTTTATTATCGCGGGTCCGAAGCCTATGGAGAATTCGTTTATTTTGAATTTGAATATCTTGCCCGCCGCATAGTGTCCGAATTCGTGCACGACTATGATGAACATAAGACACAAAAGCGCCGCCAGTACGTATCCAATCCATTCGAGCACCTCTACGAAGGTCGTACCCAATAAAAACATCGCTACCTCCCGGACAGGCAACTTAAAAGATAACTGCGGCAGCGTGCGTCCGTTTCGCGTATGGATTCGGGGGTATTGTGAAACTCCGCCGCCGCAAGTTTATCCAACGCCTTATAAATATAATATGGCACGTCGTAAAATTTTATAAGTCCGCGGTAAAAATAATCGACAAGAATTTCGTCCGCGGCGTTAAGTATCACGGGAGCGGCTCCGCCGCGTTCGGCACATTCGACGGCAATTTTAAGACAGGGGAACGCCCGGTAATCGGGTTTTTCAAACGTGAGCGGCTGTTTTGTCAGATCAAGCGGAGAAAAATTTGTCCCGCCGCGTTCCGGAAAATTCAGCGCGACCTGTATCGGCAGTTTCATATCGGGATAACTCAGCTGGGCGAGAATACTGCCGTCGTTAAATTCAACCATGGAGTGCACTACACTCTGCCTGTGGATAAGTACGTCAATATCCTTCACCGGCATACCGAACAGGTGCATCGCCTCGATTATCTCAAAGCCCTTATTCATCAAAGTGGCGGAATCTATCGTCACTTTAACGCCCATATTCCAGGTGGGGTGTTTCAGCGCCTGCGCCGCGGTCACATTCTCCAGCTGTTCGCGCGTATAGCCGCGGAAAGCGCCGCCGCTTGCCGTAAGAATGATTTTTTTGCACTTCTTATCCCCTTTCAGACACTGCCATATCGCGGAATGCTCGCTGTCTACGGGAAGAATGCGTACTCCTTTACCGGCGGCGGCACGCATGACAAGTTCTCCGCCGGTAACGAGCGTTTCCTTGTTTGCAAGGGCTACGTCGTTGCCCGCCGCTATTGCCGCAAGCGTAGGTTCGAGACCGCCTATGCCGACTAGGGCGTTGAGCGTTATATCCGCCTTCATGGAAGCTATTTCCATGACGCCGCTTCTTCCTTCCAGGACGGGGATTTTTACAAGTGAACGCAATAATTTCGCTTTGTCCGCGTCTTCAACCGCAACCGCTTCCGGGCGGAAACGGTCTATCTGCTCTTTGAGCAGTTGCGTGTTTTTGGCGCAGACAAGCGCTTTTACTCTGAATTTTTCGGGATATGCGGCTATTACGTCCAGCGTTTGGGTGCCGATAGACCCCGTGCTTCCAAGTAAAACTATACTCTTCATATCAACAGATACCGCTTACGGCAAACACGAGGTAGACAAGCGGCAGCATAAACAAAATACTGTCCAATCTGTCCATTATTCCGCCGTGACCGGGGAAAATTTTGCCGAAATCCTTTATACCCGCCTTTCTCTTTATCCAAGATGCCGCCAGGTCGCCGAGTTCGCTCAGCACTCCTCCGACTATGCCGAGCGCTATATAAAGACCGAGAGAGCCGTACAGATTGCCGGGAATAAGCTCCATACTGCCGGCGTTGGGGAACACGCTCATTGCCGAGCTGAAATCGAACAGGAAGAAAACTATGAGCGCGCCGATTATGCCGCCTATCACTCCGCCTACCGCGCCGGCAACCGTCTTTTTGGGACTTATCTGCGGGCATAGTTTTCTCTTGCCCAGCGCCATTCCGGTAAAATACGCCATCGTATCCGTCATTACGGGTACCGCTATAACGAGCATTATTCCCAGAAGTCCCGCTTCCGAATGGTTGACGGGCAAAAAGAGCATGAACAGTGAAAGCGGATATATGCCTATAAACACGGTGGCGAACATATCGTTGAGCGAATAGCCCTTTTTAACGGAGCCGGCAGATTCGCCGCCCTCTTCTTCGGTTTGCGGCTTCGCCTCGCCCAGGTTATGCTTTAACGTGAACACGATAAGCGCGGCGACGACGGTAACCGCCAAAGTAAGCATAACGCCGTCCGCCATGAAAAAGTAAGTGAGCGGAAACGCCGCAACGCAACCCAAAATAAGCGCGGAAGGAATGGGTCTGTATCCGGCGCGCTTAAACGCCTGGTACATTTCGAACACGCCAAGAAATACCAAAACGGTCAGGATGTCCGCAAGCTGGAAATATACCGACCTCAGACCGAATACGCAACCGAACAGGACTGCCAGAATGGCTATTGCCGTAACTATTCTTTTTAACATATGCACCTCATTTCAGTCCGCCGAACCTGCGTTCCCTGCCCGAATACTCCCTGATTATGCGCAGAACGGTTTCTTCGCCGAAGTCAGGCCAGAAGTCGTCCACGAAAACGAACTCGGAATAAGCGCTCTGCCAAAGCATGAAGTTGGACAGACGCTTTTCGCCCGCGCACCTGACAATTATATCGGGATCGTGCATGCCCGCCGTATCGAGATATGCGTCGATATTCTCTGCGGTGACGGGCAGATTACGCTCCGCAACCCTGGCGGCGGCACGGGCTATTTCGTCCCTTCCGCCGTAATTTATGCCTATGTTGACTACAATACCCGTATTATTCATTGCGGCAGCCGCGATACTTTCCAGCGCCTTCTGCGTTTCGTCGGGAAGGCGGTGAAGTTCGCCCATAAAGCGCACGCGGTAATTTTTATCGACGTAATCCTTCATCTCTTCGTCGGCGAATTTTTTAATCATGCCGAGAAGCGCGTCTATTTCGTCTTTCGGACGCGACCAGTTTTCCGTGGAGAGAGCGTAAAAGGACACTTCCTTTACCCCCAGCTTGTCGCACGCGGCAATCACGCGCTTCAACGCCTCCACGCCCATCTTGTGCCCGTATTTGCGCGGCATAAGACGGCGCTTTGCCCAACGTCCGTTTCCGTCCATTATGAAGGCTATGTGTGTAGGTATATTTATTTCCTGCATTTTCCCGTTTATTGAAATGGCAAGCAGAGCTTGCGCCCTACTTGCCGCCTTACTTGCCTGAACAACCGTTTTTCAGACGCTCATTATCTCCGCTTCTTTATCCTTGACCATCTTGTCAACCTTGCCTACCGCGTCGTTGAGCTTCTTGTCAACGTCCTTTTCAAAGGAGGAAAGGTCGTCTTCGGTAATTGCGGAATCCTTTTTGAGCTTCTTCAGCTCGTCGTTGATATCGCGGCGCGCATTTCTGAGCGCAATTTTGCAGTTTTCGGCAATCGCCTTCATCTGCTTTACGTATTCGCGCCTGCGTTCTTCCGTAAGTTCGGGGAACACAAGTCTTATCACCTTGCCGTCGTTGGTGGGAGTAACCCCGATATTGGCGGCAAGAATAGCTTTTTCCACGTTTTTAAGCATACTCACGTCCCAGACGTTCACCACGAGCATTCTCGCTTCGGGCGCGGAAACGTTGCCTACCTGGTTGAGCGGCGTGGGGCAGCCGTAATAGTCGACCGTGACCCTGTCAAGCATATGGGGATTGGCCTTGCCCGCTTTAATCCCGGCAAATTCGTGTCTGAGCCCTTCTATGCTCTTTTCAAGTCTGCTTTCGAAATCGTCGAACAGCAGGAGTACATCTTCGTTATCGTATGCAGCCATAAATTTCTCCTTGCTTCTTTATATGATAATTATAACAAAGTTTGCGGACTTAATCAATACTTTCAATGGATTATTGTACCGATTCTTTCGCCGTTGACCACCCTGACTATGCTGTCTTTTTCCTTTAACGCGAAAGCGATTATGGGAATCTTGTTCTCCATGCACAGAGAAATAGCCGTGGTGTCCATGGCGTGAAGCCCCTTCTGTATCACGTCGAGATAGCTGAGTTCGTCAAACTTTTTGGCATTCGGATTAGTCTTAGGGTCGCTGTCGTAAATTCCGTCCACGTTTTTGGCAAGCAGCAGAACTTCCGCATTTATCTCTGCGGCGCGCAAAGCCGCCCCCGTATCGGTACTGAAAAACGGATTGCCCGTACCGCAGGCGAATATGACGATTCTGCCCTTTTCAAAATGGTGGAGAGCTTTTCTCAATATATAAGGTTCGGCAACGCGGGTAATGGTAAGCGCGGTCTGCACCCTGGTGGGAATACCGTGCGCTTCAAGGGCGTCCTGCAGGGCTATGGAATTCATAACGGTTGCAAGCATGCCCATATGGTCCGCCGCGGATTTTTCCATATTCAGCGCCTGTCTGCCGCGCCAGAAGTTGCCGCCGCCTATGATAATGCCGATTTCGACGTTCTCTTCACGGACCTTTTTTATCTGCTCGACGATGTATTCAAGCATGGATTCGTCTATTCCGAACCCCTTGTCGCCCGCGAGAGCTTCGCCGCTCAGTTTGATTATAACTCTTTTATAAATCGCCATACTTTCCTCCCGTAAATATTAAAAAAAGGGAAACGCAACCGCGTTTCCCCGTTTGTAAGAATCAGTTACCGGACTTTGCCTTATTGATCTGAGCCTCGACTTCCGCCGCCAGGTCTTCCTGTTTCTTTTCAAGACCTTCACCCATTGCGTAACGGGTAAATCTGACTACGGACACGTTGCCGTTTTCTTTAAGCAGCTGCGCAACCGATTTGTCGGCGTCTTTAACGAAAGGCTGTTCCACAAGGCAGATTTCCTTATAGAACTTATGAATTCTGCCCTCTATCATCTTTTCGATGATGTTGATGGGCTTGGGCTTGGGTTCGTTGAGAGCCTGCGCCTTGAGAATTTCCTTCTCGTGTTCCACTTCTTCGGCGGGAACTTCCGCGGGAGCGACGTACTTGGGATTCGCCGCGGCGATCTGCAACGCCACGTCGTGGATAATTTCGTCGCTTGCGCCGGCGTCCATTTCTACGAGCACGCCGATTTTGCCGCCCATATGGATATAGGAATCCACCTTATGTGCGCCGTCGGTCACATACTTGGCAAAACGTCTGATTTCTATTTTTTCGCCGATTTTTGCAATGGTTTCATGCAAAAGATCCTGATTTGCTGCCGTAACGGCGGCGGCGTCAGCCACGTCGTTATCGGCAATATATTCGGCGATTTTAGCTACGAAGGACTTGAACTGGTCGCCCCTTGCCACAAAGTCGGATTCGCAGTTGACTTCCACAAGCACGCCGGTGCTGCCTTTGATGAAGGCGCTGACAACGCCCTGGGAAGCTATCTTGTCCGCTCTCTTCGCGCTGGTAGCCATACCCTTCTTGCGGAGAATTTCCACAGCCTGTTCCATATCGCCGTCGGCTTCGGTAAGCGCCTTCTTGCAGTCCATCATACCCACGCCGGTCTGCTCGCGCAGTTTCATAACGTCTTTAGCGGTAAAACTCATTTTCCTTCTCCTTAATCCTTTTTATCCTCTTCGGCGGGAACAACCTCTTCGATTGCTTCTTCGCCGGCTTTATCGTCGTCCTCGTCTACGGAATAGGCGACGCCTTCCTTGGCTTCGATAACCGCGTTCGCCATAATGCTTGCGATAAGTTTGATGGCTCTGATAGCGTCGTCGTTGCCGGGAATGACGTAATCGACCATATCGGGATCGCAGTTGGTGTCCACAAGACCGACTACGGGAATGCCCAGCTTGCGCGCTTCCTTAACGGCGATTTCCTCGTTCTTGATGTCTACAACGAACATCACGCCGGGGAGCGAATTCATATTCTTGATACCGCCCAGGTTGGCGTCCAGCTTAGCCCTTTCGGCTTTGAGGGAAGCGACTTCCTTTTTGGGGAGCAGTTCGAACTCGCCGATGATTTCCATCTGGTTGATCTTGTTGAGACGGTCGATACGGCTGCGGATAGTCTTGAAGTTGGTCAGAGTGCCGCCCAGCCAGCGCTGGTTGATGTAGTACATGCCGCACCTCTGCGCTTCTTCCCTGATAGCGTCCTGAGCCTGCTTCTTCGTGCCCACGAACAAAACGGTTTTGCCGGCTTTGACGGAATCGCGGACGAACGCGTACGCCTTTTCGACTTCCTGAACGGAAACTTCCAGGTTGATGATGTGGATATCGTTGCGTGCCTGATAGATATAAGGCTTCATCTTGGGATTCCACTTTTTGGTCTGATGACCGAAGTGAACGCCTGCTTCGAGCAGGTTTTTCATTGTTACAACTGCCATAAATATAACTCCTTTTGTTTTTTCACCCCCGATGTTACGCCGTCGGCTACCGCAAATGCGGCAACGGCCGCTCGGCTGGCACCGGGTGTTTATTTTCTTGTGTGATTATAACATAGCAAAAGCGTAAAAGCAAACGTTTTTACGCATTTTGTTATATAATAACGATATTATATAGGATTATTGCCGATTATCACCGTTTTCCGCGACAAAACTACTCGTCCCGCGCGGAAAAGGCAAGTGTCAGTCCTTTTTGTCGTCCTTATGATGATGGTCGCAGTCGTGATCGCAGCAGTCGCAATCGTCGCCGCAGCCTTCCATCTCTTCCATATACACCTGATAGACGCCGTCGAGAACCTTCTCGTCGTCAACGGGAACGAACAGGTCGTTGCCTTCGCTGTCCGTACCTATTTTGAAAACTATAACCTCGTCTTCGTCCATATCTTCATCCAGCACAACCGGCTGAAGGAGAATATACCATTCGTTATCGTAATCGAGAGTAGCGATATGTTCGAATTGGGTTTCCTTCCCCTCTTCGTCCACGAGCACTATGATGTCGTCTTCCTCTCCGTCGAACTCTTCGTCCATTTTTTCGTCTGCCATTTTCATACCTCCGTATCTGGGTATATATATCATATTATAAACAGGTACGCTCCGTCAAGCGGTTTTTCCGCCGATTATAGCGGCAATTTGAGAGGATTGTCGAGATAGGTCTGCAAAATAACGGCTGCCGCCACGCGGTCTATCACGTTTTTTCTTTTCTCGCGCCTCATTCCCGACTCTATCAACACCCTTTCTGACGTGACCGTGGTCAGACGTTCGTCCTGATACACCACCTTCGCGTCGGTAAGCGCGGCGAGCTTTGCGCCCCACTCTTCCGCCATAAGCGCGCGAGGACCTTTCGTCCCGTCCATATTGAGCGGCAGTCCTATGACCACCACGCCGGCGTTCTGTGCCTGTATAAGGTCGGCTATGTGCTTGAAATCGCTGTCGTCGCCGCGGCGGCGGTACGTTTCCAGCGCGCCGGCGACTATACCCATGGTATCGCTTACGGCAACGCCTATCCTCACGTCGCCCAGATCCAGCGACATATATCTTTTGCCCGTCATATCTTCTCCTTTATTCGATTGTGTCTATGCCCTTGCTCATGCGTGTTATACACTTATACCTGAAAATTCCGAATACAATCAGACTTATTGCGAGTATTGCTCCCCAGATAGCGCCGGAAGCGGCGTAACCTTGCCCCATACCTACCGTTACTCCGATGAACACCGCCATGCAGGCGATGGACACCACGAGCGTTACCAGCATGGAAGTAAGCGTCTTTGACGAGGATTTGACAAGCTCGCGGATACTGTTGTATGAAAATCTGGGATTTTTGATGTCCCTGCCCAGCGCATATGCGTTTATGCCCATACTTATCAGATTGGTGCACACGAGCGCGCCGAAAAAGTCCACCACGTTGAAAACGGAAAGCGACACCAGGATTATATCGTCTATCAATATACAGATAAACGAAAATATATCCGCAAGCGCAAGTTTCGCAATCACTATGTCTTTGCCTGATATGGGCATAAAGCGGACAATTTTGAAATTCTGCCCCTCTCTCGATACCGCGATGGACGCGAGCAGATTGGATCCGCAGGTCAAAGTTATCAGCAGAAGAACGGACATGGCGGCGTTCATTGTCGGATACATATCTTCGGTACCCTCCGCCGCGCCCATGGGGAGCATTACGTTTATTATTACCAGAATTATGGGGCACAGCACTATGCCTGCAAGCGACTGAAAGGCAAGCTGCGGTTCGCGCATAATGCAGGCTATATCTTTTTTGATAAGCGCAAGTCTTACGCCCATACTCTTTATTTTAACCGCCTCTTCTTCCCCGCTCCTGCCGCCGGAGTTCATCACGGCGCGCGTATCGGAAAGCGAGAAGAAGAATTTGCTTCCCGCTACCGTAAGCGCAGCGCATGCCGTTATCACCGCGGCATAGCACAAGCCGTCCTGCCACGAACCGCACATTCCCGACGCTGCAAAATAAGACGGATAGATATAACGCGTAAATCCGCACATTCTTTCAATAAGCGCGTTGAGCAATTCGAAACTGCCCTCGCTGCCGTCCGGCACTATATCCTGCATACTGTTTTGCAGATAAAACGAACCGACGTAAATGACCGCGAAAAACGCCCCGTACGCTATGAGCATTACCACCGTTTTTACGACGGAGTTGCGCTTGAAGTAGGAAATTATCTTCATGAGCGGGAACGAAACCAGCGCCATGATGAAAAGCGGAATTACCGGGAGCGTAAGGCTCGTGAATAAAAGCATAAAGTAATATCCCGCGCTGCCGTAAACTTCCGCCTGCGGGGTGGGCGTCAATACTCCCTGCGCGATAAGGTCGGCATAGGTATCGAGTGCGGAAGCGCTTCCCGCCGCAATCACCGCTCCGCCTATGAGAGTGATGATCACGCTTATTATCAAAGTGGAAATATATATTACCAGCATGCGCGATACGAAAACCGCGCTTCCTCCTATCGGCATGGACGCCAAAAGCTGTCTGTCCTTGGAAAACCAGACGCTGTTGATATACGACGGCAGGAAAAATACCAGGATGATAAGCTGTACGGAAAAAAATACGAGATTGAGCAATTCGTCCAGGTATCCGCCGAATACCGCCGTCTGCGAAAGAAAGTAAAGCATTATCAGCACGAAAGCGAGCGGGAGCGCGAACGCCACGAGAAGAAGGACGAAAAGACCTATTTTTTTGGCAAGTTTGCGCTTGTCGCCGTAGCTGAGCCTGAAATTCATCAGAAGATCCAGCTTGAAAACCGAAAGAAAGTTAGTCATCGTCACTCCCCGTCCTTGGTTTCCGAAACCGCGCCGCCCGTCAGCGTCAGGAAGTATTCTTCCAGCGAACTTGACTGCGTAATCTCTTTCAGATCGTCTTCCGAAAGCGTTTTGATTATACTTCCGCGGTTGATGATAACCACTCTGTCGCAAAGTTTTTCCACAACTTCGAGCACGTGCGAGGAGAAGAAAACGCTGTTGCCTTCCGCGCAGTGGCTGCGCATAAGCTCTTTGAGGATATGCGCCGAACGGGGATCCAGTCCCGTCATGGGTTCGTCCAGTATCCACAGTTTGGGCGAATGCACCAGGGCGGCGATTATGCATATCTTCTGCTTCATGCCGTGCGAGTAGGTATTTATCTGCTTGGACAGCGCGGAGGAAATTTCCAGCATATCGGCAAGATTCTGTATTTTCTGTTTGCGCTCGCCCGCGGGAACGCGGTATACGTTGCAAACGAAATTAAGATAATCGTAGCCGGTCAGATTTTCATAGGTCGCGTGGTCGTCGGAAACGTATCCTATATTCATCTTCGCGCCTATCGGGTCGGTTTTGATATCGTGTCCGCACACGACCACGCTGCCGCCGTCGAAAGGATGTATACCCGTTATACATTTGATTGTCGTGGATTTGCCCGCGCCGTTAGGTCCCACAAAGGCGACTATCTCGCCTTCGTTTACCTCGAACGAAACGTCCGAGACTGCAGTGGTGAGCTGACCTTTATATAATTTGGTCAGATTGTCAACGCTCAGAAGTGCCATATATTACCCCTTGTTTTTCTTTATGTCTTTCGCCCTAATAAGCAGTTTTTCATAACCGTTATCAGACGGCGTATAAAATTTTTCGTCTTTCAGTTTGTCGGGCAGATACTGCTGTTCCACCCATCCGCCGTAGTCGTGGGGATACTTGTAGCCTCCCGCATGTTCTCCCGAATAGTGGTTGTCGCGGAGCGGCGGCGGTACGTTGTCGTCCTTTACCCGCTCCACGGCGCGCGCCACCTTTTCCATCGCCCTGACAACGGAATTGGATTTGGAGGCTTCGCATACGTATATTATAGCGTTGTACAGCGGAATTTTCCCCTCCGGAAGTCCGATATGTTCGTATGCGTACATTGCGGATACGGCTATCGTAAGAGCCTGCGGATCCGCCATTCCCACGTCCTCGGACGAGTGCACGACAAGCCGTCTTGCGATAAGCATGGGATCGCACCCCGCCTGAATCAGTCTTTCCGCCCAATATAACGCCGCGTCGCTGTCGCTTCCGCGCAACGATTTACAAAACGCGCTCAGCATATCGTAATACATATTCTCGTCCACACCGAGCGATTTTTTCTGAATGGACTGTTCCGCCGTCTTCAGGTCGATATGCACGACTCCGTCCGCACCCGCCGGCGTTGTGAGAAAAGCCAGTTCAAGGGCGTTCAGCGCCGTGCGCACGTCTCCGTCGCTTGCCCATATCAGATGATCCATGGCGTCCCTGTCCAGCTTTATTTTGCTGTTGCCGAGTCCGTTCTTTTTATCCGTAAGCGCGTGCGATATGGCGTCTTGCATATCCCTTTTTTCCAGCTTGCGGAATTCGAATATCCTGCATCTGGAAACGATTGCCTTCGTCATGGCGATATACGGATTTTCCGTAGTCGAGCCGATAAAGATAATATACCCTTCCTCTATCGCCGAAAGCACGCAGTCGCTCTGCGCCTTGTTCCAGCGGTGGCATTCGTCCAGAAGCAGATATGTCTTTACCCCGTCCACCATACGGCGGCGCTTTGCGTCGTCGATAACTTTTTTCGCGTCCGCCACGCCGCTTGACACTGCGTTCAGTTTTACAAACGCTCCGCCCGTAGTGTTGGCAATGATATTCGCAAGCGTGGTCTTGCCGCAGCCGGGAGGACCGTAAAAAATACAGCTGCCCAGCGTGTCCGTCTGTATGGCTCTGCGCAAAAGCGTACCCTCGCCGACGATATGCTCCTGCCCGTAAAAATCATCGAGGCTGACCGGTCGCATTCTCTCCGCAAGCGGTTTTTCCCTTTTCGCGCTCAGTTCGAATAAGTTATCCATACATTTATTATACATATATGCGCGTTGCGTGTCAACGACCGCGGCGCGTTTGTATTATTATCATACAATGCTACCCCCCCGTCAACCATATTGGCGGAGAGGGTAAAAATTTTACAATACCGGATTACTACCCGTAGCCAACCCCAGTAGAACACTTTAATCGTACTGTTTTCGGCATATTTGCACAATTTGTCGACTTGTTGTAGTTTACTACAACTGCGCGCCATCTCGCACAAATCTGCCCGAAACCAGTTACGCTGAAAGCAAAGCATTTTACAACCCGACATATACACATATTTTATGTTTTAGAGTAAAATGTGTTCTACTGAGGTTGGCTACGGGTATATTGAATTATTTTGAACGTGTGCCGCGCTTTAATGCGCGTTTGTTTTAACCGCCCCGGTCGTTATCTTTTTTGAAAATGAAAGTTACGTCGTACTCTCCGCCGGGTCTGTCGATATTTACCGGAACGCCCGTCATTTTCACTCCGTTTTCCTCTATGCAGTCGTTTTCGCCTTCGGCATAGCGAATACGGAACAGCGCTTTGCCGCAACGGTAAGTTATCACGATGTTCCGCCAGTTTTCCGCAAGCGGACGGCTGCATTCTATCGCCCCGGAACGTATACGGAATCCGAGATAATCTTCAAGATACGTCCTGAAATACCAGCTTGCGCTGCCCGTATACCAGCTCCAGCCCATTCTGCCCTTCATCTTATCGTTGTAATATACGTCGGCGGCTATCACATAGGGTTCTCCGCAGTATATATCCCTGCCTTCGCCCTCGCAGCGGTAAACGGGATTGAGAATACGCGCCAGGCGCGCGGCATTCTTTGCGTCGCGCACCATACAGAACGCTTTGAACAGCCATACCGCCGCATGAGTGTACTGTCCGCCGTTTTCCCTCACCCCTTCGGGATATGCGGAAATATATCCGCAATAAAAATCCTTGTTGAAAGGCGGCTCAAGCAGACGGACTACGCCGAATTTATCGTCTATAAGTTTACTTGCATATGCAAGCGCGGTTTTCGCGCCCTCTTTGGACGCAATCCCCGAAATAACCGCCCACGCCTGACAGATAATATCCGTACTGCAGCACGGCGAATTGTCCCTGCCTAGCCAGATACCGTCGTCGGTAAACGCCCGCGCATATTTGCCGTCGAAGCACGCCGAATTTACCGCTTCTTTCAGTTCTTCGCAGCGCCGTATATATTTGCTCCGCAGACCTGCGTCGAGATACGGCAGAATTTTGTCGATCACCGCCGCGGCAAACTGCGTAAGCCATACGCTCTCTCCTCTGCCGCGCACGCCTATTCCGTTGAGCGCGTCGTTCCAGTCGCCTCCGCCTATCAGCAATAATCCGTGTTCCCCCGTACCGAGGCTGTCAACGGCGCGCAGGATATGTTCCGTAAGGCTTCCGCAATGCCGTCCGGGCAGTCCGCGCTCCATACGGGAATCCTCTCCTTCCGCAAGCGGCGGCGAAGATAAATAAGGTATTTGCTCGTTCAAAACGTCCTTATCGCCCGTAAATTCGATATATTCGGCGGTGACGTAGCCCAGAAACAGCCGGTCGTCGGAGATTCTCGTCCTCACTCCAAGATTCGGGCGGTGCCACCAATGCATAACGTCGCCTTCTTCGTATTGACGGGCGGCACATTCCAGAATAACAGCCCTCACCGCGGCGGGATCGGCGTACAAATGCGCCAGGCAATCCTGCAGCTGGTCGCGGAAACCTACCGCTCCGCCCGCCTGGTAAAAGCCGCACCTACCTTTAAGCCGCGAGGAATACACCTGGTAAGGCAGGTTTTCCAGAAACAGCTTCTCTTCTTCAGGCACTCCTTCGACAGATACTTTATTCAATGATTTGAACATATACGCCTGTTTTTCCATTTCAGGCAAAACGTCCTCCGCTTTCAAAGAGGCGAAAAGTTCTTCGCTTTCCGTTATAAGAAAATCGAATACTTTTTCTTCGCCCGCCGGTAAAACGCAATGCGCGACAAGACGCGCAAGACAGACGTTTACGTCCGAAAAAACGGGATATAGCCTTTCCCCCGAAACGGCGCACGCATAACTTTGGCGGCAGAAAGCCTGCGCCCCCTGCAGACAGGAGACGTACGCCTTTTGTCCCGTAACCGAATTTTCCGCCACAATACCGTCGCCCGCGGCCCTGACGTCGACGGCGGACGGATGCGGCAATCTGCCGAGAAGCGGCTTTATATCGAATACGAGTTTTATATCCGAGCCGGTCCCGGCTGTGTTGGCCAGCTTAAGGCGGTATATTTTCCCTAAACCCCTTTTAATTATTCCGACAGACAGCACACAGTCCAACCCTTCGGCGCGGCATACGAAGTACGTTGCGCCGCGGGAATGGCGCACGTAGCCGCCCGGCTGAAGTTTGTTCAGACGGAGATATTTTTCTCCCGTAAACAGCGTGAGCGTTTCGGAAGGAGAGTCTTCAACGGGGTCGTTGAACCAGACGGATACTTTGTTTTCGCAGGAATTGGACGAAAAAGTGAATCCCCCACCGTTTTCCGTAATAACGAATCCACCGCGCTCGTCGGCGACAACGTTGGAGTAAGGCAGAAGCGGCGGAGAAGTAACGACGTAATCGCCGCCGGCGGTAAAATACCCGAATCCGCTTTCAAGCAACTTCTCCGGTTTGCCGGTATGCTCGCAGACAGCCTTTCTGAAGCCTGCACGGAAAGCGCTTTCCTTATCGTCGGATCGCCTGCGCTTTTTCATTTCATCCAAAAAGAAGACGGGCTTTGACCGGATAAGCGTGACAAATTCATCTATGTCCGTTATGTGCACTATATCCAATTTTTCTATATTGCCCATACGCGTGTTGTGCAGAAGGCGGTCGCGCTTTTGCGCGTAATATTCGTCATTTGTACTCAAAACGATATGCAATTTGCACTTCAAACCGCACAAATTCAGGTATAAAACGGCTGATATCGCCCTTTCCGCCATAGAAAAATCCTTCTCGTAGTCAAGTGCGAAAATCTTTACCGTTCCCGCAAGATTATAATAGTGTATTTTTTCTGCACTTTGTATTGCGTATAAAAGTTGGGGTGCCAGAGCGTCCAACAGCTCGTTTACCTCATTTTCCGCACGATACCTTCGAGTGCGCAAAGAAGACAGTCCGGCGCATTTTTCGCAGTAGCCGAAATAGTTTTCCCCGTCCATATCTTCCATGAAGTTTCTGATTTTCTCTCTATCGGTATCAACGGCTTTTACGACGTATATATCCCTGCTCTCCCCCGGTGACACGGCTATGCGGCAGACGGCGCTCAGACACGGATACATTACGTCGCCGAAAGAGGGAGATATTTTTCCTTTTCCCGCCGCGTCCGCCGCGCTGCAGGAATATTCGGTATCGCCGCCGCCAAACAGCCTGAACGCCATGTATCTGTCGCCGACGGCCGACTTTGCCCGTTTTGTGATAAAGACGGCTTCTCCGTCTTTTTCCGCGCCGACGAACATATCCGCATATACCGGGTGCGAAGCGTATTCTTCACCGTCCGCCATTGCAAGACGTTCGTAGTAAGATATTTCATAGGTCGCTACTTTTTCCGTCGTGTTTTTAATCGTGAGTTTTCTCATCTCGCCGGCAATCCCCGTGAGTAAAAACACCTTCTGACTGCACCCCTGCGATAAGTTTTCGTATTCACAGTATTCGGGAGTATACGAAAAGGCGTATTTGTCGCCGGAGTTTCTTCCGGGCATATAAGTCGGAGAAAACTCTCCGCTCCCGCTTTTGACCGTGAAAAAGCCGCCGTCGGGCAAGGACGGATCTTTTCTCCACCTGTTGATATCCATTCCCTTCCATCGCGAAACGGAACAACCGCTTTCGGTAAGCGCAACCGAATATTCGCCCGCGCTCAGAAGCGCCGCTTTCGGCTGCGATATTCCCTCTTGTCTGCGGAAAAACTCAGTCCGCAACGGATATACGAAATCCGCCTTAGGCTTTTTCGCGCATTTTATTTCGGGCACGCGTTCCTGTAACAGCAACGCTCCGCCGCGCATCTCGCTGTCGGACATAAAATACCTTGATATGACGTTATCTTTCATCGCGTTGGTAACGGCGGCAAGCAACATTCCCTGGTGGTGCGACATATAACTGCAAACTATTCTGCCTCCCGCGGTATAGTCTATCGCCTCGAAAAAGCCGAATTTACCGTATACGCCGCGTTTTTTGAGTTTTTTCAGATTTTCCACCGCCTTTTTCGGCATATATTTCAACATCATGGCGGAAGAATAAGGAGATATTACGCACATATCCGCCGTGGATTTCAGCGCGAGCGTGCTTACGCCGAACTGCCCGTACCTGTAATTTCCGCCGTCGTCAAAGTCGTAACAGCCGCTTTCGCTTATTCCGAACACTCCCCTGCATGAGGACGCGCGCATCACCGCGCACGCGCCCCTACACGAATGCGTAAGCAACGAAAATCTGTTGTCTTCAAAGAATATCTGCGGCATAAGGTATTCGAACGCCGTCCCCGCCCACGATACCAGCATATTGCCGCAGGCGGAAATAAGGTCGCGCCTGAGTCCGTCCCACGCGGGAATATTCACGGAACAGGCGGCGATATAAGCAAGAATACGCGCTTCCGACGCCATCATGTCGTAATGTCCTTCAAACGTACCGCTTTCAAGGTTGTATCCGATGAAAAATCTGCCGTTCGCCCTGTCGAACAGCTCTTCAAGCCGCATACCGCCGAGTATCCTGTCTATCGCGGGAAGTCTCTCTCCGCGCTTTTTTAAAAAAGCGCGCGCCGTGATAAGACAAGCCGCCAGATTGCCGTTATCCACGCTCGAAACGTATTCCGGACGCTTCACTTTGCCGTCAAGGTCGTACCAGTTGAAAAAGTTTCCTTTCCATACCGGCAATCCTTCAAGAACGTTCACGTCGCGGGCTATGCGCAAAACCGCCTCTTCGTCTTCGATTATGCCGCATTCTGCGGCGCATACGTGCGACAGAATACCCATGCCCAAATTGGTCGGCGAAGTCATTCCGGCTATTTTAACCCCCGTTTCAAACGCCAGATTGTCGGAAATCAGCTTGCTTTGCCCGCGCATATGGGTAAAGTAAGCGTAAGTGTCGCACGCAACTCCGCGCAAAAACGCTTTATCCTTTACGCCTGCTTTTTCGGGAGCGAATTCAATACCGCCCGTTGCCAGCAGACAGGCGTATATAACGCAGACCGCGGCGTACACGGGCACGGCAACGGAAAAATAAAGAGTCGCGGCAAGCACGGCGAGAGTGAACGCTCCGCCGGAAATCTGCGCAAAATGCGCTCCGCATTTATCGTGCAGAGTCGAAGCAAACGTGCGCCATTCGAGCAAATTCTTATGCGTAACCAGCCTGAACAGCGTCTTTATTACTACCGCAAGGCCGGAAAATGCGTTGAACGGAAGCAATATTATATCTTCTATCCCGTACGCTATACTTCTCAAAAAACCGCCGACGGCGTATCTTGTCCTTACGCCTTCCGCAAGCGAATAAAGGGAAAATCCCGCTTCCGCAAGCGGACGAGCCATAAGGCACACCCCCGTGACTATCGCCAACGGTATGTTTCCCGTCGCCAATACGGCAATTACCGCGGCAAAAGCCGCAGACGCGGCGAATATCGCAACTACGTTGCGCAATATGATATACCGGTACAGAGGGTGGCATTTGCGCCTGAATGCTAGCGGCAGTAAGAGTAAATCTCCCCTTTGCCATCTTTCCAGCCTGCGCGCCTGAGGGGCAAACGCGGGCGGAGCGTCCTCATATACGAAATCTCCCGCCGAGCCGCATACGGTCAGCGCCCCTTCAGCTATGTCGTGGCTGAGCACCCTTCCTTCGGGCAGCGCTCCCTTTAATTTTTCGTCAAACGAGCGCAGATTGTATATGCCCTTGCCGCAGAATACGCTCTGCGAACACAAATTGTAGTAAAAGTCGGAATATCCGCAATACTCTTCCACTCCCGATTCGTGCAGATACCTGACCGAATAAGGCGTTCTGAGCGATGACAGCTTATATTTACACCCGAACGAAAGAATATCGTATTTTTTTGCCAGCGGATGCATTGCGGCGCTTACCGCTCTGCGCACTCCTCCGACAGTAAGAATCGAATCGGAATCGAGCAAAAGAACGTACACCGGAGTAAACGGCAGGCGGCTGATATATTCGAACGGCGACTTATCGCCGCGTAAAAGGAGCGAATTCATATCTTCTATCGCTCCGCGCTTCCTCTCTCTTCCCGACCACGTTTTGCCGCATTTACTGCGCTTGCGGACAAGTACGAATATATCGCTTTCGCCCTCGGCGGCGGAAAGCGCGCGTATAATGCGTTCGTCTCCTTCTTCGCGCTCGCTGTCGGCCGGGCGGAAGTCTGCAAGAAGCACGAATCCGGCATTGTCGTCCCTGTTCGCGGCACGGATACTTTTAATATTTTCAAGCGCCGCCCTCGCTTCGGTCTCGTCCGACAAAACCGCGGACATAACGGTTAAAACGCGCCCTTGTTCGGGTATGCTATTCAGTTTAAGGCGCGGAATACTGCGCCGCGGAAGAAAAGCGGATACCGTTTTTACCGCAAGGTATTCTATAGGCTTAAAAGCGATGAAAAATACCGCAAAGAACGTACACACGGACAGCGCCGCCCCGTTAATAAGTACCGCTGCCACGCACGATATTGCCAGATCCAACGCGAAAACGGCCGCCCCGAATACCGCCGCTCTGTTTTCCCCGCCGTATAGCGACGTCTTTTTACCCTTTAACAGCCTGTAAATTTTCCGTCGGCTTTCAAATAACAGTTCTCCGAAGTGTACGCCGCGCACACGCGAACAAAGCAATATCTGCTCCGCGCAGTATCTTTCCGACATATTTGCATATTCCGCAAGCGCGCCAAGCGCGTCGAGATAAAGCCGCTTTGAAATATCGTCCATACTGCGGTACGTTTCATCTCGGGAAAATATCTCTCCCGCCGGCGATACGCCGAGCATGAAAGGCAGATTGAACGTATCCGGCAGAGATTTAAGCGATTTTACCGCATTGGACAGCAAAACCGCCGTATCCGAAAGATACACCCCGAACGTTATCTCCGCATTATCCGTCCCCGTTTCCGTCCGCTCTTCTCCCGACAGTTTGCCCGATAGTTTACTGTAATAGGTATATCCGGGTAATTTTGCGTGCGATATGTCGAAATTGTCGTCCGTCCCGGCGTACTTTTCCGCTTTATTTATTAAAATTATCCGGCTGCACATACGCGATATATGTCTTAGCAGCGAATATGCGAACGCCGCGGGCAGAGAAAACACCTCGCTGCCGGTAAGCGGAGCGTATTTGTTGAAAAGTTTTATCTGCCGCGCGCATTTATCCGCGTCGGCAACGCATCTGTCGAGCGATGTAAGCAGATGCGCAAGCGCGACCGCTCTTATCTTTCCGCCGCTTCTGGGAAGCGCGTTCAGGCGCAGTATGCCCGTCCTGTACGCATTGGTCAACAGAAAGTTACCGTTTTCGTATAGCCACTTTTCACACTCTTCCAGGGCGTATCCGTCCTTTACTTTGCGTTTTACCAGACGGAAAGCGCGCCTTATCCGCGCCATCGTTTCGCGGTAAGGAATACCCGCCCCCGTTTTGTCACGGATGGTCATTGACTGGGCAAGCGATACGACGTTCAGCTGTAAATCCTCTTCGTCCGCGCGTGCGATCACCGCGTAACGCCGCCTTCTTTTAAGCGACGCCAGCGCGGGCAACGTAAAACAAAGCGCCAAAGCTGCTATTATAAGATAATATACCATAATTTCCTCGGAAAAATTATTGACAGGCGCACGCCTGCTTATACAAGGGTCCGCCCGCAAAGTCTTCCGTCGGCGCATATACGCCGGGCAACGCCGATTTGCGCCGCCGCAGAAAAGCGCAAAGCGTTATCCGCCTTAGATACCGGAAGTAACCGACGTATAACAGTTGTTTTTCTAAAATAATGTTGTGGAATATAATCAAAAAGGCGGCAACGCCGCCTTATAAGTTCCCACATAATCAGTAAGCCGGATTCTGTTTACGATGGCCATCTATCCAGGCGCGGCGTTGCCGACGCGCTCAAGCGATTTTCCGACGCGACAGGCTGCCGCATAAAGTCGTTTTCTCTTGCACCGAGTGGGGTTTACAGGGCATTCCGCGTCGCCGCGGAATCGGTGAGCTCTTACCTCGCCTTTCCATCCTTACCTGCGTTGCAGGCGGTTTATTTCTGTTGCACTTTCCTTTAAGTCGCCTTAACCGGTAGTTAGCCGGCACTCTGCCTTACGGTGTCCGGACTTTCCTCACTTGCGTGCGGCCATCCGATTATCTGGGACTTTCATATTACCATCACGCGGCTCAAAAGTCAAGCGAGTTCTGGCGGATATACTTGCGCAGTTTTTCTATCGCCCGCTTTTCAATGCGCGATATGTAGGAACGGGATATGTCGAATTTTTCCGCTACCCGGAGCTGGGTCTGCGCCGGCACGCCTTCAAGACCGTAACGCAGTTTTATTATCTCGTATTCACGCGCGTCGAGCGCCGCCCTTACCACTTTATACAACTTTTCGCGCACGAGTGCATTTTCCACCTCGTCTATGACGTCCGTGCTGTCTTCAAGCAAATCCATAAGAGTGATTTCGTTGCCGTCCTTATCGCTGCTGACCGGTTCGAACAGCGAGCGCGTGCCCTTATATTTCTTGCTTGCGCGCAAGGTCATAAGTATTTCGTTTTCGATACATTTGCTGGCGTAAGTGGCAAACTGCGTGCCTTTTCCGTCGGAATAAGTATTGACCGCCTTAATAAGACCTATCGACCCTACGGAGATGAGTTCGTCGTTGTCGTTATACCCCGAATATTTCTTTACTATATGCACGACAAGGCGCATATTATGGCTGACAAGTTCGTCGCGCGCCGATTTGTCGCCCTTCCACATTTTTTCGATAAGTTCTTTTTCCTTCTCCGGCGAAAGAGGAAGAGGAAAACTGTTTTTGTTTTTTACGTATCCCGTAAAGAAGAAAATGTTGCCCAGCAGAGCAAAAATACCGCTTAAAAACATAAATACACCGCCTTTTCTTTCTGCAATATACTTATGTGTTTGACGGCTTGTACAATTCCACGGAGAATAAGTAATTAAAAAAGGACCGTACAGGTCCTTTAACGATTTTACCAATAACGGGATATTATTTACCCTGCTTTTTCTTGAGCACTTCGTTTATCTCGTCCAACCAGCTGTTTATATCCTTGAACTGCCTGTGGACCGCCGCGAAACGGACGTAGGCGACGTCGTCTATTTCTTTCAGTCCGTCCATGACCATTTCACCGATTTCATCGGACGTGATTTCCTGATCGAGATGATTTGCCACGCGCTTTTCTATGTCCGCAACCAGATTGTCTATCTGCTGCATGGCTACCGGGCGCTTTTCACACGCCTTCATAATGCCCTGTTTTACCTTTTGCGCGGAAAAAGCCTGGCGGCAGCCGCTCTTTTTGACAACCATGACCGGAGTGAATTCCACCGTTTCGTAGGTGGTGAATCTCCTGCCGCACGCCGTACATTCGCGCCTGCGGCGGATAGACGTGCCGTCCTCGTTTACACGGGAATCTATTACCTTGCTGTCCATACAGCCGCAATATATACACTTCATAACTTTTTCCTCGTTTTTTCTATATTATATCACTATTTTTCCGTTTGTGCAATAAATTTTCAGCAGTCGCGCGGCGCCGGACACACTACGTTTCCGCCCGAACGCTCGCCAAGCTCTATCAGAATGGCGTCCTCGCCTATTTTGACGATGTTTTTCCACGGAACGAAGATGCTTTCGTCCCCCGATATGTTCTTGAAGAACTTCTTTTCGCCCGGCACTATTATGCCGAGGACGTTTCCCGAACAAGTGAGCGCCATGTCCAGAATCCGCCCCAATTTCTTGCCGTCGGTGATGTTTACCACCTCTTTTTCCCTTAGTTCGCAAAAAGTAAGATCGGATATCATAAAAACCCTCCGCCATATCTTATGCGGAGGGTTGAGACTTAATACTTATCTATCACAAATTCTTTGATATACGCCAGAGCGCTTTTTTCGAGCCGGCTTACCTGCGCCTGGGATATTCCCATGATTTCGGATATTTCCGTCTGCGTTCTGCCCTTGAAATATCTCAGAGTGATTATCCTTTTTTCCCTTTCAGGCAGCTCGTCCAACGCGGTTTTGATGGATATGTCGTCTATCCACCTGTCTTCGCAGCAGCGTTTGTCGCCCAGCTGTTCCAGCAGACTTACGCTGTCGTCGCCTTCGCCGTAAACGCACTCCTGCAAAGATATCGGTTCGCTTACGGCGTCGAGCGCCGTTACCACGTCCCTGTACGGCACGTCTATTTCCGCCGCCACTTCCATAAGCGAAGGTTCGCTCCTTCCCACCGACATCTCTTCGCGCGCCTTTAATGTTTTATAGGCTATGTCGCGCATACTGCGGCTGACTTTGATAGACGTCCCTTCTTTTACGAATCGCCTTATTTCGCCCACAATCATGGGCACGGCATATGTGGAAAACCTCACGTTAAACGCGGGATTGAAGCCGTCGATCGCTTTCATCAGTCCGACAATGCCGACCTGGAACAAATCGTCGCTGTTTGCCTTGCCCTTAAACCTCTGTACCAGCGAGAGCACAAGGCGGATATTCGCCATTACCAGCGTTTCACGCGCCTCTTTGTCCCCCGCCGCGCTTTTTTCAAGCAACTGTTCGCATTCTTCGTTTGTGAGGCGCGGAAGCCGCGCCGTGTCCAAATTACATAAGTTTACCTTGTTCATAATTCCTCCTTATGTACTTCAAACGAAGAAATTATGCGCAAAGCACCACGTTTTTATTCCTTGAAAAACAGAAAGCCCATTCCCTGCCGCTTACGCGCTTATGCAGTATGATTTGTAATCAATACCCGCCCTAATACTGCTCAAATTTTGATATTTCCTTTTTCAGCTTTTTCATTACCTTCTTTTCCAGTCGGGATATGTACGATTGCGATATGCCCATTATGTCGGCTATTTCCTTTTGCGTCTTTTTCTGTGCGCCCAAAATTCCGAAGCGCATTTTGACTATCTCCTTTTCACGAGGTGAAAGTTTTTCAAAGCACAAAAGCAATATATCCCTTTCCGCCTCGCTTTCCATATCCTTGTATATTATGTCACTGTCGGTGCCGAGCACGTCGGAAAGGAGAAGCACGTTGCCTTCCCAGTCCACATTCAAAGGCTCGTCAAGCGACATTTCCGATTTTGTCTTGGACGTTTTACGCAAAAACATAAGTATTTCGTTTTCTATACATCTGCTCGCGTACGTTGCCATCTTTATCTGCTTGTCCGCGTCGAACGAATTCACCGCCTTGATAAGACCTATCGTGCCTACTGATATAAGATCTTCAATATCTATGTTTGTATTGTCGAATTTTTTGGCTATATATACGACAAGGCGTAAATTACGCTCTATAAGTTCGTTCTTTGCACGTTCGTCTTTTTCCGCAAGCCGTTTGATAAGCTGCTTTTCCTCCTCGGGATCTAGCGGCGCGGGCAATGCCTCGCCTCCGCCGATAAAGTCCAGCCTGTTTTCCGAATACAAATTCAGCGCCGCAAGTATTTTTGCCAATAATTTCCTGAACATACCACACCTCATATGCCTGCCGGCAGGATTACCTTGAATTCTCCCATGGACGTACCGGATATCGCCGCCGTCACATCGTAAACGCTTCTTCCGCTTTCTTCCGGAAAAGTGACGCTTTCGATTTTGATCGCCGGCATATAACTTTCCCCGTTGACGGTCCTGACCCATATTCCCGAAGCGCGCGCCGCGCCTTTTCCGATCAGTTTTTTCGCCAGCTTCCTGTCTATCACTATTACGCCCTTTCCGCCCCTGATAAGCGTGTTGCCCGTATCTATGAACCCTTCGCACGATATTTCCGCTCCGCCGGCAAGCAAGACCACCTTGCACTCGCTTCCGCACATACGCTTTCTTGCCATATATCCGGCTATCTGGCGGCTTACGTAGACGAGAACAATGCCTCCCGCGGCGATATATGCGCCCACAAGACTGTCGGGATAATACAGCGCAGAGATGAATTCCGACGCCGCCATATTATTTATCAACAGAACCGCTCCGCCCAACGCCGCGGTATAGACGAAATAGACGAGCGTGGTCAGCAGATATCGTCTGAAACAGGGGTATTTGCACATGACCGCCGTCATAACCATAAGCATAAGCACTTTTACAACGCCCGCCGCGGCAAAATTTATATAAGGAACGGCAGCGGCGAAACAACTGCCTATCAGTGCGGATAACGCAATACGCAGTCTGCCCGCCTTGGTTTTAAGGCTTAAAAGCGTTATGTAAGCCAGAAATGCGTCTATAAAAAAGTTGCTTAACAGCACATATTCCACATAAACTACCATACGCATATGATAGTATTGCACGGCAAGGAAAAACTTCCGAATATGTCGAAAATATAAATTTATATCTAAAAAGGGATGCCCCCGTAACGGGACATCCCCAGCCTTATCACCTTACGTATCAGTTATTGTCGTCGATACGACCTCTGCGCAGACGTTCGAGGAATTTGGGGACGTTCCTCTTTTCCTGCGGCTGTTCCTGCCCGGGAGCAGACTGTCCGGGCGCAAAGCCCGAAGGCGGATTGGTGTAATTGCGGCCGTATTCGCCGCCCGCGTTACCGCCGTAGCCTGCGCCGGCGCCGCCGTAATTGTCGTTGTAGCGCGGTTCATAGCCGCCCGGTCTTGCGGGGTGCGGGGACGCTTGCTGATACGGGGACTGCGAGCCGTATCCGGCGGAATAACCGCCGCCGTTTCTGTAAGACTGCGCGTTGTCGGAATATCCGCCGTTGCCCTGATAAGGAGCCGCATTCTGTCCCGCGGGTCTGCCAAACACGGGCGCGTCGTAGTTGGGACGGTTGCGCTCCGCCGCCGAAGCGCCTGCGTGGGAATTGCTCTGCTCCTCCTCTTCCTCCTGCGCCGGTTTTTCGGGGAATCCGGTTGCTATTACGGTTATCTTCACTTTATTCTGATACTCTTCACCCGAATAAATTCCCATACCCCAGATGATGTTTGCGTCGGGGTCGGCAATGGATTGAACCAGGTTGCACGCGGTGGTGGTTTCGTTCAAAGTGAGATCACTGCCGCCCTGGAAATACATAATTATGTTTTTCGCGCCCTGGATGTCGGATTCGAGAAGCGGCGACGCCACCGCAAGGCGCATAGCCTTGATGGACTTGTCCGCTCCGCTGGCTTCGCCTATGCCCATGTGCGCCACGCCCTTGGCGCGCATAACGGCATTGACGTCCGCAAAGTCGAGATTGACGATGGAATCCCTCATTATAAGGTCGCTTATCGACTGCACCGCCTGGCGCAGAACTTCATCCGCTTCCTGGAACGCGCGCATTATGGGCACGTCCGCGGGCAAAATGTCGTTGAGCTTTTCGTTGGGGATGATAAGCAGCGTATCCACCTGCTTTCTCAGCTTTTCTATACCGCCCAAAGCGTTGAGCATACGCTTTTTGCCTTCGAATTTGAAAGGAGTGGTAACGACGGCGACGGTAAGTATGTTCTTGTTTTTCGCAAGCGAAGCTATTACGGGAGCCGCTCCCGTGCCCGTTCCGCCGCCCATTCCGGCGGTGATGAACAGCATATTCACGTTTTTGAGAAGTTCGTCTATTTCCTCGCGCGATTCGAGCGCCGCTTTTTCGCCTCTTTCGGGATCCGCGCCTGCTCCAAGCCCCTGCGTGGTGTTTATTCCTATGGGAAGTTTTACGGGAGCTTCGGAAGCCAGAAGCGCCTGCCTGTCGGTATTTATTGCGACGAACTCGGCTGTGGTTATGCCGGCTCTGACCATCTGGTTTACCGCGTTGCAGCCTCCTCCGCCCACGCCGAATACTTTTATTTTAGCGGAGCCTATTTCTTCCATAAGTCTATACCCTCCTTAGTCTGTTGATGAATTTACTGAAAAAGCTCCTCTCGCTTTTTCTTAAGTGTGCCTGTCTCATTACGGAGATAAGCGACGAATATTCCGGTTTATCGTATCCCGGTACGTTTGGCGCCAGCGGCGTTATCGCCCTGCCCATACTCTTTGCCAGATATTTTATTGCACCTTTCATATTGAAAAATGCGTTGCCCGTGGCGAAAATCCGCCTTGTGGACTGCGCGTCCGCCACGTTGTCGAATACGTTGTTAATCTCCCCCGCCACTTCACGCAGACAGCTTCTTACAATCTCGTTTATGTCGGAAGCGCGGTATTTCAGCACGTCGCCGTCCTTCGGAAGAGAATAAAAGGACACCTGCTCGAAATCGTCGGTCAGGTCTATCTGACCCAGCAGCGACAGCGCGGAATAAAAGTCCACGTCCAGCCTTTCGGTAAGTTCCGCCGCGATTATCGCGCTGCCCGTGGTCACCGATTCAAGCCCCTGCAAGCCGTCTCCGCGCACTCCCGCCAGCGAACATTCCAAAAAACCGAAGTCCACCAGCACTTCTCCGCCCGCGCGGTAGGAATCGTCCAGCAACGTAAGCCCTTCCGCATGCGCGGAAGAAATATACTCCGTTCCGGCAAAGTTCAGCGCGGAAGCTATTCTGTCTACGGCGTCGCAAAAGCCCTTTTTGCAGGACAGGTAGGAATTGTAAGTCGTCATTGTCCTGCCCGACATACCTACAGGGTTGTATACCACGTCCCCGCCGTCCACACGGTAACCGAGCGCGCAATGCTGGATTACGTTGCGCGTTTTGTTGAGCACTTCCAGTCCGCGCACAGCCGCCTTGTCGGCAATGTTGCGCGTTATGACGCTGTCTTCGTTCAAAACCGTAAGGTTTTCGTCGGCGTAAAATTCGCAGAATGCGGAAGGTACGCCCACGTACAGCACGTCGAAATTGCCGTGGGAAGGAAGCGTGTTGAATGCTTTGACGACCGCGTCTTCCAAAGAGGCGGTATTATACCACTCGCCTTCGCCGTAGCCGTCGTAAGTTTCGGATTTTATGCCGGAAATGCTTATTATACCTTTTCCCGATCCGGAACCCGTGGCAACGGTAACGGCGTCCGACCTGACGTCAAGAACGCATATATCCTTTCCCATACTTCATATTATAATGCAAACGAAGGGCGCTGTCAATAGTTTTCAATAAATATATAAAATGCGCGCATAAAAATGCGCGCGCCCGCGTTACGCGCGAGGATAATTTTCGGGAAACGTGGAAGAATGCGCTACGGAAATTCTTCCGTCGGTGTCAACCTCCGTGTAAAAGAATCCGCTTTCGCACTTGGAAAAATCATTGTTCATCGTCAAAAGGTACGCCTGGTAAAGTCCGCCGAATATTGCGTCCATATCCCCTTCCGCATACATGAGAAGATGCGCGCCCGTATTGGTGAGTATATCCACGTAGTTTCCGTCGGAATAATAAGTAACGGATTGGATGAAATAGGAAATTTTTTCGTTCATAAGGAGATTGGACTCCCCTCCCGCTATTATCGCGGAAAGCCATGGTATATCGGCGAACGCGCCCGCCTGCGCCGTAAGAGTGTATCCGGACACGGATATATATCCGCTTTTTTCGGGGGCGGCGGAAGTTACGGAAACCACCTTCAATTCCCTGTCAAGTAGCGCATATCCGCCGTCGCAGGGAATACAGACGAACGCTTTTCTCAACGTGCAGTTAATGGAAACGGTTCCGGGAAAAGTGCGCTCCACGGTTATGACTTTCACCTGCGGATAAGCCGCCTCCACGTTCGAACGCACCACGCTTTCGTCAACGGAGAAAATGCTTCCGCCGTCCTTTACGCCGCTCGCCGCAACTATCCCGGACGATACTTCATCGTCAAAAGTGACGTCGGCGGTGGTCACTACGCGTACTTCGCCTATCGCGAAAATACTGCAGGCAAGCACTATCGTGACCACCACGATACCAAGCACCGTTATTAAAATAGCTGCTCTTTTGTTCATTAAACGACCCTGGTTATATTCGCGCCCAGCCCGGATAAAACGGGCGCCATGTCTTCGTATCCCCTGTCAATATGATAGATGTCCTTTACTTCCGTCCTTCCTTCCGCGGCAAGCCCCGCCAGAACGAGCGAGGCGCCTCCGCGCAGATCGGTCGCGTGCACTTCCGCCCCGTGCAGTCCGGGCACGCCGCGTACGACGGCGGTTCTGTCGCGCACCGTAATGTCCGCGCCCATCTTGATGAGCTGGGGCACCGTTTTGAAACGCGTTTCGAAGATGTTCTCCGCAATGACGGACGTACCCCTGGAAATGGTCTGCAACGCCATTATCTGCGTCTGCAAGTCGGTAGGAAAGCCCGGATAGTACATCGTATCTATTCTTTCGAGCGATTTGAGCCTGCCCTTGCTTCTTACCGATATTTTATCATTTTTGCATATAACTTTGCAAGCGGTTTTGGACATTTTCGCTATAAGCGAAGAAAGGTGTTCGGGAACGACTCCGTCGAGCGTGACGTTGCCGCCGCACATGGCGGTCGCAATCATATATGTACCCGCTATTATCCTGTCGGGAATCGGAGTGTAAGTTACGCCGTGCAGCCGCTCCACCCCCTCCACCGTTATCATACTGCTCCCCGCTCCCGAAACCCTCGCGCCCATGGCGTTCAGAAAATTCTGCAAGTCGGAAATCTCCGGTTCTTTGGCGCAGTTCCTTATGACCGTGACGCCGCGCGTGAAAACGCTTGCCATCATTAAATTTTCGGTAGCGCCCACGCTGGGCAGATCCAGAAGTATCTGCGCGGAATGCGCGCCTGTGGCGTCGCAGTCCAGATAACCGCTCTCTTCGTCTATGGTGATTCCCAGTTCCCTCAGCCCCGACAGATGTATGTCTATCGGGCGCATACCTATCTCGCACCCGCCGGGATAGGAAATTTTCGCCTTTTTCATGCGTGACAGCATGGGACCCATTAAAAATATCGACGAGCGCAGCTCTTTTGCGAGCACGCACGGTATCGCGTCGCAGTATATGTCGCGCGAATCTATGGTGATACCGCCTCTGTCGTCGCGCGTGATGACGCAGCCGATACCGGCGAGTATTTTAAGCATGTTTCTTATATCGGAAATTTCGGGACAGTTTTTAAGAGTCACTTCCTCCTGCGTAAGTATGCTTGCCGCGAGCAGCGGCAATACGCTGTTTTTTGCTGCCTTCACCCTTATTCGCCCTTCCAAGGGGCGGCCGCCTTCTATTATGTATCTGCTCATATTTTCTCTCCACACCGTAGCGGCGTAATGCCGTTATGTATTCAATACATTTTATGGCCGAAAGCCTGCCTTTGTGATTTTGCCGCCACGCGTTGAAGTACCGCCGTAGCGCAGGTGAACATGAGCAGCGACGTTCCGCCCGAACTCACAAAAGGCAGAGGAAGTCCCGTAGGCGGTATACTGCCGGTGACGACCGCCACGTTCAGAAGAGCCTGGATTCCGATTACCGCCGTAATACCCGCCGCAAGATAGCAGTCGAATCTGCTTTCCGCGCGCATGGCGATAAGCGCGCCCCTCCACACTATCACCCCGAACACGGCAAGCACCGCCGCGCAGCCGACAAATCCCAACTCTTCCCCTATCACCGAAAAGATAAAGTCGCTTTCGGCAAACGGCAGGAACAGATATTTTTGACGGGAATTGAACAATCCGACCCCGAACAAGCCGCCCGAACCGAGGGCGTAATACGACTGGATGAGCTGGTACCCTTCGCCCAGCGGCGACGACCACGGATCGAGAAACGCCGCTATTCGTTTAAGTCTGTACGGCTCCACGGCGATGAGAACTACCACCAGCGCGACGGCGGGAACCGCAAGCAAGGCGAAATGCTTTGCTTTGGCTCCGCCAAGAAAGAGCATTGCGACCGTAACAAGCCCCACGCACATGGTTATTGACATATTTGGCTCCGCCATGATGAGCGCGCACACGGCTCCGCAGGCGAGCAGAATCGCCGCCATGGATCTGAAGGTTACGCAACTGTTTTTTGAAAGACAGCCGGCTATGAATACCACAAGTGTGAATTTGGCGATATCTGAAGGCTGAAAGGTTGTGAAGCCGAGATTTATCCACCTGGTTGCGCCGTAATTTTCCACCCCGACGCCGGGGATAAATACGAGCGCAAGCAGTATAAGCCCCAGAACAAACAGCACATGGCGCAGTTTTCTGTATATTTCCGTATCCAGCCTGAACACGAAAGGATATACCGCCGCGGCAAATACCAGCGCCAGCGCCTGCTTTTTTACGTAAAAAAATTCGTCGCCCGTTTCGTTCAGCGCGGAATAGCTGCTTGCGCTGTACTGCATCACAAGCCCGAAGAGGGACAGCAGTATCACACAGCAAAGCAGAATCTTGTCGGGAACGAACCTTCCGCTCAGTTTTCCCCGCATCCGATCGCCCTTACTATGCAGTCGAACGCTTCTCCGCGTTCTTCAAAATCGGCATATCTGTCGAAGCTGGACGTGGAAGGCGAAAACAGCACGTTTTCCTCACCTCCTTCAAACGCCCTGACCGCCGCGGTATACAGCGACGGGGCTATTTCAAAGGCAAAGCCGCGTTTTTCAGGTAAATCGTCCCGTATGCTTTCGGCGTTGTCGCCCGTAACCACTATCCTCTTTACCGTTGACGGAAGTTTTGCAAAGAATTGCTCGTAGGATATGCCCTTGTCGTATCCGCCCATTATAAGCGCGGTGCTCCCCTTCATCGCAGCGCAAGCCTTCAGTGCGGAATCAATATTCGTTGCCTTGCTGTCGTTGTATACGCGCTTGCCTTTGATAACTCCGCAATACTGCATTCTGAACCTGGGCGCGGAAAAAGTCCGCAGCGCTTTGACTATCGCCCGGTTGTCCACACCCATCAGTTTCGCCGCGGTAACCGCCGCCAAAGCATTGGAAATATTGTGCTCGCCCTTTATGCGCAACTCGTCCGCCGCGGCTATGTACTCCACCCCTTTGTCCGCGAAATAAATTCTTCCGCCGTCCAGGTAACAGCCTTTCACTTTCTGCCTTGCGGAGAAAAAGTATACCCCGGACGCGACGTCGCGTTCAAACGAACGGACTGTTTCGTCGTCATAGTTCAGTATGGCAAAGTCGCCGTCCGTCTGGTTGAGAAAAATCTTGCGCTTGGCGTCCGCGTATTCGGCAAAGGAGCCGTGGCGTTCGTAGTGGTCGGGCGTGATGTTCAGGCATATCGCGTACCTGGAGCGGAAGTCCGCTATGCTTTCCAGCTGAAAACTCGAAAGTTCCAGCACCACCACGGCGTTTTCGTCCACTTTGTCCGCCACCGCGCTGAACGAAGCGCCTATGTTACCGAGCGCGTAGCTTCTGATTCCCGCGCATTCCAGAATCTTTTTGATAAGCAAAGTGACCGTTGTCTTGCCGTTTGTGCCCGTCACGGCGACTATATCGCCTTTGGAATAGCGGTAACCCAGCTCAATCTCCCCTATCACTTCCGTACCGCAAAGTTTCGCATACCTGACCATCTCGTCCGTGAGCGGCACGCCCGGACTCAGAACAAGCAAATCGACTCCGCGCAGGGCGAGTTCGGGAGGCATAAAACTCCTGTCCTCGCACCCTTCGGGTACGCGGGCGCCCGCGTTGTCGTATACGCACACGCGCCAGCCGTTACGCAAAAGCAGTTCCGCAGCGCCGCTGCCGCTTATTCCCGTTCCCATTATCAAAGCCGTATTACACATATTCCGCCGCCATGCAACTTATCAGCCCTATCACGCCGCCAACCGTCGTTATCAACGTGTAATAGGTGACGATTTTGCTCTCCTTTACGCCTTTATATTCCAGATGATGGTGGAACGGAGCCATTAAAAACACTCTTCTGCCCTTAAGCTTGTACACCAGCACCTGCACTATTACGGATATGCAGGACACCATATACATTATGCCGATAAAGACGAGAATAAAGGGAATTTTCAAAAACACGGCGGCGCAGGTCACCGCTCCGCCCAGCGCAAGCGAACCTGTATCGCCCATAAATATGCTTGCGGGAGAAGCGTTCAGCCAGATAAACGCAAACAAAGCCCCCGCCAGCGACGCGCAGAACAGTCCCATGGACTGCACCTGTCCGCGAAGAAGCACGTCGCTCTCCGGTACGGCGGCGGCGAGCATATAGCCGCACACCAGCGTAAAAACTATCATATTCGAAGCCGCGCTTTTCGCAACCAGTCCGTCAAGTCCGTCCGTAAGATTGACGGCGTTGGTTACGGCGATGAATAATATCATGGTAAACGGGATAAACGCCCAGCCCATATTGAATTCCGCCGTAGTGAAAGGCAGGTTAACGGTATCGGAGATGTATCTGTTGCGGTAGCTAAATACCGTAACCAGCACGGCAATTCCTGCTTGTCCGATTATCTTCTGATACGCTTTCAGTCCCTGATTGTGCTTAAACCGCACCTTTATGAAGTCATCCAGAAAGCCTAAAAGCGCGTAAGCCGCCGTCACGGCGCACGCCACCGCGCAGAAGGAAAAATCCATGCCTCCGAATATCGCGCAGGTTATCACCGCGGCGGTGAGAAAGATTATTCCGCCCATCGTGGGAGTGCCGCTCTTGTCCGAATGCTTGTCCACGTACACCAGCACCGTCTGCCCCGCCTTTAATTTTCTCATCAAAGTAAGTACCGGATAGGCGATTAAAGCGGCTATCGCAAAGGAAACGAGCGCCGCGGCGGGAAACATTATGCCCGCGCTCATTGCCCTATCACCTTCAGAAGCTGTTCGCGGTCGCTGTAAGGCGTTCTGACCCCGAAGGATTCGATATAATCCTCGCTGCCCTTGCCGGCTATCACCACCACGTCGCCGCTCCGCGCTATTTTGCAGGCATAACCGACTGCCTGCCGCCTGTCGTTGATGACGGACGCTTCCTTTTCCGTTCCCTGAAGTATCTGCGCGGCTATGTCCTCCCTGCGCTCCGTGCGCGGATTGTCTTCCGTGATTATTATTTTATCGGCAAGTTCGCCCGCTATCCTGCCCATTAAGGGGCGCTTGGTCCTGTCGCGGTCGCCGCCGCACCCGAATACCAGAATCAGATTGCCCCTGCACAGCTTGCGCGCCTGGGTAAGTACGTTGCGCAGTCCGTCGGGAGTGTGCGCGAAATCTATGATATAAGTCTTATCGCCGCGCCTGTACACGTTGAATCTGCCTTCCGGCGGCGCGATATTCCTTACAGCCGCGGCTATCTGTTCGCAACTTGCGCCCAGCTCGCGCACGCAGGCTATCGCCGCCAAAGTATTGCTTACGTTGAAAGCGCCCAAAAGGCGCGAATTTATCTCCATAAGGCAATCGCGGTCGTTGACCACGTAACTGCACTCTTCGCCCTGGGATATATTTACGGCGAACACGTCCGCGGGATTGTACAGTCCGTAAGTTATTGCCGGCACGCTTGCGCGGTTTATGAGTTCCACTCCGCACTTATCGTCGGAATTGATAACCGCTTTTTTAACGTGCTCCGGCGTGAAAAAGCTCTTCTTCACCTCTGCGTATGAACGCATATCGCCGAAAAAGTCAAGATGATCTTGGGTAAGATTGGTGAAAACGCCCAAATCGAACAGTATATTTTCCGTCTTCCGCCAATATATCGCGTGCGCGGAAACTTCCATCGCGGCGGCAACGCACCCGCTTTTCACAAATGAAGCAAGTATCGAATTGAGTTCGTACGGATCGGGCGTGGTAAGCGTTGCGGGCGTGCGGCGTTCGCCGTCGTGGACGTACATTGTGCCTATAAGTCCGCACCTTATGCCGCAGGCGCACGCGAGCTCGTGCACCAGATACGCCACGGTTGACTTGCCGTTGGTGCCAGTAACGCCCACCGTTTTCAGTTTGCGCGCCGGATTGGAAAAGAAGTTTCCGCAAATTTCCGCATACGCGCCGCGCACGTCGGAAGTTATTATCTGCGGAACGGTAATTCCGTCTATCTTCTTATCCGTGAGCACCGCGCACGCGCCTTCCGCTTCCGCCGCGGCGGCAAACGCCCTGCCGTCGGATTTTCTGCCCTTCATGGCGACGAAAAGACAGCCGGGGCGCACGTCGCCGCTGTTTAAGCATATATCCTTTATTTCAAGTGAATCAAGGTCGCTTTCGCACATAATACGAACGCCGGTAAAAAGTGATTTAGCTTTCATAATTCCTCCGTGTAACCACTATAAGTCCACGAAAATACATATGCGCCCCGTTCGCAAAATAATCACTTCTTCGACATTTTTATTCCAGCGCAAAATATACGACCGAATCCCTGTTTATCTCCTCTCCCGCAAGCGGAATCTGATAACATACCCTGCCTTCGCCGGCATACGTGTAGTCTATTCCCAGCTTTCTGAGCGTGGCGGCGGCGTCCGACAAGGTCATATCAGTTATATCGGGCATAACGATTTTTTCCTGCGCCGCGTCCCCCTGCGCGGGTGTGCCGTAATAGGAAAAGAGCGACGAGAATATCTGACCGACGTAAGGCGCCGCCACTATCGAACCGTAATAGGCGTAACCCTGCGGCTCGTCGACCAGAAACAGGCATACCGCCGTGCAACCGTTTATCTCGGTAAAACCGACGAACGATGAGATATATTTGCCCGAGGCTATCGCGCCGTTTTCGTACTTCTGCGCCGTACCCGTCTTTCCGCCTATTTTATAGCCGGGCACGGCGGCGTTCTTGCCGCTGCCCTCTTCCACAACGCCGTAAAGATAGTCTTTGAGCGTTTCGCACGTGGACTCGCTTACGGTTGTGTTTCTCACATACGAGCCGCCGCGGTACGCCAGATTGCCGTTTTGGTCGGTTATTTCTTCAACTATGTAGGGACGGTAAAGGTATCCGCCGTTTATGCACGACGCCACAGCCGCCGCAAGTTGGACGGGCGTTACCGCCACCGCCTGCCCGAACCCTATACGCGCAAGATCCACGTTCTTCACCGACGCACGCGGTATGAGCATGCCCGAACTTTCCCCGTAAAAGTCCACTCCCGTCTTTGCGCCCAGACCGAACTTGCCGAAGTAATCGTACATATTGTCCACGCCTGCGGATAACGCGACGTCCACGAACACGCAGTTGCAGGAATTGTATACTCCGTGGCGGAAGTCCTGGCTTCCGTGCCCTATGGAACGCCAGCAGCGTATTCTCTGTCCGTCCACGGTGCAGCTTCCGCCGCAATAATAAGAATTCTTTATCACGCCCGTTTCTATGCCGATGGCAGAAGTGAGAATCTTGAAAGTGGAGCCTGGCTCGTACATATCCGTCACCGCGGCGAGTGCGGAATTTTCCATAAGCGCGTTTACGTCGTCGCGCGGAACGTCGTTCAGATCGTAAGAAGGCGCCTGTGCCATGGCGAGCACCGCGCCCGTGTCGGCGTTGAGCATAACGCAGCTCACGCTCTTCGCGTCATATCTGGCGCAGGCGTCGCGGACGGCTTTTTCCGCCACCGCCTGGACGGTGTAATCCACCGTAAGGCGCATATTCATGCCCTTTACGGGCGCGACGTAATAGGTATCGCCGTCCTCAAGCTCTCTGCCGATAAGGTCGGTTTCCGTATAGGAATAACCGTTTTTGCCGGTAAGATACTTGTCGTAATAAAGTTCCAGCCCGCTTTGCCCTTTATTGTCTATGTCTGTAAATCCCAAAAGCTGGGTGAGAAAGTCGCCGTAATTGTAATACCTTGCGCTGTCGGCGGTAAAGTAGATTCCCGAAAAATCCCTGCTCTCTATCGTCAGTTTTTCTTCGCGCGTCACTTTGCGGCACAGCCTGGTTTCGGATACGCCCTTGCCTTTCAGCCTGGTGAGCAGCAAAGTTCTGTCGATATCCAGCACATCCGAGATAAAGTCCGCCGTCTCTTCCGCATTCTCCACGTCGGACGGGCGGCAATACATGGTGTACAGCGTGACGGACGACGCCAGAACCTGCCCGTTCACGTCGGTAATATCGCCGCGGTCGGCGGTAAAAGGAAGGTCGCGCGTCCACTGTCCGAACGCAAGCGACTTCAAGTTGTCCGACTCTACCACCTGCAGCCAGAACAGCCTGCCTGCAAGAAGACAAAAGAAGAAGGTTACCAGCAATGCTATTGCCGATAACCTCCTCCTGATACTTATATGGGAGATTTTAGCCATTCGCCCCTCCGAAAGAATTATTTCTTATCTTTGGTGCGAATGTCGGATGAATTACCCTACCTGTTCACCCAGCCAATCGCAGAATTCGTCAAAGGAATTGGTTTGGGTGTCGTACGTATAAGAAGCGCCGCCTTGTGAATCCAGCGCCACTTCGGTGCCGTCCGCGCTTACGAAATACATTGCGGCGTCTTCCGTATAAGCGGAAGGTTCCTCGGTCGCCGCGGCTTCGCTTCCGCCGATAACCACGTTCACCAGAACGAGCGTTACCACTATTGCGATTATGGCGAAATAAAGCGCGATAAGCACTTTCGCCTTGGTGTTGAGACGCATTACCTTTTTCTGTCTGCCCTCCTTCTTCATGGAATATGCGTCGAAATCGTAAGAAGAAGTGTCGTATACGGGAGCCGCCTGGACGGGCGCTTCATAGTTATATCTATTGTCGAAGGACGTACGATATGCCTCGCGGCTTTCGTTTTCGGGCGCGCGGTAGCCGTTGTCGTAACCGGTATAGCCCGCATTGGCGTTATTGTAGCCGCCGTTGTAATAGCCGTTGTATCCGTCGTTGTAACCGTCCCTGCGTGCATAATCGGGGGCGGACTGCTGCTGAGGCTGGTAATAACCGAAATTGCGCGTGTAATCGGGAGCGGACTGACGGACGTCACCGCGGCGGCCCTCATACGCTCTCGCATTATAATCGAAATACTCGCTGCCACGTACGGCGGTGCTTTCCTGTCTTTCCATGGTATCGTTCATACTGCCCTTATCTCCTTATAGTTTTTCGGCTATCCTCAGCTTTGCGCTTGCCGATCTTTTGTTTTCCTCAAGCTCACCGGCGCTTGCCGTTACGGGCTTTCTTGTGATTATCTCTATTTCTCTTTTTTTGTCACACGTGCATATCGGTTGGTGCGGAGGACAGACGCAGTCGCTGTACAGATAGGCAAACGCCCTTTTGACTATCCTGTCTTCCAGCGAGTGGAAGGTTATCACGCATATCCTTCCGCCCTTTTTCAGCCTGCGCGCCGCGGCTACCACCGTATCGTACAGACCGTCAAGTTCGCCGTTGACTTCTATCCTTATCGCCTGAAAGGTTCTCTTGCACAGGCTGCGCCCTTTGTACCTTTCTTTGGGCGGATAACAGGCTATCACCGTTTCCGCAAGCTCCGAAGTCGTCTTGTAGGGATTGTTTACCCTTCTTTTTACTATCGCGGCGGCTATCTTTCTTGAAAGCCTTTCTTCGCCATATTCGTAAATGACGTCCGCAAGCTGCTTTTCGCCGTATCCGTTCACCACATCCATTGCGGTAAAGGACTGTTCCTTGTCCATTCGCATATCCAGCGGACCTTCGGCGTTATAGGACATTCCCCTTTCCGCGTTGTCGAGCTGGTAGGAAGATACGCCCAAATCGAGCAGCACTCCGTCCACCTCGCCCACGCCGAGTTCGTCCAGCGTGGCGGTAAAGGTTTTGAAGTCTTTGTGAACGTACGTTACCTTGTCTGCATATCCGGCAAGTCTTTCTTTCGCCGCCGCCAGGGCTTCTCCGTCCTTATCGAAACCGATAAGCCTGCCGCCGGTAAGTTTTTCGAGTATCAGTAGGCTGTGCCCCGCTCCGCCCAGCGTGCCGTCGACGTATATGCCGTCCGGCTTTATGTTCAGCCCTTCAATGCACTCACGCGCAAGTACGGGTTTATGGACGAATTGCATCAGAAGATTATCTCCCCGTTGATTGCCGCAAACTTATCCTTGCAGTAGTAGTCGTAATCTACGCCGGAGATGTTGTCTTCGAAACGCTGGGGATCCCAAAGTTCTATCTTGTTCCCCATACCCACGAAAATCACGTCCCTGCCGAGAGCCGCCTTTTCTTTCAGATCGGCGGGAAGCGTGAACCTGCCCTGGCTGTCTTCCGCCAAAGGAGCGGTGTTGCCCATGATAACACGGGCGGCGCGGAGAGCGGGCGTATCGGCTACGGTTATCATCGTGCCCAGGTTCTGCATAAGGGAACCGTACTCTTCTTCGGTGATAAAGGAAATGCAGCCGCCGGCAGAATACATTGCATAAATCTGCGTGGTAACGATGGCGTCGCGGAAACGCTGGGGAATCCTCAGTCTGCCCTTATCGTCAACGTGCAGCGAATACTTGCCGGTGAACAACATTGCCTAACCCTCCTTTTCGTTTGTACTTCAATTATAGGACGGCTGAATCTGTTTGTCAATAGAAATTTCCAATTTTTTCCACAGAAATGAATATTTTTTCATCAAAAATTTTTCTAAACCTATATTTTGTGTAACACATATGTTCGTACACTATTTTAACGGAAAAAACGGGGAAATCGAGGGAAAAATTTTGCGCATTACCCCGTGGAAATTTATCCCTAATTTTTTGCAACTTTTCCACTTTTTCTCCAAAAAATTGCTCGGATTTAGGGGAAAAGTGGGGAATTTAGAAGTTTATTTTCTGAAATCACACGCCCGTTTTCCCTGCCCCGTCAAAGAGTAAATACCGCCCTTCCCGCCGTCGGATTCTCTCTCCCGACAGGCGTCGTAACAACGGAAAAACGACTTTCAAACATACGTTCAAAAACGCTTTCGCACTCGTCGACACACAAAGCGAATCTGCATATTTATTCATAGTTGATATTGTTTATTCTATAATGCAAAAGCGTGCGGCGTACAAAAATTTTACGTGATCTATATGCACACATTATATAATAATTTTATATTTTCAAACGCCTGCGGCAGACATGATAACCGCGCTTATACGTAAATGCGTACAATGAGCGTTTATGCGGGGACAAACTGTACCGGTAAGAAAAATCCGTCCGCCACGGCGTATGCGTGCTTCGTTTTCTGCCGTGCGCTCCGCCCTGTCCCGCAATGCCGTGGAGCGGCGATCCGCTTCACGTTCCCCGAATTATCCGCCGCGTACTCAGGCTTAACTCTTTCATGCGCGCGGCGCGCGCAATAATATATTATATGGACAAAACGGAAACAGCGCCTATACTGCGGCGCAACAATCGCGCGCAAAATAAACTTATATTTTCTAAACGGTTGATAAGAATACGGGCGTGCACGGATTGTATGCGCGCGGAAGACGCACGCGAAATTATTATAGTAACCGCGCGCACGCATGAAAATTGACATTATAATACGCGCGTACGTGTAGTTGGTATTTAATTACGCGCTTGCGCTTATAGTGATAAAATAATGCGTGCCCCTTATATATAAAGCATTATACGCGTGCGTGTGAATCGTTTTTTATTGCGCACGCACACGATATGCGCCTTTTCAAGGCGCGTGCGTAAATTGTACCTGTAACTGTGTGCGTGCGGATAGGTATTAGCTTTGCCCGCCCCCGTATGTGAAAAAGTTTTGCGCCTGCGCGGCGGTATATTATATTCTCCCGTGTGGAAAAGAGTATTATCATATGCACCCGTATACACGGGATATTTAAAAGAGCACGCGCGTTTCATTCTCGATTATCCGCGCCTGCGGATAATATTATCTTGTCGCGCCCGCGGAATAATATTTTTTTACGCACACGCGCCCTTCCCCGTATTAACTAAAGCGTGCGCACGCATCGGTAAAAATACCGCGTATACGGGCAGTATTCGTATTATGAAAACACATGCGTATACCGTATTATTTTTGCGCGCACATACCCTTCTCTTTTAACGTACGCGCCGCGCCATACGGTATTGCAATAACGCGCGCGCAAAGACGTTTGATATATTGCACATACGCGGCATATGGAAAATATAAATATCTTGTGTGAAATAGCGGTACCCAAACCTATAATTCGGCTATCTCGACCAAAGTATTATCCACGATATCGCATGAAGTCAGATAATAAGGTATGCCGTCTTTGGTTACTACCCTGTCGGCACGAATCCCCTTTCCGTGCAGATGTCCGTAAACCACGGCGTCGGCACCTGCGGCGGAAATGAGTTTAGTAAATCCGCTGTCCTCGTAGCGCACGTTAAAGGGTGGATAGTGGCACATGACCACGACAAAATCGCCCTCTTTCCGCATTGCCGACATGGCTTTTAACGAAAGTTCCAGGCGGATAAGTTCACGCGAAAGTAATTTTTCATCCTCCGCGCTCTGTCCGAACTGCCACAGTCTACTGCCGCATACGAGCAAATTATCCAGCCTGAGACAATCGTTCTGGACGGCGAAAGCGGTGGGCGCAAGCGCTGCCCTCACCTTTGAAAGCGCGCTCCACCAATAGTCGTGGTTTCCGCGGACGAGCACTTTCCTGCCCGGAAGCGCGCAGACGCGCTCGATGTCGGGCATAGCTTCCTGAAGATTTATCCCCCAGGACAAGTCGCCCGCGAGCAATACCACGTCGCCGTCGGATACCTTGTTTTTCCAGTCGCGCTCGATCGCCGCCATATACCCCTGCCAGCTTTCGCCGAAAATATCCATGGGCTTGTCCTTTACGCCGCCGGAAAGATGAAGATCGCTTATTGCAAATACTTTCATATATTCATTATACTAAACCGGAGAAATATCCGCAAGCAAAAAAGACGTATTGCAAATTAAACAAATTTATTTGCAGCCGCCCTAATAATGCAATTATTTAAATAATCACTTCCATGCGGACAAAATTTTCCTATTTACGTCAACGCCCCTCCGCAGCCCTTTTTATAGTGGCGCAACAGCGCGGCAAGCTATCCGGCATCACTGTTCCGCCCGGTAATTTACGCGTCTGCAACGTAAAAAACATTTTGCACGGCATCACTGCCGTGCAAAACGATAGCCGCCCTAGTAATGCGCGTTTTATTGCGGATACAAAGGCAGTTCGAATACCCCGACGCACTCCTGGTTGTTGTACTCCTGGCAAGGGGGTATGTAGCAATAGCCGTAAGTAGGCACGAGCAACTGTACGGGCATTATCACTTTCAGGATAACGGTTGTGCAGGCGGTGACGATGAACACGTCGTTCACGTCGTCGTAAGTGCCCACGGTGGAAACTACGTTTCCGACCGCCTGGACGCTGTAAGGGATCAGCGAAGGCTGCGGCGTGCACATGACGACGTCCTTTACCACGGTGACGGTGGACGTTGCCACGCCCTGTCTGCCCGTTGCGTCCACAAAATTCACCTGGACGGGTATTACGATATTACACTGCACTCGCGAACGCCCGGGCATATCGGGAAGGTCGGTTATGACAAGGTCGGTAACGGACGCTCCCGCGCCCTGCGAACGGGCGGATACAAAGGTATAAGGTTCGGTAAGTCCGGAAGGAGTCACGTTGGACAGCGTGAGTTCCACGTTATCCGTCTGCTGACGGCTTATACACGCGTCAAAGACCTTATCCACCTGAATGCACGCCTTCTCGCACAAGCCGCTAAGCACGTTGCCCCTTATAACGCCCGGAATTTTGTCCGATTTGCAGTTATTACAGAATGACATTTCTTTTCCTCCTATTTCAGCCGACGCATAAAGCAAAGCGGCTCTTTTCATTCATATATTTATGTTATAGGGGAAAATTGTGTGATTATCTAAATGACGCGCCGCACCGCCCGAACAGCATAATCCGTTAACGAAATAAGCGTAATTTACCGGAAAGGATAAAATAAAGGCGCCCGTAAGGGCGCTTTCTCGATCTTATTTAATGCAACTATTCACTTCCGAGATACTTTTCCATAACGGCGCAAACGTCGTCCTTTCCCTGCCTGTTCAGCGACGAGGTGATCAGAATATTGTCCACGCCCAATTTAAGCGCGCTTGCAATCGCGCTCTTCTGCCTTCCCGCCGCCGCACGCGAAAGTTTGTCCGCCTTGGTAAGCACGACGACGAAGGAAACTATGCTTGTACTCAGGAAAGAAATCATCTGCTTATCCAGCTCCGAAGGCTCTCTCCTTATATCCATAAGCACGAGCACGAGTTTCAGCCGCGGCGACGAGGTGAGATAAGTGCCCATCAGCGCGTCCCACCTGCGCCTTTCTTCTTCCGACAGCTTTACGGCAAATCCGTATCCGGGCAGATCCACAAGCATGAACTGTCCGTCGTTTACGGAAAAGTAATTGAGAAGGCGCGTTTTTCCGGGCGTGGACGACGTCTTGGCAAGCCCTTTTCTTTCCGTCAGATAATTTATGAAGGAAGACTTGCCTACGTTCGACCGTCCCGCCACGGCTATCTCGTCAACGCCGAAATCCTTAATATCGTCGGCTGACGCCACGGAGGTTACAAACTTTGCGGTTTTAATCTCCATATTACGCGCTCTTGTACTCCACTTTGGGCGGCTGGCTGCCCTCTATGCACTCTTTTGTAATGGTGACGCGCGAAATATTATGCTCGGGAGCTTCGTACATGAGGTCGGTCATCACGTTCTCCACGATGGATTTAAGACCTCTCGCACCGGTATGCAGCCTGATAGCCTTGTCCGCCACGGCGTAAAGCGCGTCTTTTTCAAATTCCAGGTCGACTCCGTCGTAGCCGAGCAGTTTGCGGTACTGCTTCACGAGCGCGTTTTTCGGCTCGGTCATTATACGCACCAAAGCGTCCTCGTCCAGCGCGTTCAGTCCGACTATTATCGGCACACGCCCCACAAATTCGGGGATAAGTCCGTATTTTATAAGGTCATCCGGCTGAATATCCCTGATTATGTCGCCGAAGTTGTGCTCGTAAGGGCGATGGACGTTCGCGCCGAATCCCAGTCCCGAACTGTCCTTACGCTTGTCCACAATCTTGTCAAGTCCCACAAACGCTCCGCCGCATATAAACAGAATGTTCGTGGTATCTATATTGATGCACTCCTGCTGGGGGTGCTTTCTGCCGCCCTGAGGGGGTACGCTCGCCACCGTGCTTTCGATGATTTTGAGCAACGCCTGCTGCACGCCTTCACCGGAAACGTCACGGGTTATGGACATATTTTCGCTTTTTCTTGCGATTTTATCTATTTCGTCAATATAGACGATGCCCAGCTGAGCTTTTTCCACGTCGTAATCTGCCGCCTGTATGAGCTTGAGCAGAATGTTTTCCACATCGTCGCCCACATAGCCCGCTTCGGTAAGCGTGGTGGCGTCCGCCACGGCAAAAGGCACGTTGAGAATTCTGGCGAGCGTCTTGGCAAGCAGGGTCTTTCCGCTGCCGGTGGGTCCCATCATGAGCACGTTCGACTTTTCCAGCTCCACTTCGTCGTCGCCTATGGAGTTTATGCGCTTATAATGGTTATACACCGCCACGGACAGCATCTTTTTTGCAGACTCCTGCCCCACGATATACTCGTCGAGTTTGGCTTTTATCTCCTGCGGAGTGAGCAGTTTGAACTTGGGAGAAGCGTTTTGCGCGCGGTCGCGTTCCTTTATCAGTTCGTTGCACACATCTATGCAGGGTTTGCAGATATATGTGCCGTTACTGCCGAAAAGCGTGCCGACTTCGCTCTCCCTGCGTCCGCAGAAAGAACACCTTATTTCGTTCTTTTCGTCCACTATTAACCTCTGCTATAATATATTTTGTCTATCAGTCCGTACTTCAACGCCTCTTCCGCGGTCATGAAGTTGTCCCTGTCGGTATCCTGGTAGACTTTTTCGTAATCCTGGCCGGTATTCTGTGCCAGAATCTTTGTAAGGCGCTCTTTTGTATCCTGCAAAAGTTTCGCCCTGATCATAACGTCCGTAGCCTGGCCGCTTGCGCCGCCGAGAGGCTGGTGGATCATTATTTCGCTGTTGGGAAGCGCGAAACGCTTGCCCTTTGCGCCGCTGGAAAGCAGGAACGCGCCCATGGAAGCCGCCAGACCTATGCAGATGGTGCTGACGTCACACTTGATGTAATTCATGGTGTCGTATATCGCCATACCCGCCGTTACGCTGCCGCCGGGGCTGTTGATATAAAGACTTATATCCTTCGTTGCGTCCTTGGCTTCGAGGAATATGAGCTGGGCCACGATGCTGTTTGCCAGATCGTCGGTCACTTCGCCGGACAGAAAGATGATTCTGTCTTCGAGCAGCCTTGAATAGATGTCGTACGCGCGTTCGCCGCGGTCGGATTTATCAATAACCGTAGGTATAAGATAATTTTTCATGTTCCCTCCTTATAATTGTATCTTACCCCGCCCCGCGATATACGCGCAGGCGGGATATTACAATTTTCGTCGATTTTCTTGTTTTTGTTACTTAACGGTGTTGTTCGCCTTCAGGTAAGCCATCAACTTTTTGTTCAAAGCCTCGTTCTTGATATATGAAGCGTAGTGTTCGTTGAAGTCCTTTTTGATCTCTTCCACGCTCTTGTTCTGTCTGGAAGCAAGGTCTGCATACACAGCCTCTTCATCCTCGGGAGTGACTTCTATACCCGCCGCCTTGATTACCTGTTCGAGCACGAGCCTGGTCTTAACCGCTTTCGTGGCGGGTTCGACGTAAGTTTCCTTCAGCTTTTCGGGGGTCTGACCCGTGTACTTGAAGTAATCGTCTATGTTCATTCCCTGATACATGAGCCTGTACGCAAACTCGTTGACCATCTCTTCCGTTTCGTCGTTTATCATGCACTGCGGAACGTTGACGGAAGCGTTTTCGACGACGGTTTCGATTATCTTGCGCTCAAGGGCGGCTTCCGCGGAATCCTCCTTGCGCTCCTTGATTTTCTTCTTCACGTCCGCTTCGTACGCCTTCAGAGTATCGAACTCGGAAACGTCCTTGGCAAACTCGTCGTCCAGCTCGGGCAGCTTTTTGACGGTAATATCCTTTACCGTAACCACGAACACGGCGTCCTTGCCCGCCAGATTTTCCGCATGGTACTGCTCGGGGAATTTGACGTTGACGTTCTTGCTCTCGCCCACGTTCATGCCGACGACGCCTTCTTCGAATCCGGGAATAAACGCTCCGGAACCGAGCGTAAGTTCGTAGTCGGCAGCCGTGCCGCCTTCAAAAGCCACGCCGTCCACGCTGCCGGTGTAGTCGATTTTAACTTTATCGCCCATCTGTGCGGGACGATCGGTGATCTGCTCCCACCAGCCCGCGTTTTCGCGCGCCCTTTCTATTTCTTCGGAAACTTCTTCCTTGGTAACCTTGACCTTATCCCTGGTAAATTCCAGACCGGTGTACGCTCCGAGGGTAACGGTAGGCTTGAGCTGCACTTCCGCGGTGTACTGCAAAGTGCTGTCCGTTATGGCGGTTATGCTGACTTCCGGTCTGTCGACGGGGAAAAGTTCCGTCTCTTTATCCAGAATTTCGTCGTAGGTCTTGGGCAGAACGATGTCAAGCGCCTCGTCAAAAAATACCTGCGGTCCGTAAATCCTCTCGATAAAAGCGCGGGGCGCATGGCCCTTACGGAAACCGTCTACCTGATACTTGCTCCTTTCTTTGATATAAGCCTCGTTCAAAGCCGCTTTCCACTGCTCCGTATCCACGTCTACGGTGAACTTGACGCGGTCGTTTTCCAACATTTCCTTGGTATAACTCATAAATGTGTTCTCCTTGCTACTTTTTTACAGTAGGATAATTCTACCATACGGCGCAAAATATTGCAATTATTTTTATTGCAAAAAATACATCTTTAATTTATAATAGAACCATGCCTAACGATTTTGTAACAATCAAAGCGCTCGCGGGCGAACTTTCCGATATGCTTTCGGGCGGAAAAATAAACAAAATTTATATGCCGGAAAAGGACGAAGTGACCATTTCAGTCCGCGCCCGCGGCGAAAATTATCTGCTCTGCATATCCACGAATCCGCAGAATCCGCGTATGCACCTTACCACGGAAAAAAAGGAAAATCCCCCCGTCGCGCCCGGATTTTGTATGTATCTGCGCAAGTATTTCACCGGCGGCACGATTACGGATATAGGAATCATGGGCGAGGACAGAATCATATCGCTGAACGTAACTTCTCGCAATGAAATGCACGACGAAATAAATATCTCCCTGGTTGCCGAGATGATGGGCAGATACAGCAATCTGATTGCCGTGGACAACAACGGCAACATAGGCGCGGCGATAAAACAAGTGCCGTTCGACACCGCCACGAAGCGTTGCATACTGCCGGGAATAAAGTACTCCGCTCCGCCGCAAAGCAAAATTCCGCCTTCCGATAAATCCGCATTGACAGCCGCCCTAGAAAGCTATAACGGCGGAAAATTATCTTTATTCATCACGGAAAAATTCGCGGGATATTCCAAGCTGACCGCCGCTTTCGCGGTAAAACTTGCGGGGCTGGACGACAATGCGGAAAGCCTTTCGGAAAAAGACGCCGCCGCCCTTCTGGACGCGCTCTGCAAGCTGGACGACGTATACGCCTCCCCCCTCTTTTCTCCCTGCTGTCTGAAAAAGGGAGAAGAATACACCGACTACTTCGTATGCCCTTACGGCGACGGAGAATACGAATCTTTTCCCACTCTCAGCCGGTGCATCGAACGCGCCACCGCCGCCAGGGAAAAGAGCGAACGACACCGCGAACATACGCGCGAGCTGAACAGATACTATAAAAATTTCATAGCCCGCGAAGAAAAGAAACTCGCAAAAAGCCGCGCCCGGCTGAAAGAATGCGAGGACACCGAATACTGCCGCAAATGCGGAGATCTGATAACTATCAACTTATACGCCATAAAACGCGGCGATAAAGTGTTAAGCGCAATTGACGTGTACGACCCGGAAGGCAAAACCGTCGAAGTAGAACTCGATCCTTCCCTCTCGCCGCAACAGAACGCGCAGGCTTATTACAAAAAGTACGCAAAATTAAAGCGCACTTTCGTTGCCGTAAGCCGCCAGATAGAAGAGACTCTGCAGACGCTCGATTACGCGCGGGATATCGGTCGCGCAATAGAGATGTGTTCCACAAGCGCGGAGTATGCGGAGATAGAAAGCGAGCTTGCGCAATTGGGCGCCATAAGGAAAAAGCGCGCGCTCGACAAACGCATGAAGCCGGCAAAACCGCTTGAATACGTTGTGGACGGCTATAAAGTGCTTGTGGGTAAGAATAACCTGCAAAACGAACGTATAACCTTCAAAATTGCTCAGGGCGGAGATATCTGGATGCACGCGAAGGACGCGCACGGCAGCCACCTGATAATTATTTGCTCGGGCGAAGAAGTGCCCGAAAAAACGCTTGCCGTATGCGCTGAAATAGCCGCATACTATTCACAGTCGGCACAGGCGGATAAGGTGACGGTGGACTATACCCGCCGCAAGCGCGTCAAGCGCCACCCTTCCGGAAAGCCCGCGCTTGTGGTTTACACCGAATACAAGAGCCTGTCGGTAAAGCCCTGCGTGCATACGGAACTGCTTACTGACGGAAAATAACTTCCCGTATTTACTGAAAACGCGGCTTGAAAAACAGCCGCTTTTTTCTTCGTCGGAAGGGTCTTTCAATTCGGAAATTTTCAATCAAGCCGGGATACCGGGCAATAGACGACGCGACGCCGAATATCCGGCAAACTCAGCCGAGTGGCTTCAACTTATCCAGAACCTGTACAAAATAATCGGGCAGAGGAGCGTAAAATTCCATTCTCTCCCCGGTCGACGGGTGTGTGAGAATAAGGCGGGAAGCGTGGAGCAATTGACCCTTCAAGCCGAATTTTTTATCGCCGTGCCCGTAGGTGAAGTCCCCTACCACGGGGTGTCCCATGAATTTGGCGTGCACGCGTATCTGGTGCGTTCTGCCCGTTTCCAGCTCAAACCGCACGAGCGTGTATCCGCAATACCTTTTTTCCACCTTGAAGTGCGTTACCGCCCTTCTGCCCGTGCGCGAAACGGTATATTTTTTTCTGTCGGAAGAAGAACGGTCGAGAAAGGTGTCTATCGTCCCTTCATCCTTTTTCACCTCGCCTTCCAAAAGCGCCAGGTATATCCTGCGCGCGGACTTTTCCGCAATCTGCTTTTGCAGATTGACGTGCGCCGCGTCGTTTTTGGCGATGACGAGAAGTCCCGAAGTGTCTTTATCCAGACGGTGTACGATTCCGGGGCGCATAACGCCGTTTATTCCGCTCAAACTGTCAAGTCTGCCCAAAAGAGCGTTTACCAAAGTGTCGCCGTACGCCCCCGGCGCAGGATGTACGACCATGCCCTGCGGCTTATTGACTACGGCAATATCCTTGTCCTGGTAGATTATTTCGACGGGCGCGTCCGACGGCGCGAGAGAAAGTTCTCTGACGGGCGGAACGCTCACGGTTATTTCGCTGCCGCTTTTTACCTTTTCACCCGCTTTTTTACAGACAACGCCGCACAAAACCACGTTGCCGTCCTCTATCAGCTTTTTAACCGCAGAACGGGTCAAATCGGAAAAATACCCTTGAATACAGACGTCAAGGCGTGAAAAATCTTCTTCCGCGATAAATCGTCTAACGTCAGCCGGCATTTGTTCCCCTGCGGAGCAAAGTACCCCTGCTCTTGGAAAAATCGCCTTCCCTGTATCCGAAGAAAATGTAAATTATCAATACGAATACTCCCAGCACCAGATATATATCCGCCACGTTTCCTATGGCAAAATCTATTTTGAACATACTGTACAGAAAATCGTACGATATAAAGTCGCGCACGTAACCGAACGCCAGCCTGTCGAACAGATTGCCTATCGCGCCGCCGAGTATCAGCAGCAGCGAAAAACGGAAGATATGCGGCGTATTGGGACGGAAAAGAAGCACGAATGCGAAAATTGCGCACTCCACGAACGTCAGCGCTATAAGAAGAGTCTTGTTTCCGCTGAATATGCCGAACGACGCGCCGTAATTTTGCGCGCATTGTATGGAAAATACCCCGTCTATGACGGTTGCGCCGCCCTCTTCGAACAAATAAAATACGAGGTATTTGGTCGCAAGGTCGGTAAGTACCACCGCCAGAAGTACGGCAAGTTCTATTATAATTTTCTTTGCGGTTTTAGTCATATTTCTTTTTGATATCCATCGGAACCTGAATGGACATACCTCCCGGAGTCAGCAGGAACATATTCGGACCTATCCTCTGCTGGCTGCCGCATAACGCGTAAATGGCTCCGCTGAGAAAGTCGAGAATACGCTGGGCATGCCTGTCCGGCATACGCGACAAATCGACGATTATCGCCTGTCTGCGGCGCAGATTGTCTATTATCACGCGAATATCGTGGTGCGAACGCGGATATGTAATTATTATATTCGACCCGTCCGACCCGGTAACGCTCTCCTCACGCCTTCTGAACATACCGAACAGTCCGCGCCTCTTTTTTTCTTCCGGTGAAGCGTCGTATCCCCCTTCGTCGCCGCCGAGCGGCATTACGCCTTCGCCGCGGTAAAAACCGTCGCCCGGATACGGCTGGCCCTGGGGCGGATATTGGGGCTGGTAAGGCTGAGCGGGCGGAGGATACTGCCCCTGCGGAGGGTATTGACCCTGCGGACGCGACGGCTCTGATTGCGGATACTGCTGTCCGCCCTGCGGAGGATAAGGAGCGCACTGGGGAGGATATTGCGGTCTGTATCCGCCATGATTGGGATACTGCCCCTGCGGACGGTCGCCGTATCTGCCTCCGTCGCCGTTAAAGTTTTCGTTTCCGTAATCGTCGTAGCGTCTGTTATCCATTGATTTGCTCCGTTTTGTATACTCTGTCACCGAACAAAACCCTGCCCGGCCTTATCATATTCGAACCGCCGTAGGTAACGGCAAGTTCGTAGTCGTTGGTCATTCCGCAGGAAAGTACGTCTATACCGTCGAACCTCTCCTTCATGTCCAGAAAAAGGGAATGCAGATCGCGGTACATTGCTATCAGTTTTTCCCCGTCATCGGTATTGGGAAGTACGCTCATAAGCCCTTTAACGCGCACATTGGGGTATTTTTTCACACTCTCGGCAAAAGAAAGCGCTTCTTCCGGCTCAACGCCGCCCTTGCTTATCTCGCTCCCCATATTCACTTCCACAAGACAATCCGCCGTAAGCGAATGCTTGCGCGCCTGTCTGTCGATTTCATAAGCGAGGTCGTCGCGGTCGAGCGAATGGATAAGGCATACTTTGTCAATTATGTATTTGACCTTGTTTGTCTGCAGTCTGCCGATAAAATGGCGGTTGACTTTCAGAGCGGGGTCGTAGTTTGCCATAAACTCCTGCACCCTGTTGTCGCCGATATTGTCGATAAGCCCCGCGCGCACAACCTGTTCTATGAGTTCCTTCGGCTGCGTCTTGACCGCCGCGACTATGGTAACGCCGTCGTTGCGCCCCGCTTTGGCAAGAGCCGCGGCGACTTTTTCACGGCACGTTTGCACGTTCTTTGCAATTTCTTCCAACGATAAACTCATATAATTAATATAACACAATGCGCGCACAAAGTAAACGGTTATGGAAAAATTTGTCTGCCGAAAAATAATTTTTTATCTGCCGCGCCCGGTTTTCTCCGGCACCGCCGCCTTTTGCTCATAAAATAAAATTAAAAATGCGAAAAGGGACGAGTCTTTCCGCATTTTATTTTTAATTGTTATATTACGGCATTATAATTTCTAAATTACTATCAATTTTCAAATATTTGAGAATAATTTAGCAATTTCTTTTCTTCTTGAAGCTCTTCTTCGATCTTGTTCCCCACAAGTATTTTACTTACCGAAACTTCGTATGCCACCCTCTCTTCACTCCTGTCTTCGGAAAGGCACTTGGTATAAATTCTGCTCTGGACCCTGCCCGTAACCCACAGTCTTTCCCCTATGGGCATATCCTTTATGAACCTCGCGTTCCTTCCCCACATTATGCACGGAATGTAGTCGGACTTGTTATACGCCCTGTTGACGGCAAGAAGTACGTCGCATATTTCCCGCTTGAAAGGGGTCGTTCTGTATACGGGCGGTTTGCAGATATACCCGAGAATTTCTATGGTATTGGGATTCACTTCATCGTCGGCAGGAAGTATTTCGCGCGCAAACGCAGTTAAAAGCAGGCGCGAATGTTCCCCTTCCAGCTTATTGTAGCTGCGGAATTGCCCCGATATGCTTATCTTTGCGCCCGGTTTTACTTCAGTTCTGGCAAGCAATCTGTCGGACAAGGTCACCGGAATGACGTCCTCCTGCCCGGACAGCCTCGGTACGCTGAGTTTTGTTTCATAAAACTCTTCTCCGCACACTTCGTGCGAGTAAACGGGTCGTTCGGTGACGGTGCCCGTCAAACGTAATTTGTTGTTACTCATCTGTTCGTAGTTCATATTACCTCCCCGGCATTTTTATGCTGTATGCCGTTATTATCTATATAGTAATTATCCTTATATACAAGTTCGCTCATGCCTACCGCCGTATATCCCTCGCTTTGAAGATACGCCAGTACGAGCGGAAGCGCTTCCAGAATATGGTCGCTGTTATTGTGGAACAGAATTATACTGCCCGGTTTTACGTTTTTCGTCACGCGCGAAAGTATTTCCTGCGCATTCAATCCCTTCCAATCGAGCGAATCCACGCTCCATTGGATTGCCTGCATACCTGCCGACTCCGCCTCTTCCACCAATGCGGAATTATAATCGCCGTACGGCGGACGGAAGTATCGGGGGCGCTTTCCCGTCAGACTTTCCACTTTGTCGCTGACGTAGTCAAGTTCGGTTTTTATCTCGCCTGCGGAAAGTTTCGACATCTGGAGATGATTTTTGCTGTGGTTGCCTATTTCACAGCCGGCGTAATCTATCGCTTTTACCATATCCGGATAATCGTCCACCCAGAACCCCACAAGAAAGAACGTGCCTTTCGCGCCGTAATTTGCCAGGGCGTCCAATATCCCTTGGGTCTTGTCCGCGCCCCACGCCGCGTCGAAAGTGAGCGCCACTTTCTTTTCTTCCCCGCAATCAACCCCGTAAACGGGGAGTTTGCGCGTGGATTCGTTGTTGTAAACGTCCGCAACCGCTTCGAAGTTCAGCCCCACACAGCAGATCACCGCCAGAGCAAGCACCAGGATAACGGCAAGTATGCTTTTTGCCCTTACTGTTACAAACACTTTTTTCTCCTCCAATATATCATCGGCATTTTGCCGCTTTTCGACATATTTTAATAATTTTGCGCGAATTTTGCGGATTATGACGATTTTGTTTCTATCGCGCAAAACCCTGCGCGCCCCGCCGCTTTACTCCGCAAATACCGCGGCTCGGACACCCCCGCCGCAACGTCCTGCCGTCTTTATCCGCACCGCCGGTATCCTCATTAAAACTTCTATGCCGCGCGGACGGTAAATATTCGTGTAATATTTTGCCGCTATTTGAATTGCCCCTTGACTTTTTTCGCCGCGCAGGATATAATATTAGTGCTGTGCTAGGTGGGGAGCTAGCGGTGCCCTGTACCTGCAATCCGCTATAGCAGGACTGAACGCTGTTCTAGGCTTTATTTATGGAAGGTCTGCCTTCGATAAGCGATGTTGATACCAAGGTCTTGTGCAATCGTGCACTGCGAACCATGTCAGAGCTTGACCGCAGCAGCATTAAACAGACCGCTCGGTGTGCCACGAGGTAGCTTTGGAGGAGTTGGCTGTCGTTGTTCCGCTTCGGTAAATACTGTCGAAAACAGATGCACAGCATTTTATTTTTATTCTTATAGGTGCGTTAATGATTCAAGACAAGAAGATTGCCCTGCTTATCGACGCCGAAAACATCACCTCGAAATACGGAGCTATCATCTTCCGCGAGGTGGCAAAATACGGCACCGCCACTTACCGCAGAATATACGGCGATTTTGTAAATTCGAGAAATATCAATTGGACTCAGGCGGATTTTTCCAAATTTTCGCTCACACCCGTGCAGCAATACAGCTATACGGTAGGTAAAAACAGCTCGGATATAACCATGGTTATAGACGCCATGGACATTTTGTATTCGGGAAACGTGGATATGTTCTGCATAGTGACTTCGGACAGCGATTACACAAAACTTGTTACCCGTCTGCGCGAAGCGGGACTTTCGATAATAGGCATGGGCGAAACCAAAACGCCGAGAGCGTTGAAAGCGGCGTGCGAAAAATTTATCCCTCTTGACAGCATTTACAGAACAGAAAACGGTGAAAAAAATAAGAACGTCAGACCCGACAAATCGGTAAAGGCGGGCGATAAGGAAAGCGACAACTCCCCTGTTTCGACTTCAGACGGCAAAAAACGCGTAAAGAAAGCCAAGGACGAGAGTAAAAACAACGAAGCGGAACAGACGAAAGATGAAATAAAGCCCGAACAGGACAACGAAGCGGATTCCGCTACTCCGCTTGAAGATATAATAGCCACGATATGCAACACCATACTGCCCGACTTGGAAACAGACAGCGGCTGGGCGAATCTGGCAGACGTGGGAAACAGGCTTATCAAACTTTATTCAGACTTCGACGCGCGCACGTACGGATACGACAAACTGAGCCGCCTCGTACGCGACAGAAACGAATTCGAAGTCGATAAAAAGCCTGGCGAAAACCACACGAGCATATATTATATCAGGCTGCGCGAAAAACCGAAAAAATAACGTATAAGCCGAAAATTTTATCCGGGTATGCCCCGGATATTTTTACCCGACTAAAAAGCACCGCAGAGAAGGCGTGTCAGACGAGGAAAAGTGCCTTTTTACGAGGGGAGCAGATGCCGAACAGGAACAATACGAACGCGCCTCAGAACATATCTTTTCGGCGCTTTTGCACAGCCGTCACTTGACAATACAGTGTATTGTCTGCACTCCGCCCGCACAAAATCACCCGAAAATCTTTCGCCCTGAGGTGCCTTGCAGTCCCGCAATGCCGATTTCTTGTCGGTGCAAGGAGTTTGCCGCAGGCAATACTATGTATTGTCAAGACAAACGACACGGCAACGGCTGAAATCGGCTTTGCCGGACCGTGTTCGTATTGTTCCTGTTCGGCATACCGTACGTGACCCGAATAAAAAGGTGCTTTGACAAAGTATCACGCGCCTTATATGCGGCGCCCCTAAATAATAATTTTACGGCAACAACCGGCTCTACCGCATCGAATTTCCTAACTTAACCACCAATATTCGCGCACAGGCATTATTGCAATCAATCGCTTTATTATCAGCAATTCTAACTCTACGCTCCGTTTTACCCACGCTTTGACGTTCTCAGTCATTGCGCTTACGACACCGGCTTTTCCGCGCGCTCAACCGAATGGCGGATAAAAGACCTTAACTTACACAAAATATCCCTATGAAAGAGGAAAAGAAGAAAAGAAAAAAGTCATCGTCATATTCTCCGTTCGACCCTAACGGCAGCTATACGGGCACGGCAAAAGGCGACGAAAAACCTATACAGGACGCGGACGACCTTTAATATCCCCTGCTCTGCCCTGTCGTTAAAAACAATGATATATGTCGATTATATTTAAATATTCGAGTTACGGTTGATAACAGCCAGCACCGAATAATAGCGGATATCGGCTAAAAATCCACCCGCCGAGCCGTAATTGCCCCCTGCAAGCGTGCGCAAAAATGCCGCCTCGGCGCGCATATCGCCCGTCAGTCTTATAAGCGCGTTTGACGAAAAACCGCTTGCGGACGATATAAAGCCGTTAATATACTCCTCAAACGCCGCCGCGTTCTCCGCGCAGGCGGTTTTTGCCGAATTTACGCCGCCAACCTGCACTTCTTCGGCAAGTTCAAACATATATCCCAGAAAAATATTTGTATAATTGCCATATTCAACCACGCTTTCCGCTATTCCTTCCGGATAATTATTCGCGGACGGTTCATCGAGTTCCAACCGTTCCCCCGTCAGTTGCGCCCCGTCAAAGTCAAAGATAAGCGAATCTTCCCGCTCCGCTATGTCCGCATACACTATATATTCTCCGTCACGCATTCCGATATATCCGCCCAAGCCCTGACTGCGCATAGCTTCACTCTGTAGTTTCGCGCTCTCGTAATCAACGCAACCGGTTAAATAACTGACGTATACGGAAGATTTTTTTGCTGTTGCAAAGGATTTAATCGTTCCTATAACGGCTCCGTCCGTGATAATATCGGTAGCGAGGAATGTGGCGGCACAGCTGAGCGCGACAAGACATACGCACAACGTAACGAGCCATATTCTCCGCCGCGCCTTGCCTTTTTTACCCTTTTCGGCAGTTACGGGATAATACTCTTCCGCGATATACGCATTCGGATCATACTCTATATCCGCGCGCTTATCCTCTTCCGCGCCCTTCGGCGCCGGCTGCGTGTAGATGACGGCGGGTTCGTATTTCATCTGCCTTTCCGCATTATAATAGCGGTAGTAGGCATTGTTGTAATTCATGCCTTCGATACCCTCGCGCAGCGCCTTGTAATTCTTCAAATAATACTCCGAATAGTCCATACCGTAAAATATGAGCGTTTTTCACAAAATTTGCTTTTTACTCATTTTATGGCTACACTATTATAAAATTTGCACTATTTTATAATAATATGGCATTTTTTCTTCTAATAATATAACATAATGTTCTTGTGTGTTTGTATTTGCCGGCATAGTATTTTATGCAGCCACCGCCTTTCCGGCAAGCAATTATTCCCTGCCCGTTCCGTAAAAATGCCGCCCCGTCAAATAAGCGGAGCGGCGGTTTTGCCTTCTTATGCGCGGCGCGCGCTTTATTGCAGGTCGTCGTACTTTTCCACTTTGACGCCCGCTTCCCTGAACAATTCCAGACTGAAGTCGTCGGGATAGCCATATTTGAACACTACCCTTTTGATTCCCGAATTTATAATCATCTTTGCACATATGGTGCAAGGCTGGTGTGTGCAGTAAAGCGTTGCCCCGTCAACGGAAACGCCCAGCTTTGCCGCCTGGATTATCGCGTTTTGCTCCGCGTGGACCGCATAACATATCTCGTGACGGGTACCCGAAGGAATGCCCAGCTTTACCCTGATACATTCGCCCTTTTCCACGCAACTCAAAATGCCGCTGCTCGCGCCGTTGTAACCGGTCGTCAAAATGCGCTTGTCCTTGGTGATTACGGCGCCCACGTGTCTGTCCGCCTTGAAACAGCTTGACCACGTTGCCACCTCTTCCGCCATGCGCATAAATCTTTCATCCCATTTATTCATAATCCACCTCTTGAAAATTATAGCACATTTTATTCAATCGGACAAGATATTGCGGCAGTTATACTAATTTTTGGCAGATTTTACGAAAACGCTTTTATTTTCCGTCCGTATACCCATATTATTTATTACCGTATTGACTTACGCGCGCGCACGCGTTTATAATATATGCGGAGGATGTATTATGTCACAGCCGGAAATCATAGCCGTGAGCGTATGCTGCGGCGCAATCTTAATATTTTTGCTGGTAATAATTCTGCGCGCGATATTCTGCAGGAATAAGCGCGGCGAAAAACCTTTTGTCAAACCGGACGGCGATTCGGAGGAAATTCAGAAGCATATATCCGCCGCAATAACATTCCGGACAGTTTCACAGGTGAACGAAAACGACGTGGACTGGTCGCAATTTGACAGATTCGCGCAATTTTTGGAAGAAACATACCCGAATATCCACGCGAAAATGCAAAAGAAAGTTATCGGCGGACACGCGCTCGCCTTCTTTTTGCCGGGAAGCGATCCCGCGCTGGAACCGGTAGCCATGCTCGCGCACCAGGACGTTGTCCCCGTCACGCCGGGCACGGAAGCGGACTGGAAGCACCCCGCCTTTTCGGGGCATAACGACGGAGAATTCATATGGGGACGCGGCGCTCTCGATATGAAAAACCACCTTATAGCCGTTATGGAAGCGACCGAGGGACTGCTTGCAAAAGGCTTTGCGCCGAAACGCGGGCTTTATATTCTGCTTGGCTGTAACGAAGAAATTGTCGCAAGCGAATACTCCTCCGCAAAAATGATCGCCCAATACCTGAAAGATTCGGGCGTCCGGCTGAAATGCGTCGTCGATGAGGGCGGCGGCGTCATACCCTTGAATATCAAAGGAATAATAGATAAAACCCTGGTGGGCATAGGCGTTGCCGAAAAAGGATACCTGGACGTGGAACTTTCGGTCGAAGCCAAGGGCGGACACTCGTCCGCGCCGCCCGCGCATACGGCGCTCGGCGTACTTGCAAAAGCGATATGCGCCATAGAAAAACACCCTTATAAGGCGAAAATGCCCTCCTGCATCTTTGATATGCTGAATATCGTCGGCAAAGACGTCAAAAGTTTTCCTCTCCGCCTTGTCACCTGCAATATGCGGCTGTTCCGCCCGCTCGTAACTTTCATTATGGGGAAAATACCCGCGGCAGCTTCCGTGGTGAGAACGTGCACCGCTGTGACGATGTGTTCCGCATCCACCGCCCCGAATGTGCTCCCCCAGCGCGCAACCGCGGTTCTCAATATGCGTTTAATGCCGGGAGTCAGCGTCGAAAGCGCGGTTGCAAGGCTGGAAAGGATAATAAAGGACAAGCGCGTGAAAGTACGCGTTCTGAAAGCGAACGAAGCTCCGCCCGTTTCTTCAACCGATACCGATACTTACAAACTTGCGGCTAAACTGCTCGGAAGCGGCTCGCGCGACCGCACCGTCGCGCCGTATATAGTCATGGGCGCAACGGATTCGCGCTATTACTGCGGAATATGCGACGAAATTTACCGCGTTTCGCCCTTTGAAACGGACGTTTCCCTGCTTCTGACCACACACGGCACCAACGAGCGTCTGCCGGTATCTTCAATCAGAACCGCCGTGGACTTCTTTACCTCGTTCATTGCCGAAAGAACGGCGTTTTAGCCGTCTCAATGCCGTAAAGGCGCGCTTTCCGCCGCGGAAGAACGTTCTTCTTCCGCGGCGTGTTGCATATTTTCACCCTCTCTTAGCAAAATTTTGCGCCTTGTTTGCACAATTTTCCGCCGCGCTAGCCGAAATTTTCCTTGCACTAGCTTGATTTTGTATTCCGCTGAGAATTTTTGGCAAAAAATTATAAAATTTTTACATAAACCTGTTTACATTGCCATATAAGCGTGCTATAATGAATTAGCAGTCAGGAAGGTTGACTGCTAATTTATAGAGAAAATACTTATTGGAGGCATTTAATATGACTATTAAACCCTTGTTTGACAAGATAGTTGTCGAAGCCGTCGAATCGGAAGAAAAGACGGCGGGCGGGCTGTTCCTTCCCGATTCCGCTAAGGAAAAGCCGCAAAGCGCAAAAGTTCTTGCAGTAGGTCCCGGCGGCACGGTGGACGGCAAAGAAGTCACCATGCAGGTTAAAGTGGGCGACGTTATCTTATATAATAAATATGCGGGCAGCGATTTCAAACTTGACGGCAAAGAAGTTACCATTCTCAAGCAGAGCGACGTGCTCGCGGTTATCGTTGACTAAGGAGGTTGATTTTTATGGCTAAGAAATTTTTGTACGGAGAAGAAGCGCGCAAGAGCCTGAAAGCAGGCGTTGATTGCGTAGCCGACGCAGTTAAAATAACCCTCGGCCCCAAGGGCAGAAACGTAGTGCTTGACAGAAAGTACGGCACTCCCCTCGTGACCAACGACGGCGTTACCATCGCCAAGGAAGTTGAGCCTGAGGACGGTTTCACCAATATGGGCGCACAGCTCATCAAAGAAGCGTCCGTCAAGACAAACGACGTTGCGGGCGACGGCACCACCACCGCGTGCGTGCTGGCACAGGCGATCATTTCCGAAGGTTTGAAGAACGTGGCGGCAGGCGCTAATCCCATGATTTTGAAAAAAGGTATTGCTAAGGCTGCCGACGTTGTGGTTGAAGAATTGAAGAAGATGAGCAAACCCGTTGATTCCAAGACCGCCATCAGCCAGGTTGCGAGCATTTCCGCCGGCGACGAAGAAGTGGGTACGCTCATTTCCGAAGCTATGGAAAAAGTCGGCAAGGACGGCGTTATCACCGTTGACGAATCCAAGTCCATGAAGACGGAGCTTTCCACCACCGAAGGTATGCAGTTCGACAGAGGCTACGTTTCCGCCTATATGGTGACCAATACCGATAAGATGGAAGCCGTTTACGACGACGCTTACGTGCTGATTACCGATAAGAAGATCTCCACCAGCAAGGACATTCTCCCCCTGCTCGAAGCCGTGGTACAGAACGGTCTGCGCCTGCTCATAATCGCCGAGGACATCGAAGGCGAAGCGCTTACCGCTATCGTGCTCAACAAACTCAAGGGCATTCTGAACTGCGTTGCGGTCAAGGCTCCCGGTTTCGGTGACAGAAGAAAGGCTATGCTCGAAGATATAGCTATCCTCACCGGCGGCGAAGTCATTTCCAGCGAACTCGGTTACGAACTCAAAGACGTTACCCTCGCCCAGCTCGGCAGAGCAAAACAGATTAAAGTGGATAAGGACAACACCACTATCGTGGGCGGCGCGGGCGCTTCCGACGCAATTGCAAACCGCGTTGCGTCCATCAAGTCCCAGATTGCGGAAACCACTTCCGACTACGACAGGGAAAAGCTGCAGGAACGTCTTGCAAAACTCGCCGGCGGCGTAGCCATTATCAATGTGGGCGCGGCTACCGAAGTGGAAATGAAGGAAAAGAAACTGCGCATTGACGACGCTTTGGCGGCTACCCGTGCGGCAGTCGAAGAAGGCGTTATCCCCGGCGGCGGCGTTGCCCTGCTCGGCTGCATTCCCGAAGTGGATAAGCTGGTTAAATCGCTCAGCGGCGACGAAAAAACGGGCGCTATGTGCGTTTTGAAGGCTTTGGATTCCCCTATCAAGCAGATTGCCGCAAATGCCGGTATCGACGGCGGCGTAATCGTGAGCAAGATAATATCTTCCAGGCGCGGATTCGGTTACGGCTTTAACGCTCTGACCAACGAATACTGCGACATGATAGAAAGCGGTATCCTCGACCCTACCAAGGTCACCCGTTCCGCTCTGCAGAACGCCGCAAGCGTCGCGGCTACCCTGCTGACCACCGAAGTGCTTATCACCGATATTCCCGAACCTCAACCTGCCGCACCCGCAGGCGCAGGCATGGGCGGAGATATGTACTGAGATACCCACGACTATGACAAAAGACCCGAGGGATTTCCTTCGGGTCTTTTTTACCCGTCGCCACATATGTTAACTTAAACTTAATTGATTGACTTTACCCTTTTTCTTCTGCTATACTGTAAATCGGAATCAAAATAATAGACGGGAGTTTATATGAAAAAGATATTTATACCGGTAGCGCTTTTGCTCGCTTTGATATGTGCAATAACGGGAATGGCGGCGTGCGGCGACAGAACGCCCCTGCCCGTTGAAGATATGGAATGGGAATTCCTCACGTTGCAGGACAAGGACGGCAACGTCATCTGCTGTGCGGAGAGCAATGCCGAATTATACCCCGACGCGAAAGTGGCGGACGCGGAAGTCGTTCTTGCAAACAATACGGTCACGCTTTCTGTGGACGGTGAGCAGATATTGAGCACCGCTTATACTTCTGTGGATAAAGACGGCGAACGTACTACTATATATTCGCTTGCGACAGATAACGATGACTGCCGAATGGTAAGTTCCCTGGCAAAGACAAGTTCGGGCACGAATCTGGGCGCTCTGCTCATCACCGTCGGAGAAAACACCTATTACTTCTATGCGCCGCTGATCGACTGATAACTCGATATGCGGGATAGAAACCTTGCTCCGGATAATCCGTCCGGGGCTTTTTAATCGCGCTTTTTTATTGCGGCAAGCCTGCTTTTTTCCGTTTCGTAAATTTCCGCGGCTTCACCGAGGTATGCGCCCAGATTCAGGTCGGCGGAAAGTCCCTCTTCTATCTGCTTTTTAGCCGATTCCACATAGTTTTTTGCATTTTGAAGAAGATTTTTATCGACGGCGTTGGTCATACTTTCGCAATACCGCACCCACTTTGAACTGAACATTGCAAGGCGTTCCCCCTCCAAAGCATAGCGCACCTTGGCGGTATATTCTATCTGCTTTGCCTTTTCCACCGCCTGCGTTATGGAATTGGTGATACTCTCCTTGCGCGAGATATACTCCTGAAGTAATTTTTCCTTTGCGGCTATTTCCGCCTTCATACTCTCTATTCTGTCACGCTGGGCGGCAAGAGAGCGTTCGTAATTCCTGGTCAGATTGAGTATGTACTCGTCTACCTGCGCCTTATCGTATCCGCGGCGTTTTATATCGAATTTGCTTTCCATGTTTTTCTCCTGTCCTCTTTTCCAATTATACCGCATACGGAGAAAAAGGGACATGGCAATACTTGGATATTCGACATTTATTTTGACAGATATTGACGATATATGTTGATAATCTTCAAAAATATATATTCCCGGGGGTTGCAAGACAATAACGCGCGCGGCAAAAAGCGCCCCGGAATTCCGGAGCGCCGTTACCGATATCGAAGTTTCAGTTGTTGATAAGTTCCTGTTTGAGGTCGTACAGCTTTTTGGAGAGGTCGACCTTATAGATATGCGGGTTGAGTATTCTCTTATAGCTGTCGTTGAACGCCGCAAAAGTCTGCGCGTGATACGCCGCTATTTCCCTGACGGTAGGCGAAGTGTATACCTGTCTGCCGTTTTCGAATACGGGCACCATAAGTTCTTTCGCGGTGAAGTCGGTGAGCGTTTTCTTTTTCCACGTGTATACGGGGTGGAAGATCTCCACTTTATCCAGACCTATGAAGTTTTCCTCTTTCAGGGCGATGAGGTCGGCTATCGCCTCTCCCGTCTTGTTATCGAAGAAACGGACTATCTTCTTTTCGCCGGGGTTGGTTATCTTGCCGGGCGTATCGGACTTTTTCAGCTTGGGCACCATTTTCCCGTCAACGCCTTCTATTGCGGCGAGTTTGTAGACTCCGCCCAGGCTGGGACAGTCTTCGCTTGTGATAAGTTTTGTTCCTATGCCCCAGGTGTCTATGCAGGCACCCTGTGCGGCAAGCGACTGCACGACTTTTTCGTCAAGGTCGCCGCTGGCGCATATCTTGACGTCGGTAAGCCCCGCCGCATCGAGCATACTGCGCGCTTCACGGCTGAGATATGCAAGGTCGCCCGAGTCAAGACGTATTCCGATCGGCTTGTGTCCCTGTGCGATAAGCTCCTTGAACACCCTGATTGCGTTGGGAACGCCGCTGTGGAGCGTATCGTAAGTGTCAACAAGCAGCATACACGCGTCGGGGTAAATGTTCGCATACGCCCTGAATGCTTCGTATTCGCTCGGGAAGCTCATGACCCAGCTGTGGGAATGGGTTCCGGATATGGGCACGTTGAACATTTTTCCCGCAAGCACGTTTGAAGTGGAAGCGCAGCCCGCGACGATAGCCGCCCTAGCGCCGTAAATTGCCGCGTCGGGACCCTGCGCGCGGCGCAGACCGAATTCAGCCACGCTGCCCTTTTTCGTTTCGTGCACTATCTTGCTCGCCTTGGTGGCGATGAGAGTCTGGTGGTTGAGTATGCAAAGTATGGCGGTTTCTATAAGCTGTGCTTCAAACAGGCGAGCCTTAACCGTGAGGATAGGTTCCTGGGGGAATACGACGTCGCCTTCGCGTACGGCGTATATGCTGCCCGTAAACTTAAAATCTTTGAGCAAAGCCAGAAACTCTTCGTCGAAAATACCCAGCGAGCGCAGATAATCTACGTCTTCCTGCGTGAATTTCAGATTGTTGATATAGTCGATGACCTGTTCAAGACCGCACGCTACGGCATAGTTGTTGTTTACGCCGCGGTAGAACACGTCGAACACCGACATTTTATCCATCTGTCCCGTCTTGCTGTAACCATTGAGCATTGTCAACTGGTAAAGGTCGGTCAATAGTGTAAGATTTCTCATTGTTTTGCCTCCAACCGCTCCTCTTCCGCGCCGGTAACGCCGTTTATCACTTCGCAGTTGCCGTCCACATTATAAAATGCGGTGCAATCGTGATTGGGAGCTTTGTTGTATTTATCCAAGAATCTGAAGTTTATTATCCCCTTAGCATACAAAATAATGAGTACCGCGCACACCGCCGCCATACAATAGCAGATGACCTGCACTATTCCTACGTCGGTACCGGGGAAAGTGGCGTGCTCCATTTTCAAAAATTCGAGCGAGCCGCGCACTATTCCGTACCAGAGCAGATAGAATATGCCTACCATAAGCGGTTTGCGCTTGTCGATTTTATAGCGGAACATGGTAAGTCCGATACAAAGTCCGATAAAGTTGAGCACCCCTTCGTAAAAGAAGAGCGCGCAATGCCAGCCCAGGTCGATATTGCCCTTTACCACGTGCACGGCAAAAGGGAACCACTGCATGGACGGGTCGGTTATTTCCAGTCCGTACAGCTCCTGGTTGAAGTAGTTGCCCCATCTGCCGACAATCTGTCCGACGAACAGCGCAAGCACGACAAGGTCGGCCGTGCGGGCGATGCTGTACATCTTGTTCCTCAGACAACAGCCGATTATGCCTATCACGCCGCCGAATATGCCGCCGATTATGGTAAGTCCGCCCTCCCTGAGATTGAAGATTTCCGCCCAGCCTTCCGCGGTGGTAAGGTCGTAAGTCGTGCCTATCCTGGGAACGACGTAGAACAGACGGCAGCAGACCACGGCGAGAATTACCACCCACAAAAACAATTCGAGGGCGAATTCAACGCCTATACCGCGCTTTTTAAGCAGATACGTCACCAACGCAAAGGCGAGCAACAGCCCCAACGTTATCATTATGGCGTAACAATATATGTCCAGCCCGCCTATCGAGAACGCGACGTTATCAGAGGGTGTTTCCATTAAATATTCACCTTGCACGCGCCGTCGTTGCGCACGCCTACTTCAAACACGTTTTCCTTGCCGAAAACGGAAGCCATATACTCTATGTATTCTTCCGTTCTCTTTTTATCTACGAACGCGAGAATTGTTCCGGCAAAACCGCCGCCGTGCACCCTGACCGCCTTTACGCCCTTAAAGCGCTTGCTCAGATTGATGCCGAGCGGTACGCGCTGGGCGACGTCGCCTTCCGGATAGCAGTTCTGCAACAGCATATAAGAGGAAAGTCCGCTTGCGTTGATGACTTCGGCAAACGCCTTTTCATCCGTCTTTTTAACCGCTTCCGCGCCGGCGACTACGCGTCTGTTTTCATCGTAGAAGTGCATTGCGCGCAGAATAGCCCTGCCGCTGACTTCGTCCTGCAAGGCGGGAATTTGCTCGTAGAAGTGCTTTTCGTCCACTTCGCGCAGCGTTTTGCCGCCCAATTTACCCGCGACAAGTTCCATTTCGCGGCGGATTGCGGAATAGTTTTCCGTAAGATTGCAGTGGTCGCCGCCCGTATTGGTGATGACGATATCCATATCGTCGAAATCCCAGTGAATGCTTTCCACTTCAGGGTCGACCGTGGACTTGAAGTCTATATAGCTGACGCCGCCGAGAGCGATTGCGCTTTGGTCAAGCAGACCGCTGGGCTTGCCGAAGTACACGTTTTCCGCATAGTAGGAAGCCTTCGCCTTTTCCATGGCGGTGAGTTTGCCGCCGTTGTACAGGCCGTTGAGAATTTCGCAGATGAGCAGTTCGAAACTTGCGGAAGAGGAAACGCCCGCGCCCTTGAATACGTTGCTTTGGGTGGTGGCTTTGAAACCGCCTATATTCCAGCCGTGGTCGAGATAGTAACGGCAGATACCCTTTATTATAGCGGTGGAGTCGCCCTCTTCTTCCTTTATCCTGGTCAGATCCGCCACGTTCACATATACGGGAGGATAACCTACGGAATCGACTACGATAACGCCGTCGTCCGTTTTGGTGACGCAAGCAAGCGTATCCACGCTGATGGACGCGCACAGCACCTTTCCGTTGTTGTGGTCGGTGTGGTTGCCGCATACTTCTATTCTGCCGGGAGAAGAATAAAATTCGCCCTCTCCGTACTTGGAAGCGTGCAGGTTTGCCAGGACGGCATAGCGTTCAGCAGCCTGAACGGCGTCCGCACCCGGATTAAGACGGGCGATTTCACCCTTGAACGTGTCTTTTGCCAAAAAGGTATTTGCGCTTTTTTCGCTCATAATGTCACCTCTTTTCGTTGTTAGTAAGATTATAACACATATTCCGCGAATTTGTAAATATATAAATAGGTATAAATATATTTGCGCGCGTAATTAAGTAAAACTCTTGCAAAACGGACAAATAAGCCTTATAATATAAGTGTCGCGGACGGCGGCAGTTAAAAATTTTACGAGGATTATTTTTATGTTGACGGAAGACGAACTCAGAGTAAAAGTGAGCGAGCTGGTCGCATATGCGCGCGATCATATCTCCATGAATGCGGAAAACAGGATTTACGTTACCAATATCCTGCTTGATTTTTTCAATCTGACCTATCCCGCGCCCATTCCCGAAAAGTACGGCGATTTCCAGACGGAGATAATCGATCCCATCGTTCAACACGCGGTGGATACGGGCAGAATCAAGCCCGAAGAAGCGCTGCTTTTCGAAACGAAAGTGTTGGGCATTGTCACCCCCACCCCCGCGGAGATAATTTCCGAATTCGACTCCATTGCGGGCAATAAGGGCGTTCAGGACGCAACCACCTGGCTTTTCGAGCTGAGCAAGGCGAACAACTACATACGTATGCCCGATATACGCAAGAATATCAAATGGTCGCACGAAGGCAGCATAGGAAACATAGATATTACGATAAATCTTTCCAAGCCGGAAAAAGACCCCAAGGCGATTGCGGCGGCTAAACTTCTGCCCAAAACGGGTTATCCCGCCTGCATGCTCTGCCCCGAGAACGTGGGCTTTGCGGGCAATCTCAACCACCCCGCGCGCCAGACTTTGCGCACCATTCCCATCGAACTCGACGGCGAGCCTTGGGAACTGCAGTATTCCCCCTACCAGTACTATACCGAGCACGTGATAGCTTTTTCCTCCGAACACCGTCCCATGGCGGTCACGGACGCGGCTTTCAGAAGACTGCTCGATTTCGTGGACCTGTTCCCCCACTACTTTATTGGTTCAAACGCTGCTCTTCCCATCGTCGGCGGCTCCATACTTACGCACGACCACTATCAGGGCGGCGCGAAAGTTCTGCCCATGATGACGAGAGATTACCGCAGGACGTATAAGTGCGTGCAGTATCCCGACGTGGAGATTGGCATTCTCGATTGGTACAACTCCGTCGTGCGCGTGAAGGGACGCGACCGCGAAGGCGTTTACAATATGGCAAAGCGCGTGCTGGATACCTGGTTCAACTGGACTGACGAGGATTCCGACGTCATCTGCCGCACCGACGAACAGCACAACGCCATCACCCCTATCTGCCGCAACAACAACGGCGAATACGTGTTCGACCTTATTCTGCGCAACAACCGCACGGACGAAAAGCACCCCTACGGAATTTTCCACCCCGAAGAGAGTATGCACAACATCAAAAAGGAAGGCATAGGCATCATAGAGGTTATGGGTCTGTTCATTCTGCCCGGCAGATTGAAGAAAGAGCTTGCCGAAGTGGAAAAATATCTGACGGGCGAAAACGTGCTCGATCTGAAAGCGCTTTCCGATCCGGAAAATCCCATGTGCAAGCACGCGCAGATGATACTGCAACTTGTCAACGATAACGGCAACGCCAACTCCGCCGCCCGCGCGCAGAAGATAGTCACCGATTACGTAAACGTGACGTGCGAAAAGATTCTGGAATGCACGGGAGTATTCAAAAACACCGAACTCGGACAGAAGTGCTTTGACAAGTTTATGACGAAGGGACTTAATCTGCTCCCCGCAGAAGAATAAACGAGTATATCTGCAACGTTGAAATACGGGCACGGTATGAGCCGTGCCCTTTTTATACTCCCGTTTCTTTCCACCGCACGCCGACTTATTCAATAACCGTTTGACGCTGACTACCCTGCCTGCCAATGGCGAACGGGCATAAAAAAACCGCCCGAAAGCGGTTTTTTATCGTCTGTATGTTGTCGGTGGTTACACGGGCATTATCTTCTTTTCCACGCTGCCCACTTCCGTATCGACGTGATACTTGTTTGCGGCGCGGTATTTGAAGTAATTGGTGGCAACCTGGGGGAAGAGCGCGTAGGAGAGCACGTCTTCTTCCTGCTCCACGTATTCGGCGCATTCGGCGCGGTATTTATCCATTTCGGGTTCGAGCAGGTCTGCGGGACGGCAGGTTATGCGCTCGTCGTCGCCGATTGCCTTTTTGACCACTTCGGGATTGGGTTCTGCCGGCAGTTTGCCATATTCGCCGCGGAGCACGCCCTTGGTTTCGGAAGATACGACCTTGTATCTTTCCTTGTAGAACACGTTGAACACCGCCTGCGTGCCGACGATCTGGCTGGTAGGGGTAACGAGCGGCGGATAGCCGAGGTCTGCCCTGACGCGGGGTACTTCTTTAAGCACTTCGTCGTAGAGATCGGAGGCGTTGAGCTGTTTGAGCTGGTTGACCAGGTTGGAAAGCATGCCGCCGGGAACCTGGTAGATAAGAGCGTTGACGTCAGTCTGCAACGACTTGTCGGTAAGGAATCCGTCCGCTTTCAGCCTTGCTGCAACCTTCTTGAAGTGTTCGGTCAGCTCGTTGAGTTTGAGCAGATCGAGTCCCGTATCGTAAGGAGTGCCCGCAAGCGTTGCCACCATGGGTTCGGTGGCGGGCTGGGAAGTGCCGTTGCCCAAAGGAGAAAGCGCACAGTCGATTATATCCACGCCCGCTTCTATCGCCTTCAGATAGGTGAGGTTACCCGTGCCGGCGGTCTGGTGGGTATGCAGATGGATGGGCACTTTTACGGAAGCCTTCAACGCTTTTACTAGTTCGTAAGCGTTGTAAGGGAGCAGAATGCCCGCCATATCCTTAATGCAGATTACGTCCGCGCCCATCTTTTCCAGCTTCTTGGCAAGTTCCACGAAATATTCGTTGGTATGCACGGGAGAAGTGGTGTAGCTGAACGCCGCTTCGCATATGCCGCCGTTCTTTTGGCACGCCTTCATTGCCCTTTCCATATTGCGGGGGTCGTTGAGCGCGTCGAAAATACGCATTACGGTTATGCCGTTCTGAATGGACTTCTTGACGAATTCGTCCACAACGTCGTCCGCATAGTGCTTGTATCCGAGCAGGTTCTGACCGCGCAGAAGCATTTGCAGAGGAGTCTTGGGCATAGCCTCTTTCAGCTTACGCAATCTCGTCCAGGGGTCTTCGTTCAGAAAACGCAGGCAGGAGTCGAAGGTTGCGCCGCCCCAGCATTCTATGGAATAGTAGCCGATTTTGTCGAGCTTGTCGGCAACGGGGAGCATTTCATCCAATCTCATGCGGGTAGCCGCCTGGGATTGGTGAGCGTCTCTTAAAATAGTTTCTGTTATCTTAACCATATTTTACCTCTTTTACCTATTAGAATACGCCGAAGCAGGCGAGCAATACGCCCGCAGCGACTGCCGAGCCGATAACGCCGGACACGTTAGGACCCATTGCATGCATGAGCAAGTAGTTGTTGGGGTTTTCTTCCTGGCCAACGTTGTGCGCGATACGCGCCGCCATAGGCACAGCCGAAACGCCCGCCGCGCCGATAATGGGGTTGACCTTGCCCTTTGTGATGACGCACATCAGCTTGCCTATCAGCACGCCGCCCGCGGTACCCAGAGCGAACGCCACGACGCCGATGACGAGGATAAGCAGCGTTTGCTGTGTAAGGAAGGTGTCCGCCGTAGCCTTGGAACCGACCAGCACGCCCAAAAGAATGGTAACGATATTGATAAGTTCGTTGCTTGCGGTCTTTGCAAGACGGGGTACGACGCCCGCTTCCTTGAACAGGTTACCCAGCATAAGCATACCGATGAGCGGTATTGCGGAAGGCAGAAGCACACCGACGATACCGGTAACGACCAGAGGGAAAATGACCTTTTCCGTCTTGGACACGGGGCGGAGCTGCTCCATGACGATTCCCCTCTCCTTTTTGGTGGTGAGGAGCTTGATGATGGGCGGCTGTATGATTTTGATAAGCGCCATGTACGAGTAAGCCGCAACTGCAATGGATGCGAGCAGATGGGGCGCCAGCTTGGTGGTGACGTAAATAGCCGTAGGACCGTCCGCACCGCCGATAATACCGATGGAAGCAGCCTCTTCGCCCGTGAAACCGATGAGGATTGCCACGGTGAAGGTGACGAATATACCCAGCTGCGCCGCCGCGCCCATAAGCATACTGCTCGGGTTGGCTATCATGGGACCGAAGTCCGTCATCGCGCCGATGCCCATAAAGATGAGCGGCGGGAAGATAACCCATTCAACGCCCTTGTACAGGTAATAGAAGATACCTTCGTTGGCGACTACGCCGGAAGCAACGGTTATGTCGTTGCCGGCATATATGCTGACGTTGTTGATGTAGTCCAGAATAACGCCTTGTATGGACAAACCGGTATCCGCAGTCCAGGGTACGTTGCTTATCAGCAGTTGCTGCGCGTTTTCGGAAAGCGCGCCCCACGTGTCTGGCAGAGTTTCCAGATTCAGACTTGAAAGCGCGTCCGCAAATGCCTGGGGATTAAGATTGTACGCCCACGCCAGCAGTGATTGTTCCGTGCCCTTGGCAATCACGGTATCGGTTACCGTATCCGTAATTATCCAACCCGTGGTGCCGTACAGTATATTGTACGCGCCCGGTATATTTATAATAAACATACCGAAGCCTATCGCAACCAGCAGGTTAGGCTCGAATTCTTTATACACTGCCAGATAGATGAGAATACATGCTATCGCCAGCATTATAAAGTTTTTCCAGATGTCCGCGCCCGTGGTCATGAAGCCCGTGCTGTCCCACAGGGTCTTCATCGCCTCCACGAAATCGAACGAGGAAAATGAAGTGAATATATCTACCATACTAACCTCCGAGGGCCGATTAAGCTATGGTGCAAAGCAACGCGCCGGTATCCACGTTGGCGCCTTCGTTTATGCAATAGGTAATCACGCCGGCTTTGGGCGCTACGACGGGGGTGTCCATCTTCATGGCTTCCAGCGTTATGATTTCCGCGCCCTTTTCAACGGTAGCACCGTTTGCAAAGCAGAGCTTTTTCACAAGGCCGGGCATAGGGGAATTGACGGGATCGCCCTTTCCTGCCGCCGCGGGAGCCGCGGGTGCGGATGCGGGAGCGGCAGCTGCGGGCGCTGCGGGTGCGACAGCCGCAGGCGCGGGAGCAACAGCCGCGGGTGCGGTTGCGACGCCGCCCACTTCTTCTACTTCCACGGCGTAAGATTTACCATTGACGTTAACATTGAACTTGCGCATTTTTTATTTCTCCTTGAATAATTTACTTATTTTATTTGTTTGATAGAGCGTACGCGGAATTTCAGATTGGAACGCTCCTGTGCAGGCATGGAATCGTAGAAAGCGTAAATTGCCGCCATGACCGCCGCAATTTCCTCTTCTTCCCCGTCGTCGGATACGGGCGCTTCCTGTCCTGCTTGTCCGGTTTTGTTCAGCCTTGCGCGGGCGGCTTCGAGCAGAGCCTGTTTTTCGGCTGCCTTGGCCGCTTTGCGTTCCTGCATACGCTCGGCGAACGTCTTTTTCTCCTTACCCTTGTTTTCCTCCGCTCTTCTTTCGGAAGCTTTTCCGGCGGCGTCTACCAACGCTTTGAAGATTTTAATGAGGAGTATGAGCACTATTAGCACTATAAACACGACGATAAGACCGATTGCGGCAACCTGAAGTCCCGTAAGAAGTCTTTCGCCGCCGTTCATACCGGCTATGCCCATATCGTCCGGATCGGCGTCGCCTATCATCTCGCACGCGCCGAACAGAAGCGCCGCGCACGCGATGACCGCCACAAGAGCAAGGGTTATGAAAAGTTTTTTCTTGTTCATAAACTACCCTACCTGCCTTATATACCTAATAACATTAAAAGAGCCGAGCTCACGCAGGGGCGGATATTGCCCGCTTCTATCACGTTGTCGATGTAACCTGCGCCTGCCGCGGCAACGGGATTGCCCATTTCGCTGTCGTAGAGTTTTTCCAGCTTGTCGACCGTCTTGCTGTCCGAAACCTTCTTCTTTTTAAGTTCTTCGGTAAAGAAGATATGCACGCCTGTGTCGGAGGTGACGGGCGCCACGACCGCGGCGGTGGTTGCGAGAGTGTAATCAAAACCGATGCCCTTGCTCATGAGCGCGGAATAAGCCGCGCCTATGGCGTTGCCGCAGGCTACGCCTATCATGGGATGTTCGTAAGAAGCGACCGCCTTGAAAAGGCAGGCGGTTTTAAGCGCAAAACCGGAAAGTTCCTGCTTCAGATCGGGATTGAAGCCCTTGCTGTCAACGAGCGTGATAAGGGGAAGTCCGAAAGCGTTCGCCTTTTTGATGAATCCGGCGGCTTTCTTTACGCCCTCTTCGCTCATATATCCGTTATTTTCAGAGGATTCGTTAGCCACAACGGCTACGCTGATACCGTTGACCTTTGCAAAAGCGCACACGACATCTTTTGCGTAATCGGCGTTGACTTCGATATATTTTCCGTCGTCGGCAAGTGCCTGGAGCGCGCCTTTGACGGTATACTTTTTGGTAAGAGCGGACATGACGCGGTTGGGATCGTCGTCGCTTGCTTCACGCTCGATAACGCCTATCGTGGCAAGCAGCTGCGTGAGCTTGCCCTTCAAATCCTTTGCGGAAGAATACGTATCCGTTGCCAGGGAAGAATTTTCCTTGTAAGCGTCGAATCCGACCATTTTGTTCAGTTTGGGAATGGACGGCTGCGCGGACGCCAGATACATGGGCGAGTTTACGGACATTACCGCGTCCTTGCTCATGAATACGTAATCTGCCATTGCCGCAAAAGTGGCGGTCATACCTACCGCAACGCCCTTTACTATGCAGACGTGGGGCACGGTTTCGCCCACTTCTTCAGCCATTGCAAGCAGGGATGCGTATGCTTCCATAACCGCGGCGCCCTCTTCCACTCTTGCGCCCGAACAGTCGAGCACGGAGATAAGAGGCGTTCCCGTTTTGCACGCCCTTTCCATACACTTGGCAATCTTCCTTGCGGAAGCCGCGCCGATACTGCCCATCATCACATCCGCGTTCTGGGCGAAGATGTGGACAGGCGTGCCTTCGATGGTGGCGTAACCGGTCACAACGCCTTCGCCCAAAGCCCCGTTACTGCCGATAACGAAAGCGTCCGTTTCCACAAACGACGCTTCGTCGACAATATCGTCGATAAAACTCTGAGCCTTAGCGTTGGCCTTGTCAACAGCCTCCTGCGCCGACACCAGTTCCTTTTTGTTCATTCTAAAAACCTCCGAAATTTTCGAGTTGATTTGCTTGTTGCCTTTTAAGCGCTTGTATTAATTGTATAATTAAAGTAAAAATTTTGCAAGCGATTGACGGAGGTTTCTAAACTTTTCCGACAAAAATTTACCCTGCTACCCGTAGCGGGCCTCAGTAGAACACATTTTACGGTAAAACACAAAATATGTGTATATGTCGGGTTGTAAAATGCTTTGCTTTCAGCGGGAGCGCGTGGCGCTCCACCCATGATAATCTGCGAAGTAACCGGGCAATACTGCAGAATCGCTTTCTTCGCAGAGTAATCAGCCTGCGGCGGCTCGCCGCCGCGCAGTTGTAGTAAACTACAACAAGTCGACAAATTATACAAATATGTCGAAAGCAGTACGATTAAAGTGTTCTACTGGGGTTGGGTACGGGTACCGCTCCCGTAAGCCGGCGTTAAGGCGGCGCGCCGCAAAAGCGTTCCGACGCCTTGCTTCGGATAAAACAAAAAAGCGCACGAAGGCGCTTTTTCCTGCCTGTATGACGGCGACCGTATCACAGACTTTTCAGATATTCCACTTCGTCATCGTGAAGATAGCGCCAGCCGCCGCGCGCAAGCCCGCCCAGCTTCAGCTCGCCTATCGCCACCCTTTTCAGAAATACGACGTTCCTTTCCACCGCTTCGAACATACGCCTTACCTGCCTGTTCCGCCCTTCCGTTATCGTTACGGAAAGTCTGGCATCCTTCTCGCCCTGTTCGAGCAGCTTTACCTTGCTCCGCCTGGTAAGCACGCCGTCTATCTCCACGCCCTTGCGCAGTTTTGCCAATATATGTTCGGGAAACTGACCTTCCGCCCTTACCGAATACGTCTTGGGCACTTCCCCGGACGGGTGCGCCAGACGGTGGACAAGATCGCCGTCGTTGGTCATTATCAGCAGCCCTTCGGTATCGTAATCAAGTCTGCCTACGGGTACGAGGTGAGGCACCTGCACGTCTATGTAATCGTACACCGTTTTTCTGCCGCGGTCGTCGCGCACGCTGGTTATGCACCCCTTGGGCTTATAAAGCATTATATAAGTAAATTTCGACACGGGCACGATTTTTACGCCGTCGACCGTGACCGTATCGTTGCTTGTTTCTATTGTGGTGCCCAGACCGGTTACGACCTTTCCGTTCACCTTCACCCTGCCGGCGGATATAATCTCATCGGCTCCGCGCCTGGACGCCGTTCCGCAGCTTGCAATATATTTGTTCAACCTTACTTCCATATTTCACTTCCAATTCGCCGCGGTAATTCTCCGCCGCATACAGTCCGTTTTCGTCTTCTATATCGTTTATGGTATATAATTCGGAAGAAAAAATCAAGCGATTGCCGGCAAAAACGCGGATAGTACCTATTTTTCCGCCCGATTTCAACGGCAAAGTATGCCCTTTTTCCGGCAGAATTTCATACTGCAGGTCTTTGAATCCGCTCTTTTCAATCGCAAAATTCATTCCGCCGCGCACTCCGACGGACACCCCCTCGCCGGGTATGCCGTACAGCGGCTCTCCTTCCGCCGCGCCCTGCACGGCGCAATATTTTTCAAACGCACCGTCCATATATTCCATACTGTCCTGCCACATATTATAATGATTTAATACTACGCACACGAGCTGCATGCCCCCGCGTTCGGCGGCGGATACCAGACATCTGCCCGACTTCGTCGTATATCCCGTCTTCACGCCGTTCGCGCCGTCGTACAGACTGAGCATTTTGTTCTTGTTATACCAGGTGCGCGCCGCGGTAAATTCGCTTTGCGGCACGTTGAATTTTTTCGCGCTTATAATATTGCAAAACTGCTCGTTATCCATTGCCGCGCAGGTAAGCGCGGCAAGATCGCGGGCGGAAGTATAGTGCCCCGGGTCGTGCAGTCCGTGGGGGTTGCAAAAATGCGTGTTTTCAAGGCTGAGGCTTGCGGCATAGTCGTTCATCAACTTAACGAAATTGTCCATATTTCCGCCGACGTGCATAGCAAGAGCGACGGCGGCGTCGTTGCCCGATTGAAGCATAAGCGCGTGCAAAAGCTCATTGACGGTAAACTTCTCCCCCTCCCTCAGATATACGGACGAACCTTCCACTCCGACGGCCTCCTTCGGAATCGTGACCACTTCGTCCAAGGAAGCGTTTTCAAGGGTTACTATCGCCGTTACTATTTTAGTGGTACTTGCCATGGGCAGCCGCGCATCAAGATTGTTACCCGACAAAACCTGCCGCCCCGGCTGATACATAACCACGTAAGAAGAGCAGTTTTCCGCTGCGCATTTTTGATAATTTATTGTTATAACTCCGAATATTATTATAAAAATCGCAATAATACAGAATACTTTTAGCAATTTTGTGACTTTTTCATTACGTTCAAAACTGCTTTTGCCAAACTCACCCACTTGTTTTCTTCCTCCTTTTCCTCCTGCGCCACGACCTTGTATTCCCCGTCTTCCGCAATTAAGAAGCCGCACGGAGTGAGCGTCACTCCGCCGCCGCCCGCCGTTGCAAACGGAAGGCGGAGCATATTGGAAGACTTGCCTCCGCCGTACTCTCCCCCGCCGTACACAAAGCCCAGCGACACCTTGCAGTAAGGTACCGCGACCGTTTTTTCGTCCAGTCTGACCGGATCGCCCATTACGTTTCCTCCGCCCGACAGCTTTTTCAAATTGTCAAACGCAAGTCCCATTATATCCATAATTGTCTGTTCCATATTTTTAACTTCTCCTTACTGAATTTGCAATATGCCCCAAAGTAAATAAAGTACCCCACCCCGCAACCGCGCCTGCGTTTATTCTGACATTGCTTTCTCCGTATTCGGCGTTCACCGCGCTTTTACAGTCTTTTGTTCTGACGTATCTTTGCAGGAAGTACGGTATTACGTTTCCCAGCGCCGCACTCATTACAGCCGTCGCCGCTGCGTTTTCCGCACCCACCGCCGCATTTACGTAAATACTTCTGAGCGAAAGTTTTCCCGTATTTCCGCTTTTTACCGCCCTGCCGGACGGCTTTACCTCTTTCTTATCCTTTTTCTTGATATTCCGCCTTATTTTGCGTAGCCTGCCGCCGTTTACGATATAGTAAAGCTCTCCGCCGCTTTCGAATATCTTTATCCTGATTATCTGCGCATTGAGAATATTTACGCTTACCGCCGCGTATCCCCGCGCCAAATCCGCGCTCAACTGCACTTTTACGCCCGCGCTTATTGCCGTTATCGTTATGATTACCGACAATACGAGCGCTCCGCAGAACCACCAGAAGAATATCATATGATTATTATGAGAAAACTATTGTAAATTATGAAAAAAGCGGTTATACCGCTATTTTACAAACATATTAATAATTAAATATTAGTTATAGTTATCAAAAACCGTTGGTCTGATTATTGAAACACCATCTGTTTTATCAATAAGATTTGATATAATATCGCTACCTTCACATAATATAAAACAACTAAAATTTAAAATCTTCTCCTGTTCGATATTATCCTTAGCAAAGTCGTTAAGAAAATAACTATGATTAATATAATTTCTTACTTTTATTACTTTTTTTAGATTTTCAAACGATTGCTTATCTATTCTCCTCTCGCCGTACAGCAATTTATTAATTATGTTTAGCGATTTTGTGTTTAACCCCTTTGTTTTCACACCAAGCTTTTCTGCTAACCTTTTATACTCATGTTCCAACTCTTGCGACAAGCGAATAAGATCACCTACAGCTTTAAAAATATCCTGACTGCAATTTATTTTATAAAATTGTTGACAATTTACTTCGATATTTTCTATTAATTTATAAAATTCCATTTATTCTTACTCTTCTCCGTCGTCCGAATCGTCGTCCTCTTCGTCCTCGAATTCTTCGTCAAAATCGTTGCCGGTGTCTATTTCGTCGTCCTCGCCGTAGTCTGGCTCTTCCTCTTCTTCATCGTCATCGGCTATATCCGCCGCCGCCTCGTCCATAGCACCGTTTTCTGCGGAATCTTCGTCATTCTCCCCGCCTTCGGCCTTTTCATCATCGCCGCTGACAAACTGTACGTCTTCGCCTTTAAGGAATTCGGGAAGCTCGTCTTCCGCCTTCAAAGCCTCGTCCAGTGCCTTTTCCGTTGCGTTCAAGGCGTCTGTTTCGTCGTCATCGGCGCTGTAAACTTCACCCGTAAAGTCGTCCGCAAGATTCACTTCCTTGAACAGTTCTTCTCTCTTGACCGCAAACGTGCCCAGCTCCATCAATCTCTTCATAACGTCCTTATATTCGGGCAGTTCGTTCAGACTGCGCAACTGGAATCTGCGCAAAAATTCATTGGTCGTAACGTAAAGCCAGGGACGTCCGGGGGTATTGCGGTGCCCGCTGACCCTGATAAGTCCCGCTCTTGTCAGCGTGGTAAGCGCGTAATCCGCGCTCGTATTGCCTCTTATTTCCTCTATTTCACCGCGCGTAATGGGCTGTTTATAGGCGATTATCGCCAAAACTTGCAATAACGTGTCGGAAAGCGCCTTTTGGCGGATGGGGCGCAGTACGTCGGAAACCACCTCTCCGTACGCCGGATTGGACGTGAACTGCACGTAGTCGTTAAACTCCACGAGCAGTATCCCCCTTTCTCCCTTGTAGCGTTGTGCCAGGGCGCGGACCGCGTCGTTGAGCTGTTTGCGCGTCACTCCCTCCAACTTATCCAGAATGTCCTTCTTCTTTATCTCCGTTCCGGCGGAAAAGATTATCGCCTCTACCGTTTGAATGAGATTTTCCATCAGTTGTTCCCCTCCTCTTCGTCTATCTTTACAAGTTCGCGCATATCCGCCTTGCTTATGTCGAAGTTTTCGTCAAGCGTTATGTATATTTCACCGAACAGCTCTTTCTGTTCAGCCTTTGCGACCTGCTTTTTCATCAGCTCCAACAGCGCGGAAAAAGTAGCTATCACTTCGCTTTTATTATACACGGACGTAAACAGCTGGGAAAATTCCACGCTCTTTTTTTCGGAAAGCACGGTGGTGATATACACTATTTTTTCCGCAACCGTGTACGTATCGCGCGCTATCTTCTTGGTGGTCGTACGCCTGTCGTCATCGCTGAAATTGAACAATATTTTGCCGTATGCGTCTATCAGCTTTTCCAGATTGAAACTCTTTATGACAACTTTCGCGTCTTCTTCCGTAAATTGGGGATCCCTCATAAAGCGGTTTGTGGTTTCAAGTCCCCTCAGCTTCTCTGACTGCCTTTTGAATATCTCGTACAGTTTCAGCTGGAATTCGAGCCTCTCCCTAGGGTCTTCTATCCATTCGTCGCCGTCGTCCATATACGCGTCGTCTTCCACCTCGGGAGGCAGCACGGAACGCGATTTTATTTCAAGCAGAGTCGCCGCCATTGCCATAAAGTCCGCCGCCACGTCCATATCCACCGTGTCCAGCTGTTTCATATACTCCATATACTGTCCCGTAATTTCGGATATGGGAAAGTTGTCTATCTGATACTTTCCCTCTTCCACTATGAGCGTATAAAGGAGCGCGATGGGACCTTCGAAATCGCCCAGGGAAAATTTGAGCGAATCACTTGCATGATATTCAAAAGCCGCGTTTGCCATTACATTCCCCCTAAAATGCTGTTTTGAATTATATTCATCAGCCGTATAAACAGATTCTGGTATTGACCGAAGATATTCAGGTTTACCCCGATATAGCTTGCTATATATCCCAATACGGTGAATATCAGGATAACGCCGATAAGCAGAAAATTGCCGTATCTGTAATTGAATCTGACGTAAGCGTTGTCCGGTTTTGCCAGCGTTTCGACCACTCTGAATCCGTCCAACGGATAGATGGGTATAAGGTTGAACAGGAACAGAGTCATATTTATCGTCACGCCGTATGCGCACAGATAGTAGAAAAACTCGTAGGCATACCTCGCCGCCATAGACGCGGTTGCGTAATACATGCTTCCTCCGTACCCCACTATCACGTTAGCCGCGCCGAATACCGCCGTGACTATGCACAGCCCTATCAACGCAACTACGGCGAGAATAAGGTTCATGGTCACGCCCGCAAGAGAAGTCATAAGCATACCCTTGCGGTAATTCGTGAAGTTGCGCGAGTCTATGGGCACGGGTTTAGCCCAGCCGAATCCGACTATAAGCATCATAATTGTGCCAAATATGTCGAAATGTTTGAGCGGATTGAGCGTAAGTCTTCCCGCGTATTTGGCGGTAAAATCGCCGTTCAGATACGCGGCGTAGCCGTGCGCCACCTCGTGGAGCATTATCGCAAACGCGCCGACGATGACTATCGCCAGCAGCATCAACAGTCCGGAAACGAAATTTCCGCTTGTAAATATCTGATATATCAGCACTCTTTATTACTCCGTATCGGGAATCACGTCCAGCCGCGCCAGATCCTCGTAAGTCTGCGGTCTGACGGCATAGCCGCTCTTTCCCCCGCGCACGAATACCACGGGGGGTATTACGTTGCGGTTATAGTTGCTTGCCATGGAATAGCAGTATGCGCCCGTGGTAAACACGGCGAGCAAATCGCCGCGCTTTGCCTTGGGCAGTTTAATGTCCTTTATTATTATATCGCCGCTTTCACAGCATTTTCCCGCAATCGTGACGACTTCTTCGGGCTTGTCGCTCGCCCTATTTGCGAGCACGGCTTCATATTTTGCCTCATACAGCGCGGGACGGATGTTATCCGTCATGCCGCCGTCGATTGCCACGTATTTGCGTACTCCTTCTATATCCTTGATTGCGCCGACGGAATAAAGCGTAACGCCCGCTTCGCCCACAATCGCCCTGCCGGGTTCGATTATGAACACGGGCTTTTTAATCTTTTTGCGCTCCACGCAGTCGGAAAGCGTCTGCGTAAGCAGTTTGACGTAATCGCAGTATTCTCCGACGTTGTATTTGGGGTCCTCTTCCGTATAATGCACGCCGAAGCCGCCGCCCAGATTGAGCACGTCCACCGTTATGCCGTCTTCCTGCAGCTGCTTGATAAAGTCGGTCATAACGTCCACGGCAAGGGCAAACGCCGAACGGTCGAATATCTGCGAACCTATGTGGCAGTGCACGCCCGAAAATTTCAGATTACTCCTTGACGCGACGTCCTTTATCGCCTTTTCAGCCGCGCCCGATTTTATCGAAAAACCGAATTTGGAATCAACTTTCGCCGTCTGTATATACGAATGGGTATGCGCTTCCACGCCCGGATTCACCCTGACGAGCACCTTCTGCACCCTGCCGTATTTTTTGGCGTATTCGTTTATACGTTCCGCGTCGTCGGCGGCGTCCACCACGATAGTGCCCACGCCCGCCTGCATTGCAAGGTCGAGTTCCCCGTCCAGCTTGTTATTGCCGTGGAAGAACGCCCGCGACATATCGAAGCCTGCGGAAGCGGCGGTATATATCTCCCCTCCCGAAACCACGTCTATGCAGGTGCCTTCCTGTTTCATTACGTTATATATCGCCTTGCACGAAAACGCCTTGGAAGCGTACGCCATATTGCCTTCACCGTAAGTCTGCGCGATAGTCTGTCTGAACGCGCGGCATACGGAGCGGACGTATTCTTCATCCATAATATAGAGCGGCGTACCGTATTTTTCCGCAAGACCGACGCAGTCGCAGCCGCCTATTTCGAGATGTCCTTTGTCATTCACTTTCATTGTGGATCTGTAATTCATCTTCTTCACCCGTTGAATTTAGTTAATTTATTGTAACACACACGCGCGCACGTTGTCAAAATAATACCCGCGCGCATTTTATATATTTTTGTAAAATAAGCGGTTTTGCAAAAAGCGGCTATATTGACAGCATTTAGCATATATGATATAATTTATCCGGAAAACGCAACGTGCCCGTAGGGCAAAAAGGAGAATTCCGTGTTAGACAAACTGCTTTCAATGACGATAAAACTGATAAGCCACGAGAAGATGACCGCGACGGAACTTGCTTCCGAGCTGGAAATTTCCATACGCACCGTTTACAGGTATATAGACGTGCTCAGTTCGGCGGGCATTCCTCTCTACTGCAGGCGCGGCAACGGCGGCGGCATAATGGTGGGTAAAGAATTCCGTCTGCCCGCGATGTTTCTGAACCGCGAGGAACTGGACGTGGTTATCGCCGCCCTTTCCTCTTCCGAGATGAAGGACGTAAAAACAGCCGCCGGTGCGCGCGATAAGCTGATTACCATGAAAGACAGAAGGCCCGCGGAAAGCAAGCCGTACTATAACGAAAATTATATAGTGGAAAACAGCGACGCTGAGAGCAACGCCTCTCTTACCGATAAAATCAATACGATTATCGACGCAAAGCGCTCGCGCAAAACCATGCGCATTTGCTATCACGACTACCGCGGCGAAACCACGACGCGCGATATCGACCCTTACTGCCTCGTCTATCATGACGGCTGCTGGTACGCGTACTCGTTCTGCCACCTGCGCAGGAGAATGCGTCTTTTCAAGATAGCGCGCATAACGCACATGACCTTTACGGGCGGAGTTTTCATACCCGAATCAAGGGGAAAATCGTACAACTTCAATCTTACTCCCCCTGCGGAAAAGGTGCAGATTACTTTGAAAATCGCTCCCGAAGGCAGATATGACGCGGAAGATTGGCTGGGTGTGGAGAACGTGAAACCTTCAGACGACGGAATAAACTTTCTGGCGACCGGAACCGTTCCGGCGGACGCCGCAACTTACGCGAAAATAATAAAATTCGGCAAAAGCGCGGAAGTTGTTTCTCCCCCTTCCGTAAAGCGCGCCGTAATCGGAATGTGTGAAGAATTCCTTTCCGCAAACAAATAATATTTTCGAGAATACTAGGGCGGGTATAAACGATAACAGCCACGTCTGACAACCCGGTTAAATTTACGGAACACGATAAAAAAAGCGGCTCTTCGCCGCTTTTTTATCACTACGTTTTAATTAAAGATTGCTTGCTATCTTGCGGATAAATTCTTCCGTATTCAGCTTTACCGCCGGCACGTCCGACCTGAACAGGGACACGAGGTCGCCCGTCATATAGCCGCTTTCGATGGTGGAAATCGTGGCTTTTTCCAGCTTGTTTGCAAATTCCACGAGTTCCGCATTGCCGTCAAGCTCTCCCCTCTTGCGCAGCGCGCCCGACCATGCGAATATGGTTGCCACGGGGTTGGTGGAAGTTTCTTCGCCCTTCAGATATTTGTAATAGTGGCGGGTAACCGTTCCGTGCGCCGCCTCGTATTCGTAATTGCCGTCGGGGGACACGAGTACCGAAGTCATCATTGCAAGCGAACCGTAAGCGGTTGCCACCATATCGCTCATAACGTCGCCGTCGTAGTTCTTGCATGCCCAGATAAATCCGCCGTGCGAGCGCATCACGCGCGCCACCGCGTCGTCTATCAGCGTGTAGAAATATTCTATGCCCGCTTTTTCGAATTTTTCCTTGTATTCGTTTTCGTAAATTTCCGCGAATATGTCCTTAAAAGTATGGTCGTACGTCTTGGATATAGTGTCCTTGGTGGCGAACCACACGTCCTGTTTTACGTCGAGGGCATAGTTGAAGCAGCAGCGCGCAAAGCTCGAAATGCTCTTTTCGGTGTTGTGCATACCCAAAACTATGCCGCCCGATTTGGAGAAATCGAAAATTTCTATCTCGCGCCTGCCGTTTTCGTCCTCGATAACGAGCGTGGCTTTTCCGCCCTTGGCAACTTTTCCTTCCACGTCGCGGTAAATGTCGCCGTAGGCGTGCCTTGCCATGGTTATCGGGCTTGTCCAGCCGGGAACGTAGGGCTGAATACCCTTCACCAGAATGGGCGCGCGGAACACCGTTCCGTCCAGAATCGCCCTTATGGTTCCGTTGGGACTTTTCCACATGGAAGAAAGATTGTATTCTTCCACGCGCTGGGCGTTGGGCGTAATGGTAGCGCATTTAACGCCTACGCCGTATTTTTTGATTGCGAGCGCGCTTTCCGTGGTCACGGCGTCCTTGGTTTCCTCGCGGTGGACAAGTCCCAGATCGTAATATTCCGTGTTCAGTTCCACATAGGGTTTGATAAGTATGTCCTTGATCTGCTGCCAGATTACTCTGGTCATTTCGTCGCCGTCCATTTCCACGAGCGGCACCGACATTTTGATTTTAGCCATGGTAACTCTCCGTTAATTTAATACCCTATTATTATATATGTCGCGCGCCGATTTTGCAAGCGTTTGCGCTGAATGTGCCGCACGCTTCGCATCCCGCCGCGCCGAACGCTCTGAGCACGTCCGAAGAAAACTTTCCGCCCTTGTCCACGCCTTCCGCAACCGCCTCTTCTATAATTATATCCATAAGTCTGTTGCCGTCTATTCCCTTATCCGTAAACAGATAGTTTGCAAGCGACCCGGGAATGGTGTTGGCTTCGTTGAGGTATACCTCTCCGCCGTCATTGTCTATCAGATAATCAAAGCGCACCACCCCTTTCATACCGAGTTCTTTGTATACGTTATACGAGGTGCGCTTTATATACTCTTCTTTATCCTGCGGAATTTTTGCGGGAAATTCGCGTGCGGAAGCGTTTATTTTGCCGCCGCCCGACTTTCCGCCCGAAAGATATTTGTCCTCGAAAGTCAAAAACTCCTTCCAGCATACGGGACGTTCCAGAGAAGAAACTATTATTTCGCCGCGGCTTTTCACACACGCGCAGTTTATTTCCGTAAAGTTTTCGAGAGCGCGCTCGATTATCGCAAATTCGTCGAATTCGAACGCAACGGAGAGCGCCGCAAGCAGTTCCACGTCGTTTTTCGCCACGTCTATTCCTATGGAAGAGCCTTGGCGTGCGGGCTTGACTATTACCGGATAACCGCATTTTTTCGCATAGTTTATCGCCTCCTTCTCCCCTCCGCGCTGTACTTTTGCCGCGGGTAAAACATTTGCGCCCAACCCTTGGAATATACTTTTTGAAGTTATTTTATTCATGCAGATTGCGGAAGGTTCCACCCCGGGCGACGTGTAAGGGATTGAGTACATCTCGAAAAAGCCCTGTAACGCTCCGTTTTCACCCGTTCCGCCGTGCGTGCACAGCAGGGCGCAGTCAATGCGTATGCGCTTCGATCTCAGCCGCCCTTTCACGCAAAGCGCGCCTTTTTCAAAATATACGGGCGCACCCGCAGGCGGTTTTTCACCGATATACGTGCGTATACTCTGCGCATTTTCGGGCATTCCCATACCGCCGTCCGCGCCGATAAGCACGGGGTAAACTTCGTATCTGAATTTGTCAAGCATACCCAGCGCCTGGATACCGGTAATTATTGATACGTCGCGTTCGCAAGACGTACCGCCGTATACAACAGCAATATTCATACACCCCTCCTATACGTTCTCGGGCAAATCGTTTTCAATTAAAAGCGCGTCGCCCGCACGCAAAATTTTCCCGAACAGTTTCTGCGCCTCAGACAAACTGCTTACAATATATATGTTTTCACGCGGAAAATAGTGCAAAGCTAGCCCCTGTTCAATCAACTTCGCCTTGACGCCTATGAGTATGGCTATATCCGCGACTTCGGCTATCTGCTCCCCAAGTCGCGTATTCAGCTCTTCGTCCTTACTGCCCGTTTCTGTAAACCCCTGGGCCGCAACTATCTTGCGCCCGTCGAACAGCGAAAGCGCTTCGAGCGCCGCTTTTGCGCCGCGCACATTGCTGTTATAGCCGTCGTCGATAACGGTTATTCCGCGCCCCGTGTCTATTATCTCCAATCTATGCGGTACAGGTCTGATATTTTCACAGCGCGCCGCCACGTCTTCGAGCGTCATGCCGAGCGCAAGGCAAACCTGCGCCGCCAGGCAAAAATTCTCAATATTGTGCCTTCCGATAAGTAAGAGGCGGCATTCCGCCCTTTCTTCCCGAGTCACCAGATCGAACACGCTTCCGCGTGGAGTGAGGCGGATATTTTCATAATGAACGCTCCGTTTTGTCAGATACCTTCTGCGTATCGGACATGAGATGTACATTTCGGCGGCTTTTTCGTCGTATCCGTTGAAAACGGCTATGCCGTTGCAAGGCAGATTTTCAATCAACTCCCCTTTTGTCGCGACGATATTGTCAATCGTACCGAACGTCTGTATGTGCTGTGGCGCAATTCCCGTGATAACGCCCACGCGGGGGCGTACTATTCCGCAAAGTTCCGCTATATCGCCGGGGCGGCGCGCGCCCATTTCACACACGAAATACCTTACACCTTCCGGCATATCGTTCACCGCGCGGCATATTCCCATGGGAGTATTGAACGACGCGGGGGTTGCATAGGCGCTTTCTCCCAAGAGCGCGGCTATCATGTTTTTCACGCTCGTCTTGCCGTAACTGCCCGTTATTCCTATGCGGATAAGTCCCTGTCTTTCGTCCAGCTTCTTCTTTGCCTTTGAAATAAAATGCCGCGCCACCGCGCTTTCCACGGGTTTGACTGAAATAAGCGCGACCGCCGCGGCGGGCAGGACGAGCACAGGAAGAATGAAGAGCAGAGAGAAATCAAGCCCCGCCCCCGACACTTGGACAAGTCCGCCCAGGAATATGAGAAGGCGCGAGATAAGAAAGTGTACTACCGTAAGTGCACAAAGCAGACGGACTGCGCGCGGAGTAAATTTCAAAAGTGCGGGAGATTTTTTCCAGGTGCACAAAATAAACAGCGCGGAAGTAAGCGAGAATAATCCCAAAAGTATCCACTCGACATACTCTGCCTTAAAGACGGCGACGATTGCGTAACAAGCCGCGGTAAGCGATAAAAACGCCATCGAAAGGCAGGCGAGCAATAACAGGTGCGCCCTGAATTTTTTATTTAACTGAATCCTGTATCCCGCATGTTGAATCCACCCCAGCGTGCGAAGAGTAAGCACCGTCCCGAGAATGCCGCATATTGCCGCCGCCATCCACTCCATAATATACCCCGTTCAAAAAATTTCGGATATATCCCGACACTTCAAACGCGTGATCGAGATAGCAAAAATGTCCGCCTTCCAGCACCACAAGGCGCGAACCTTTTATACCCTTGTGCATTTTATGCGCCATCCAAAGCGGCGTGTCACAGTCGTCCTTGCCCCAAATAAGGAGCGTAGGCTTGATAATTTGCCCCAAAACGTCGTCTTGACGTGTGTTTACTATGTTATTGAAGGTCGCCTTCATTATCGGCGTAAGCGCCCTGTAATCAGGCGAACCGCAGTCCGACGTGTCCTTTTTCAGCAGCTTTTTTATCTTGTAATCGGCTTTTCTCGCGAGTTTTTTCAAAGTAAGGCGCGGTTTTAACCCCGCTCCGTCTATTATGACAAGAGCGTTCACCCCGGGGTCATCGGACATATCCAGCGCCACCCTACCGCCGAAGGAATGGGCGATTACCGCGCAGGACGTTATATTTTCCTTTCGCAAAACTTCCCCCACCCCCGAAGTAAAATCGCGGAGAGTATAGACGCGTTCCGCCCGCGTTGCGCCGTGGCCGTAAAAGTCCACCGATACGCACCGGTAGGTATCTTTGAGTATGTTGATAAGCGGCAGAAAGGAATCGCAATTCCCTCCCCAGCCATGCAGGAAGAGTAAAACTTTTTCTCCCCTTCCGCATACTTTATAGTGCATAGGATTTTCCATATCAACCATTGTATGAAATTTTGTCCCGCGCTGTGAGTGCACAAAAGATACAATATGGTGTTTTCAGTGTTTTCGTATCAATCCGCACGTCAATCCAGCCGATTATATCAAGTGCATATAGCATACATAGAGCCGAAAAAACATAACTCCGCATAGGTTGGATTTAATTTTATAAAATAATGGGAAGCCGAATTTTTTGGGAGGTAGTTGCCGCGTCAGATTAAAAGAGCGTACTGAAAAGCGTCTTCTTCTCCGTCGTAATATTTCTTGCGGACGGAGTACTGTCTGAAAGAAAATTTTTCGTAGAGAGCGATTGCGGCGACATTGGAAGCGCGCACTTCCAAAAAGAGCCTGTCTATTCCGCTTTGTTTGCAAACGGAGAGCATATCCCGCATTAAAAGAGTGCCTATCCCCCGCCCTCTCATGTCTGCGCGGACGGCGATGTTGTTAATGTCGCCCTCTTCGAAACTGCGGTACAAACTGTAATAGCCGACAATATCTTCCCCGATAAGCGCAACGCGGGCAATCGCATTGGGCGCGCACGCCAGAGCGGTGAGCGAACTTACCGACCACGGCTTGGAAAACGCCTCGCACTCTATTTTATAGAGCGCGGGCGCGTCCGCCGGCTGCATATCTCTGAAAGTAATTGCTTGGTTTTCCGCCACCGTTTCGTTCCGCCTTTTCCTTTTTTGTTATAATGTTAGCAATTATATCGGGTACCCGTACCCAACTCAGTAGAACGCATTTTACAGTAAAACATAAAATATGTGTATATGTCGAATTGTAAAATGCCTTGCTTTAAGCGGGAGCGCGTGGCGCTCCACCCATGATAATCTGCGAAGTAACCGGGCAATAATGCCGAATTGCTTTCTTCGCAGAGTAATCAGCCTGCGGCGGCTCGCCGCCCGAAAGCAGTACGATTAAAGTGTTCTACTGAGGTTGGGTATGGGTATATTTATCAGCTAACTGACCTCTTTGAAGATTCATTAAATTTTATCGGCA
>ERZ1643247.141-NODE-141-length-99793-cov-47.170066_pt1 | contig 99793 bp, 89 predicted proteins | sample MGYA00579264_ERZ1643247 | MGnify/ENA primary metagenome ERZ1643247 (study PRJEB29033, sample SAMEA4952262) | chicken gut metagenome | biome: Broiler Chicken; feature: Gastrointestinal Tract; material: Caecum | place: Ireland | collected 2018 | study: Broiler... | reverse complement strand
ACAACCCCGACCGCCACGCGCATGTGCTGGAAGTACAGTTCGACGAGAACGGCGAACCCGTTTTTAAATTGTAAAACGCTGTAAAAATCAGCCCCGCAGGAATTTCTGCGGGGCTTTCGTTTATTTTTTCGTTTTGATTTTGACAAGGGCGGTGTACGGCTTGATGAGCCCCTCCTCGACGAGCTGCTCGTCCGTCTTATACGAATAATGGAAATCGGAGTAGATGCAGCCCACGTCGGCAAGACCGTATGTATGCTCGAGCATGGCGATGAGTTCCTTTGCCCGCTTCAACGAACGGCTGCCCGTGATTTTGACGCGCACGGGCGTTTCGCGGTGCGCCTTTACGTCGGAAACGTCCTCGAAGCGGTAGCGAGCCTCGTCGCATTCGTTCGGGTCGAGCGCGAGATACAGCCACAGCTTTTTGCTGCCCGCGGCGAGTTTTGCGATCTTTTTATCGCCCGCGCGGAAGTTTTCGCTGCCGTGGCACATCCGCGTTTTAACGCCGCCGAGCGTCAGCAACGCGTTTTTTACTTCTGTATACAAATCCTGCAGCAGTTCGCTCTGAATGAGTTTGGATTGGAACGACCTGCGGTAACGGACGACGTATTCGTAGCCTTCGGGAATCGCTTCGTCCGTTTCTTTGGCGAGATCCGCCGCGGCGATTTCGTCCTCCGCGATCTCGCGGAGAGCGGTTTCGTCCTCTATTTTCGCGCTTTCGTCCGCGGGGGAAGAAAAATCTTTCTTTTTCTCTTTTTCGATGATCTCGTCGACGAGTTCGTCCATCGCGCGCTCCATTTCGGCGCGCAGCTTCGCCTTGGCGCAGGGGTACTTTTCCGCCTTGACGCACTGCCCGCACCACGGGAAGGTGCCGCACAAATCGCGCCCCGCCCGCTCGCTCGCGAGCCACTTTTCGACATCGAGAACATGCTGTTGTTTTTCGAATTCCTGCTGTGAGATACCCGAAAGATCCTTTCCGTTCATATAAAAACCTCACCCGAAAAATGCCGCATAAAATCTGCCCGTATCCGTCTTTTATTATACTACAAATCCGCGCAGAATGCAACCGTTCGGGAAATTACTTCGACTCCGACTTTTTCAGGCTCTCGATCCTCTTGCGGATACCGAGCATGCGCGCGTCCGTCGCGGCGATGGTTTCGGCGCAGCTTTTCAGCTCCGCCGCAATGAGCGGCGAATCGGCGTTGTCCTTTTTATATTTCATCTGGTGTTCCAGGCTCGCCCAAAAATCCATGGCGACCGTGCGAAGCTGTATCTCCACGCGCATGGGGCGCTTGCCGTCCGAAAAGAAAACCGGCACTTCCACGATCATATGATAACTGCGGTAGCCGTTGAGTTTGGGACTCTTTATGTAGTCCTTGACCTGCACGACGGTGATGTCGTCCTGCGCGGCGAGCATATCGGCGACGCGGTAAATATCGTCGATAAAGGAGCAGATGACGCGGATGCCCGCGACGTCGTTGAGATGTTCGCTGATCGATTCGAGCGTGATGGGGTTCCCCTGCCGCCGCAGTTTTTCCACAATGCTCATCGGCTTTTTGACGCGCGAAATGATGTTTTCGATGGGATTGTGCCCCGCTTTCAGCGACAGCTCCTCGTTGAGTACCTCGAATTTTGTGCGCACCTCGCGGATGGCGGAGTTATAGCGCATCATCAACTCGTTGAAGCGGGACAGTTTTGTAAGCGCGTCGTTGCCCTCGCCGATAAATTCGCGGATGAGCGCTTCCTTTTCCAGTGTTTCTTCCATGAGTTCCTCTCTATACAAAAAATTCGGGCGAGCGGCGCGCCGTGCAATTCTTTTCCAGCTTTTCGCGCACCGCCGCGATGTGCTCGTCTGCAAACTCCCGCGCCCTTTGCGGACAGAATTTGACGCACGCCGCGCAGGCGATGCAGGCGCCCCTGTCCGTCAGGTCGGCGGCGATATTGTTCACGGGGCAGACGGAAACGCACCTGCCGCAGCGCGTACACCTCTCCGCGTCGAGCGCGGGCGCGGGTTTGGGCGCCGTCATGGATGCGCCTAACTCCTTATACGGGCGGTTGCCGCGAAGGGGCTTTGCGATCGGCTTGCCCGCCTTCACTTTGACCGCCGCGATGATGCCGAAGGACTGCGCCGCGACGATGTCGTCGCGGTCGGGCCGCCCGCCGCCCACCTTATCGCTGTACGAATGCTCGCCGATAAACGCGCCCGCCGCGCAGACGAGAAATCCCTTTTCGGTAAAAATGTCCGCCGTTTCGAGGAGCGCGTCGTCGTAGTCGCGGTTGCCGTAGACGGAGAGAACGACCGCCCGCGCACCCTTCCCCTGCAGTTTGGAGAGAACGGGAGTCAGGAGCGGCGGAATCCTTCCGCCGTAGACGGGCGCGCCGAATATGACGACGTCGTCCTCCCCGAACACATATTCCCTTTCCCGCGCCAAGGCGGGCGTCAGATCGACGACTTCCGTGTGGCAGAGGAATTTTTCAAACAGAACCTTGCCCACCGCGCCGACGACCTTCTTCGTCGTATGGGTGGGACTGAAATACATAAGCGTGAGTTTCATTTGTATGACCTGCCTTTTCTCTATTGTACCATGTCTGCATGAAAAAGTAAAGGACAGCGCGAAAAAACCCGTCTCAAAAAGCGGAGACGGGCATTTTTTCAACTTTAAAAATCTTTTTTCTTATAGATGCCGCAGGCAATTTTCAAAGACAGGAAAAAACCTGCAATGCCGAGCGCAAGAACGGCGACGGACGAGTACAAGACGGACGCCCCGCCGATCGATTCCACCAGAAAACCCAACAGCGCGCTCAAAGCGACCACGACGAGAATGGTGAAGATATAGACGAGCCGACCCTTTTCCACGCCAATCTTGAAGATGACGGGAAGAATAACATCGATCGTCAGCAACGCGATGCCGCCGTAGGACAGGAGCACGGAAAGATTTTCGATATTCCACATGCCGCCCGCCGCGACGAGTATGAACGAAATTGCCCACATGGGCAGGAAAATTAAAAGCCCCAAAAGGTAGCGGCTGACGGCGAGCTGATTGCGCGTCACGCCCGAGGCGAGCGCGAATTTATCCCAGTTGTCCTTTTCGTCGTAGGCGAGCGCGGACAGCGGCACCGCCACGCAGAAAAAGGCGATGGCGCCCATATAATAATAGATATTTTTTGTGATAACGCTGACTGCCATAAAAACGACCATCAGCACGAAATAATAGATAAACTGCCCGAAAATATTCTTTAAATCTTTAATGATCGTACCTAACATAATTTTTCACCCCGCACAAAATAGAGCATGATGTCCTCGATGCCCGCCCGCTCGAGCGGCAGCTCGCACGGCGCTTTTTCCCGCAGCACGAGCGCCGACCAACCGTATTCGCCGCGGGTATACCTGACAGCCGACTGCCCGAGCGCTTTGACTTCCTCCGCCGCGCCGCGGAAAATACCGTACTTTTCCTCCAACCTGTCCTTCTCCTCGAAGAACATCGTTCTGCCGCCGTGGAGAAAGGCGATGTAATCGCACAGTTTTTCCAGATCGGACACGATGTGCGAGGAGATAAGAATGGAGTGCTCCTCGTCCTGCATGAAATCGTAGAGCAAATCGAGAATTTCGTCGCGCGCGACGGGGTCGAGCCCCGCCGTCGGTTCGTCGAGCACGAGCAGCTTCGCCCCGTGCGAGAGGGCGACGGACAGGCTAACCTTCTGCCGCATGCCGCGCGAGAACTCGCGCACCTTCTTGTCTCGGGGAAGGGAAAAGCGGTCGGCATAGGAAAAGAATTTGTTCGTATCCCAGCGCGGGAAGATGTGCTTCATCACGCCGTCGATGTCCTTTAAGTTGAGGTTTTCGGGCAGGCAGGTTTCGCCGAGAACCGCGCCGATCGCCCCCTTTTCCTCCGCCGTGAGGGAGGAAACCTCCTTGCCGAACACCTCCACGCGCCCGCCGCTCGGGTTCACGAGACCCAGAATGCTCTTGATCGTCGTGCTCTTGCCCGCGCCGTTTTCGCCGATGAGCCCCACGACGGAGCCTTTCGGCACGTCGAAGGTGACGTTCTCCAAAGTAAAACCCTTAAAATTTTTATTCAGTCCGCAGATTCGTATGTTGTCTGCCATTTTATTCTCCCTTTAAAAGATATGAAAACATTTCGGACAATTCCTCGTCCGTCACACCGCCCGAGCGGGCGAGCGAAATCGCTTCGGACAGCTTCCCCTCCGCCTGCCGCAGGTATTCCTCCCGCAGCAGTTCGCGGTTTTTGACGGCGACAAAGCTCCCCTTGCCCTGCACCGAGTAGATGAATCCGTCGCGCTCCAAGTCGTCGAAGGCTCGCTTCGTGGTGATGACACTGATGCGCAGTTCCTTGGCAAGCGCGCGGATGGACGGGAGCGGATCCCCCTCCCTGCATTCGCCGCGCAAAATCGCGCCCTTTATCTGCGTGTAAATTTGCTCATAGATGGGTCTGTCGCTCGCGTTGCTGACGATTACATTCATTGCGCCCTCCGTAGATTAAGTGTATATATACATTATATACACTATAAACAATTTGTCAAGCGTTTGCACTGATAAAAATAAAAAATCTGCACGGCGGCATAACCGCACATATGCAGACTTTTTATCCGTCTATTCAGACTGTATTTTATATAGCTCATTCGAACTGCGCGTTGTAGATTTCCGCATAGAAGCCGCCGCGGCGCAAAAGTTCCTCGTGCCTGCCGCTCTCGACGATATCGCCGCCGTTGACGACGAGAATCAGGTCGGCGTTTCGCACCGTCGTCAGGCGGTGGGCGATGACAAAGCTGGTTTTCCCCTCCATCAGGCGCGCCATTGCGCCGCGGATGAGGAGTTCGGTGCGGGTGTCGACGTTGCTCGTCGCCTCGTCGAGGATGAGCAGTTTTGCGGGCGAGAGCATGGCGCGCGCGATCGTCATCAGCTGTTTCTGCCCCTTGGAGAGATTCACGCCGCCGTCGGTCACCATAGTGTCGTATTTCTGCGGCAGGCCTTCGATCAAATCGGCGATGTTCGCCTCCCGCGCCGCCCGCTCGACTTCCCCGCGGGTGGCACCCTCCTTTCCGTAGGCGATATTCTCGAATATCGTACCCTCGAACAGCCATGTATCCTGCAACACCATCGTAAACGCCGCGCGCAGGCTCCTGCGCGTATACGAGCGCACGTCCTTGCCGTCCAACAGGATGCGCCCGCCCTGCGGGTCGTAAAAGCGCATCAGGAGGTTGACGAGCGTCGTTTTTCCCGCGCCCGTCGGCCCGACGATGGCGATGGTCTGCCCCGCCTTTGCCTCGAAGGACAAGTCGCTCAAAATCGTCCTCTCGCCGTCGTAGGAGAAATGCACGTTTTCAAAACAAACGTCGCCGCGCACGTCCGTCAGTTCCTCCGCCTCGGGAGAGTCGGGCGCTTCGGGCGGCGCGTCGAGCAGGCGGAACACCCGCTCCGCCGCCGCGAGCGCAGACTGGATTTCGCCCATAATGTTGGAAAACTCGTTGATCGGCCCCGAAAAGCGGCGCGCATACAGGAGGAAGGAGGAAATATTGCCGACCGAAATCATCCCGAACAGGTAGAAGAAGGAGCCCGCCGTGCTGATGAGAACGGTGCCGAGGTTATTGACGAAGTTGACGGACGGGCCGATGAGGCTGCCGTAGTAATCGGCGGCATAGTAGGCGTCCGCCGCCTCGGTGTTCTTTTCGTCGAACTTGGCGCAGATCTCCCCCTCCCTGCCGTAGGCGCGGATGGTGTTCAGACCCGAGAGCATCTCCTCGGAAAAGCCGTTGAGTTCGGCGAGCTTTGCCGAGCGCCTGCGGAAGAGCGGGCGCACCGTGCGGCTGCGCTTGACTGTGATGAACACGGAAATGGGAATGGTGATGACGAACACGCCGAGCAGCGGCAGCGAGGTGAGCACCATGCCGATGAACGCGCCGACGACGGTGATGACGCCCGTCGCCGCCTGCAAGATATCGTTGGAAAGCGAAGCGTTGACCGTGTTGATGTCGTAGGAGATGCGGTTGATGAGGTCGCCCGCCGCAACGCGGTCGAGCTCGCCCACGGGGAGAGATAAAATCTTGTCGAATACGTCCTGCCGCATGGCGCGCACGATCGTCTGGCTCAGCCGCACCATCAGCACCGTCAAGAGATAGGACAGCGCGGAGGATGCGACGTAAAAAATTGCCATCCACAGGCAATAGAACCCCACGGCGGCGAAATCTACGCCCGCTTCCAAATCGATGGCGTCGATCGCCGCGCCCGAGAGCCACGGGCCGAGCAGGGCGAACAGGTTGCTGCCGACCATGAGCAGAAAGGCGGCGAGTACGCGCCATTTATAGGATAGGAAATAGCGAAGCAAACGCACCATCGCAGCCTTTTTATTGGTTGCGACGGCGCCGACGTCACGCCCCGGCCCCGGCATACGGCTCACCCCCCTTTCCGATAATTTCGTCGTCGTGCTGCGAGCGGTAGATGCGGCGGTACGTTTCGCAGGTGCGCATAAGCTGCTCGTCCGTGCCGAAGCCGACCATCTTTCCGCCGTCGAGCACGAGGATATGGTCTGCAAAGCGCACCGAACTGATGCGCTGGGCGATCATCACGACCGCCGTTTCGGAGAGGTTTTCGAGCAGGGTCTTGCGCAGGCTCGCGTCGGTGCGGTAGTCGAGCGCGCTGGAAGAATCGTCGAGGATGAGAATTTCCGGCTTCGCCGCGAGCGCACGCGCAATGAGAAGGCGCTGTTTCTGCCCGCCGCTGTAATTTCCGCCGCGCGCCGTGAGTATTCCCCCGTACCCCTCGTGTTCGCGGATAAAATCCGCCGCGCGCGCGTATTCCGCCGCCCGGCCGACATCCTCGTCCGACAGTCCTCGCTCGAAATCGATGTTTTCGCGCACGCTGGACGCCATTAAAAAATCGTTCTGAAAGACGATGCCGTATTTTTTGCACAGCTCCGCCTTTCCATAGCTCTTCACGTTTTTCCCGTCCACATACACGGCGCCCTCCGTCGCGTCGTAGAATCGTAGCAGGAGGGAAACGAGCGTGCTCTTGCCGCTGCCCGTCGCACCGATGACGCCGAGCGATTCCCCCTTCCGCATCGAAAAGGAGATATCCTGCAAGGCGGGCGCGCCGCCGTAGGAGAAGGTGACGTTCTCGAAGCGGATGAGCGCGCCGCTCGTATCCGCGGGGCATTCCTCGGGGAGCAGATCGGCGGGCATATCCAAGACCTCGGCGATGCGCTTTGCCGAGGCACTGCCGCGCGAGAGTTCGACGAACACGCGGCTGACAGAGATGACCGCATTCAAAATAATCGTGAAAAAGGATGTGAACGCGACGAGCGCGCCCGGTTCCGTCTGCCCGCCCGCGATGCGGTAGGCGCCGAAAAAGATGACCGCCGTCATGCCGAGGTTGAGCACAACGTTCATGATGGGATTGGAGACGCCCGTCGTAACGTTCGCCTTGGTTTCGTTGCGCACGATGGTTTCGTTGATGCCGCGGAATGCCGCGCTCTCGTGCTCGGTTTTGGACAGCGCCTTGATGACGCGGATGCCCGTATAATCGTCGCGGACCTTGCGCACCATCACGTCGACCGAGGCGTGCAGGCGGGTGTACAGCTTGATGCCCTTCATCGCCACAAACACGGAGATGAGCACGAGGAATGGCACGGTAACGAGCAGTATGAGCGCGAGCATTGCGTCGACGGTAAAGGTGAGCGCCACCCCGCCGATGAGCAGGATGGGCGCGCGCACGCCGATGCGCTGCATCATGCCGACCATGGTATGCACGTTGTACGTATCCGTGGACAGGCGGGAAACGAGCGAAGGCACCGTTTCTGCATCCGTCTGGCGGGCGGAGAGGGAGAGCGTTTTGGCAAACAGGTCGGAGCGGATGCGCTCGGTCGTATCCCGCGCGACCCTGGACGCCATGCGGTTGGCGATGACATTGCCCGCCCACGCCGCGACCGCGACGGCGAGCATCCCCACGCCCCACAGCGACAGGGCAAGCACGCTGCGCGTGGGCGCGACGTCGTCGATCATATATGCCATGATGACGGGCAGGAACAGTTCTGCGACCGTTCCCACGACTTTGATGCAGAAGCCGCCCAGCATCCGCCATTTGAAGGCGGAAAGGTAGGCGATGAGTTTTTTCATTCCTTCCCCTCCCCCTGCCGCGCTATGACGCGCTTGGCGTTTTCCGAAAGAATTTCCATGTACCGCGCCACGGCTTCCTGCTCCTCCTCCGACAGCCCGCCGAGCACAAGTTCGTTCCAGCGCCTGTGCACCTGCCGTATCGCGGGGAGCGCCGCCCGCGCCTTGTCGGTTGGATAGACGAGCAGATTGCGCTTGTCGTTCGGGTCTGGCTCGCGGATGACGAATCCCTTCTCTTCCAGCGAATTGAGCTGGCGCGCCACGTTGCTCTTGTGCACATAGATGAGCCCCGCCAGTTTTTCCTGCGCGATGCCCGGCTGTTTGCAAATTTCAATGATATAGGAATCCTGATAGCTGCCGATCTCCAAGGCTTCAAACTGTTCGGCGCGGTACAGGTTGGCGCACCGCCACACCTCCCCCAACTGCTTCATAAACTTCGGCATACCCTCTCCTCCTCTCTGCACGGCATTACCGCTCTTTTATTTCGTTGCGAACGCAATCGTTGCACTCGCAACTATATTATAGTAAAAAAATCGAGAATTGTCAATCGAATTGCACAAAGCTATGAAAAAGGCGGAAAACCGCAATTTACAGTTTTCCGCCACTGAATTACTATATTTATAATATGTTTATAACCGCCCGATGACGCCCTTATTTTGCCGATTCTCTCTTGACTTTGACGACCTTGCCGCCCGTCAGAACAATCATCTTGACGGCGGGCAAAGAGAAGTCTGCCGCTTCGATGGTGAGAGCCTTATCCAGCTTGCCGCGCGCGAGCACTTTGCAGGAAACGGCTTTTCGGTCGATCAGCCCTTTTGCCTTGAGCGATTCGAGATCGACCGTTTCTCCCTCGCGATAGTTGGCGCTGACCGTATCCAGATTGATATAGGTGCGCTTGCCTGCGGCGACCCTTGCCTCCTTGGTTTCGGCGAGGGCGATGAGCTGCTTCGCCGTCGCGTCGGTGATGAGCGATTCCGCCTCGTTGACCGCGACCTCGTCTGTGACGGTGTATGCGGAGAGCGGCTCGACGGTCGCACCTTCGGCAATGTATTCTTCGAGCTGTTCCTCGGTGACCGATTCGCCCGTTTCGCGCTTGGCGTACACCTTGATGAGACGCTGGCGGATGAGTTCCTCGCGCGTTTCGTACGGGATGACGAGGTTGCCCTCCGTGCGTTTGAAATCCAGCCCGAAAGCGCCCGCCGTCTGTTCCAATAGTTCGAGGGCGTACTGCATACTGCGCGAACCGGTAATTTTATAGCGCACGGGTACGGCGGCGTACCGCTTCTTTTCCGAAACGTTGCGGAAACGGTACTTTTCGCCGACGGATGCGGGATCGAGCGCGAAATAGACGATGAGGCTCTTTGTGTTGGCGTTCATCTTGACGAACTGTCTGCGCCCGACGTTGAAGCTGTCGTAATTCCAGCTGACGCGCTCCTTGACGCCGATATACGACAGGACTTCGTTGCGGAAACGGTTGTACATCTCCTTCGTTTCGTCCGCCGCTTGGATGAGCCGCGCGCGGAAACTGCGGCGGTACTGCACGAATACCTTTGCACCCGTTACAAGCGTGACGAGCGCGTTATCGATCTCGTCCCCTTCGCCGGTTTCCCCTTCATCTTCCGGCTCCTCGTGCTCCTCCGCGTTTTCTTCGACCGCCGCGAAAGATTCTTCAGCCGGTTCCTGCAAGACAGGCTCCTCCGCCGGTTTTTCCGGTGTTATCTCCTCCGGGGCATTTTGCGATGCCGCAGATACGGGCAGCCCGTCGGCGGACAAAGTTTCGGATGCCTCAAGCTCTTCGACGGGTTCTTTTATATTTTCCTCCGTCCATTTGGCATACAGCGACGTATGCCGGCGGGGCATGCGAAAGGTTTTGCCAACGGGTTTGGTAAACGACTCATCCTCGAACCAACCCTCGAATTTGTACCCATCCCGCTTTGGCTCGGAAAGTTCCAACCCCACATGACCCATGTGCTTTTCTTTCCACGTTTTGTCTCCCGACTTCAGGGTAAGAGTGTACGGTATCAGAAGAAGCGCCAAAAGCACCGCTGCAATGATGACGGCAACCACGCCGACGCAGATACATACGATCAGCGTCGGGGTTATTTCCGCCGCGGCAATCTGCCCCATACATAATGCCATTGTACTCATTGAATTGCCTCCATGTTCCAAAATAATGCATACGTATTATATCATTTTGAACCATAGCGCGCAACCCTTTTGACCAAAATTTCACAAACGCCGCCACATATTCGACACGATGCGGCAAACTGTCTGCTATTCTCTTATCGTCCGACAGACTCCTTTAATACGGCAAACAACTCATCTTCCGTAAACGAAATTGCACATTTTTTGCGTGACTGCGCCGTTTTATGCGCCCAGGAGCGCAGCTCCGCATCCGCATAGCGCTCCCGTTCGCCGAGGAGCAAGGCGAGTTTTTCGGAAAATTCTTGCGCGCCCATGCCCAAAGCCGCATACACGCGCCCGGTGCGCGGCTTGTCCTTTTGCAGGCAATGCTCCAAAAAGGCGGGCAGCAACAGTCCGTTCGCTCTGCCGTGCGGAACGCCGTGATAATAGGTGAGCGAATACCCCAGCGTATGCACGGGACTGGTTCCCGTGTTGGCGATGACCATGCCCGCGACCGCCGCGCCGTACAGGAGATTCTGGCGGCTTTCGGGGGAGTAACTCCCCTTACGCAGACATTCATATTCGCCGAACAAAATGCGCAGAGCCTCCCGCGCGAGCGCGTCGGAAAGCTCCCCTGCCGCCTGCGAGAGCATCCCCTCTACGGCATGCGAAATTGCGTCGATCGCCGTGTTGACAGTGACGTGCTGCGGCAGGTTTTCCATATATTTCCCGTCCAAAAAGGCAATTTGCGGGAACAGCGACGGGGCGGAAATGCTCTGCTTGGTTTCCTTCTCGTCGTTGGTGAGGATGGCGTACGGCGTGACCTCGCTGCCCGTGCCCGCCGTCGTCGGGATATGCACCATAGGGAGCACGTCCTTGCCGATGGAATGGCTGAAAATATCCGCCGCCTCCTGACAGGCAAGCATGGCGATTGCCTTCGCCGCGTCCATCGGCGAACCGCCGCCGACCGCGATTATAAAATCCGCGCCGAACGAACGCGCGAGCGCCGCTCCCTTGCGCACACTCTGTACGGTCGGGTTGTTCGGCACCTCGTCGAACACCGTATGCTCCTGCCCGTTTGCATTCAGAGCGGTCGTTATATCCGTCAAAGAACCGTTCTTAGCCGAGCTTTTGCCCGTTACGATGAGCGCGCGTTTGCCGAACGTGCGGAAAAGCGGCGCGTTTTTTACCACGCAATCTTTGCCGCAGACGATACGCGTGGGCATATAAAAGTTGAAATCCATTTCTTTTCCTCCGCTGTCTTCCCGTATAGTATAGCGCAAAATCCGCCGCGCCGTCAAGCAAACGACAGAAAACAGCCCGCCCCCAAAAAGGAACGGACTGCCGACTGCTTATGGAATTATTTCGCCAGATAGTTGTTGAGCGCGGAAACGAGCGCATTGATGGAGGACTGAATGATATCCTCGTCGACGCCCGCGCCCCAATAGTGCTTGCCATCCTTTTCCAAACCGACGAAGGAGAGAGCGTCCGAATCGGATTTTTCGCTCAACGCGCGCTGTTCATAGGTCGTAAGCACGAAATCGACTTTGAAGTAGGATTTGAGAGCGTTCGTCACCGCATCGAGGCGACCGTTGCCTTTGGCATTGACGACCTGCGAATTTTTACCCTTTTCCGTGACCGTGACGGCGGCGGAAATCCCGTCCGACAGCTGTTTGAAATGACATTCGGGCACCTCGAACACGCCGCGGTTTTCGACGAACTGCTCGACGAATACGCGGTACACCTCCGCGGGTTTGAGTTCCTTGTGCGTGCGGTCGGAAACGCCCTTGGCGGCGTAGCCCATCGCCTCTTTGAATTTGGGAGGAAGATCGAGCCCGTAATTCTCCTGCAAGATGAACCCGACGCCGCCCTTGCCCGACTGGCTGTTGATGCGGATGACGTCCGTCTGGTATTCCCTGCCCACGTCCTGCGGGTCGATGGGCAGATACGGCACGTTCCAGTGCGGCTCGTTGTGCTCCCTGCGCCACTGCATCCCCTTGGCGATCGCGTCCTGATGGGAACCGGAGAACGCCGCGAACACGAGCGCGCCCGCGTACGGCTGGCGGGGAGATACTTCCATCTGCGTGTACTCGGTATACTTCGCGCAGATGGAGGGCATATCCGAAAAATCGAGCTGCGGGTCGACGCCCTGCGAGAACATATTCATCGCCAAAGTGACGATATCGACGTTGCCCGTGCGCTCGCCGTTGCCGAACAGGGTGCCCTCCACCCTGTCCGCACCAGCCAAAAGCCCCATTTCCGCCGTGGCGACGCCGCAGCCGCGGTCGTTGTGCGGGTGCAGGGACAGCACCACGTTCTCGCGGTATTTGAGATTTTTGGAGATGTATTCGCACTGCTGGGCAAAGACGTGCGGCATGGAGGTTTCGACCGTCGTCGGGATATTGATGACCGCCTTCCTGTCCGCCGTCGGCTGCCATACGTCGAGTACTGCGTTGCACACCTCGAGCGCGTACTCGGGCTCGGTACCCGAAAAGCTCTCGGGGCTGTATTCAAAGCGGTATTTCGCGCCCGCCTCGTCGGTGAGCTGTTTCAGGAGCTTCGCTCCCTCGACGGCAATTTTGAGGATCGCCGCTTTATCCTTTTTGAACACCTGCTCGCGCTGGGCAACGGAGGTGGAATTGTAAACGTGCACGATGACGTTTTTCGCGCCCCTGATCGCCTCGAAGGTCTTGCGGATGATGTGCTCGCGCGCCTGCGTGAGCACCTGCACCGTCACGTCGTCGGGAATCAGATCGTTCTCGATGAGGGTGCGCAGGAAGGTATATTCGGTGTCGCTCGCGGCGGGGAAGCCGACCTCGATTTCCTTGAAGCCGATTTTGACGAGCAGTTTGAAAAACTCGACCTTCTGCTCCAGCGTCATCGGCTCGATGAGTGCCTGATTGCCGTCGCGCAGGTCGACGCTGCACCACACGGGTGCGCGCTCGATGCTGTCCTTTTCCGCCCAGTCCATGCAACGCACGGGCGGCATAAAATACTGCTTCGCGTATTTCTGATAATTTTTCATGACTGCTCTCCTTTTTTGAATTTTAAACATACCGCCGAACTTTGCGGCATGCTCGCGGGAAAATCCGCACAATAAAAAAATACCTGTTTTCATCTCCTTTCCAGAGACGAAAACAGGTTTCGCGGTACCACTCTGATTCGCGCAAAGTCTTTTGCGCGCACTCGTGCAAGATACTTGCCTTTTCCGGCGCATATCCCACTCTTTTAACGGCGAGTTCCCGTTTTGCTTCTACTCGTTTCCTTTCGAGCAAACCGCTCGGCGGCGAGTTCACCCGAACGCATCGACTGCCTCGCACCACACGGCAGCTCTCTGACGCCCGCATTTCGGGATACTGTTCCGCTTCTCAGCGTTTCATTATGGATAACTTAGTATCAGTATAACACAGAAAATTGGTTTTGTAAAGCGTTTGCGCCAAACTTATGCGGAGGTTTTTTCGTACTGCCGAAAATATTCCTCGTATGCGGAAACATCGACATCCGCCTTGTCGTACGAATATGCGATGACCGAACCGCCTTCGCAGGAAGCCGTTATAAACTTCTTTGACTGGTATACTTCGTGCGTCTGCATGGAATACACCGTCCAATCCTCCCCGAAGCTGATCGTTATTTCAATCAGTTCAAACACCGGATATTCGTCGAGGTTGCCCAGCGTTTTCATCTGATTGACATAATAGGCGGGCGCCTTTTCGTTGTCGAGCGTGAGGGTCAGGCTGTACTTATCCCCCTCCTTCTGCAAATCACCCGAAGAAACGATCGTTTCTTCGCTGATGACAAAATCGGACAATTCACTTGCTCGCAGACCATAAGCGCTCTCATAATCGGCGTCATTCAGAATTTCCGGAGCCGCGCTCGACCATTCCATATCGAGGTTCCATTCATCCTTATTGTCAGAAGCGGGAGCGCGCACATAGACCTCATCTTCGCCGAAATAGCGCTGGATCGCCTTGGACGGAGTTTCAATAAATCCGAGCACCTTGGTTCCGTAACTGATCGTCTCCGTAACGAGAATACCGTCAAGAAAGTCTTTGGTACCCTCAGCCTTCTGCTTTACACCCGCGGTTGCCGTGACATTGCTTTCGCTTTCGAGGTGATAATATTCACGCGAAGCAAGTTTGCCCTTGATAAATTCTATATTTTCTATCGCCGTATAATCCATCGGCGAACCTACTTTCGGCGGTTCGACGACGACCCCCATATCATTCGGGTCGGAAGGTCTTTTGGCAGGTTCCGAGGAACAACCCGCCATGATGCCGAAGGTTAACGCTGCCCCGGCAGAAAGAAGCGCCGTATATTTGATTAACTTTTTGAAGAGTCCTTTCATAAAAGTCATTCCTTGTCATATTTTTTTCTGACAATTGTATTATAACCTTTTCTGAACAGATTGTCAAATAAATCATGAAATAATATGACAGAATATGACTTAGAAATTTTATCCTCTCTTTTTGAAAATTCGCACAGCGAAAGGCGGGAGATAGATGTCGTTCAAGTTACGCACTTCGCCCGTAAGGAGGTCGTCGCCTTCCGCCTCCTCGACGCGCACAGTGACGTCGGCGTCCGAAATATTGACCGCACAGTAGATGCGCTCGCCGTCCGCTTCCCGCTTAAAGCAGAGATATTTGTTATTCAATACGCATTTTGCGTACATACCATAGGCGAGCGCGCGGCTGCCGCTGCGGATGCCGTTCAGCTTCTGAATCAGCGCGGAAAGTTCGGGCGCCTTGCTTTTGTCGACATCGCCGATGTACGGGCGGAGTTTGTAATCCCCGTCCGATTTGTCCCCCTCCGCGCCGCATTCCGAACCATAATACACGCAGGGAATACCCGGCATACAGTACAAAATCGTATACATGGCGGCAAGCTTGCGCTTATCGGCGAGCGCCGTACAGGCGCGGATAACGTCGTGATTGTCTGCAAAATTGAAGAGATTTTTGCCCGTATACAGGCACCATTGCTCCTGCCCGAACAGGCGGGAGAGAGAATGTTCGATCTCGAACAGGTTATCCGAATTGAGCGCGGAGGTGAGCCCCTTGTAGCACTCGTAGTTCGTGATGGAATCGAGCCTGTCGGGCGTCAGGTTTTTGGCAAAATTCTGGATATGGACGACCTCGCCCATCAGGAAAAAGTCCTCACGCTTCGCGCGAACGATGCGGCGGAGAAACTCGAAGAACCATTCGGGCAAAAGATAGGAAACATCCAGCCGCAGACCGTCGATCTGAAATTCATCGATCCAGAACTCGACTGCGCGGCGGATGTAATCGGTCACTGCGCCGCAGTGCAGGTTGAGCTTGACAAGCTCCATGTGCCCTTCCCAGCCCTCGTACCAGAATCCGTCGTTGTAGCAGGTATTGCCGCCGAAATCGATGTTGAACCAATCCTTTTTGTCGCTCCCCTCGCGGCGGGCGCGCACGTCCTCAAAGGCGAAAAAACGGCGGCCGACATGGTTGAACACGCCGTCGAGCACGACGCGGATGCCCGCTTCGTGAAATTTTTCGACCAAACGCTTAAAGTCGGCGTTGTCGCCGAGCCGCCTGTCCACATTGAAGAAATCGACCGTGTCGTACCCGTGCCGCTCGCTTTCAAACAGCGGGTTGAACAGAACGGCGGTAAATCCCATTTCCTTGATGTAAGGGATCTGTTCTTCGATGATCTGCAGGCGGCGGCGCACCTGCCCAAAGTCGTTTTCCCGTTCTGCGCCGCAATAGCCGAGCGGATAGATCTGATAAAAAGTACTCTCGTCAAACCACATATCTTTATTCCTGCCCAATACACAAATGTGCCGCAGAAAAATTCCCACGGCTTCATTATTATATCATACCGGAAGGAATGCGTCAACCGGCAGAAGAAAAAGCGCCCGAAACGAAGGAGCCGTAAGCGCACCGGAACCGTCCCGCAAAAATCTAAATAAAAAATAAGAGAAAACACACAATTTCTCGCATGCTTTCTCTCACTGATGCCCCGCTTCATCCTGCGGGTGCATTTTTTATGCTTCAAAATACTTTCTTCGCAAACTCATTTGCTCGATATCTTTCAACATAATAATTTTTGCCGCATTCAAAGCGTGACTTTATATGAAAGCAGCAATAACATCTCACAAATCCTTCTCACAAACCGTCTTACAAATCAAACAACTCTTTCATTCAACGGATCTGCTTTATCGCTGCTGACAATAGTATTATCTGCGCTTTAGCGGACTTTATGCGCGAAGTCCAAAAAAATTTTTATCCGCGAATCTGACCGTTGCCCCGTACCTGGTATTTATATGTGGTCAGTTCGCGCAGCCCCATAGGCCCGCGCGCATGCAGCTTTTGCGTGGAAATGCCCATTTCCGCACCCAATCCGAACTCGAACCCGTCGGTGAAACGAGTGCTCGCGTTCACATATACGGCAGCGCTGTCCACCTCGTTCAAAAACTTTTCCGCTGCAGCAGAGTCCTCCGTTACGATGCTGTCGCTGTGATGGGTGCCGTATTGATTGATATGCGCGATCGCCTCACCTACACCGTTCACGATCTTTACAGAAATTTTCAATGCGAGAAACTCCGCGTAAAAATCTTCCTCGGTAGCGGGCGCAAGTTCGGGCATAAGCGCGCGACACTTTTCGCACGCGACAATTTCAACATTTTTGTCGCGTAACGCACGCACAATTTCGGCAAGATGCGCCCTCGCAAATTCCTCGTCGATAAGCAAACTCTCACACGCGTTGCACACGGAAGTGCGCTGCGTTTTCGCGTTGATAAGAATGGGCAAAGCTTTTTTAATGTCCGCCGTCTTTTCAAAATAGACGTGGCAGTTGCCCGTTCCGGTTTCGATGATGGGAACAGTCGCGTTCTGTACCGCGTTCTGAATCAGTCCGGCGCTTCCGCGCGGGATCAACACGTCAATGACGCCGTTCATCTTCATAAACTGCGCCGCTCCCTCGCGGGTCGTATCCTCGATGAGCTGGATAAATTCGGGATTATAGCCCGCATCGCGGATAGCGCCTTTGATAACCGCCGTAATGACTTTATTGGACAGAATTGCATCCTTGCTGCCGCGAAGGACAACGGCATTCCCGCTCTTGACCGCAAGCCCGATCGCATCCGCCGTAACATTCGGGCGCGCTTCATAGATAATTCCGATCACCCCGAGCGGGACGCGGACACGGCGGAGGAGGAGTCCGTTGTAGAGGGTACGCTCTTCCAAAATTTCGCCGACCGGACACTTAAGCTCCATAAGCTTTTCCAAGCCGACGGCGATCCCGTCGATCCGCTTTTTATCGAGCATGAGACGATCGACAAACTGCGCCCCGCGCGTGCAGACCGCAATATCCTTTTTATTCTCCGCAATAATTTCGTCTGCACGTTCCCGCAGGGCGTTTGCAGCCGCGGCAAGCATCGCATTCATGTCCTGTTCAGACGCGAGTGCAATTGCCCGAACATTTTCCTTTGCCTTGCGGCACACTTCCGAAACTGTCATACTTCCCCTCTGCTTTGCGAATTTATGGCATTTATGCCACACATAGTACTATATTAACCGACTATTCTTCGTCCTCATCGTCAGGAAGCTCCACATTATGGTACACATCCTGCACATCGTCGAGCTCCTCCAACTTATCGAGAAGTTTGATGAATTTTTCGGTATTTTCCGCATTTAAGGTGATTTTATTCTGCGGGATCATCCGGACATCTGCCTCCAAAAATTCGATGCCCTTACCCTCCAGATATTTGCGCACTTCGGAAAAAGCCGAAGGGTCGGTATATACTTCGTACACGTCATCCATTACGACAACATCATCCGCCCCGGCATCGATCGCGTATTCGGTAATCGTGTCTTCGTCCAGCTCGAGCGTACGTTCGATGACGAGCAGACCTTTGTTGCTGAACATATACGACACGCAGCCGGTACTGCCAAGCTCCCCGCCGCATTTGGAGAGGGTACTGCGCACATCGCCCGCCGTCCTGTTCTTATTATCGGTAAGCGTGTTGATGATCAGCGCAGATCCGCCCACTCCGTAGCCTTCATAGACGAGCGTTTCATAGGTGGCGTTCCCGAGTTCGCCTGCCGCTTTTTTGATGCAGCGCTGAATGTTGTCGTTAGGCATGTTGTTTGCTTTTGCCTTGGCAATAACGTCGGCGAGCTTGCTGTTCGTTTCGGGGTTAGGGTTGCCCTTTGCAGCGACAGCGATCTCCCTGCCGAGTTTTGTAAAGATGCGGCCGCGCGCCGCATCTGCCTTACCTTTCTTTGCCTGAATGTTATGCCATTTGCTGTGTCCCGACATGTGTATAATCTCCTTCTCGATGGAATTGGCGTCAGCGCACGACGCCCTTTTTCAAAATAATATTAGCGTAAACCTTTTCTTCGCCGGTTGCAACGATCGCGTATGCCTTTTTGGCACGCTCATAGAAAGCAAAACGCTCCTCCATTCCGAGGCGGACGTTTTTATCGCATGAATCGGCGATATTTTTATAACTGTCCCAGATTTCCGGTCTTGCGTCGCCCGGAACGGTCTGCATCAGAATAAAATTCTGCTCGGCGTAGGTATCCAGCGGAATCAGCGCAAGCACCGCGCGCAGCATGTCTTCGCCGCCGATGCCGTCCGCACGCACCACCCGCTCGCCCATGTTTTCGCTCGGGAAATTGCCGTCCGCCAGAACGATTTCATCGCCATGTCCCATTTCGCATAAAATTTTTAACAGCGAGGGACTTATAATCTTCGGAATTCCTTTCAACATAAAACTGAACCCTTTATTTGTTTTCTTCTCTCAAAGGCATGCGGACAAGCGCTTTACACTCTGACTCTGCCCGCCTTTTTCTGCAGTTCATACATCAGAATCCCCGCCGAAACGCCTGCATTCAGGCTTTCGCATGTATGCCGCATGGGGATTTTTACCGTATATTTGCACAGCGCGCGCACTTCCGCGCTCACGCCGTTCGCTTCGCTGCCGATCACGAGGCAAAATTTTTGCGGAGGACTAAACGAAAAGACATTCTCTCCGCCCATATCCGCGCAAACGAGCGGCGTATCGCCGAGCGCTTGCAGTACGCCTTCCCCGATGTGCAGGCGGACAAAAAAGATGCCGCTCATTGTAGCGCGAACGCATTTCGGGGCAAAGGGGTCGGCGCAATTCCGCAAATAAATATCGCAGTATCCCGCCGCATTCGCCGTGCGAATGATCGTGCCGAGGTTACCGGGGTCGGAAACGCCGTCCAGCAAAAGACAGCTGCCCTGCGGCTGCACGGGCGTGCAGTCGGGAATGCTCACGAGCGCAAGCACACCCTGCGGCGACGCCTCCTCGGAGAGTTTTTCGAACACCCCCGCCGACACCGCAACAGCCTCTGCGCCCGAAATCGGCTGCGTACGCAAAAGCTCCTCCGCGCCCGAAAATTCCTGCGAATAAATAATTTTTTTGACCGCCGCACCCGAGGCGAGCGCCTCGCGGACAGGCTTCAGCCCTTCGGCAATGTACAGCCCCTGCGCACGGCGACCTTTTTTTTCTTTCAGGGCGAGAATATCTTTTACCAAAGGATTCTGCCTGGACGTGATGACCATGATTCGCCGCTCCATTCTGCGATATTTCCGGCGCACACCGCCTCTAATACGCAAAAAACCTTCTTATTTTGCAAGAAGGTTTTCGTGCCGTTTAAGCTATGGCGGCTTTCGCCTTTTCTGCGAGCGCAGCAAAAGCTGCTGCGTCGTTGACCGCGATGTCCGCGAGAACCTTTCTGTTCAGGTCGATGCCTGCAACCTTCAGACCGTGCATGAATTTGCTGTAAGAAAGACCGTTCTGACGAGCTGCCGCATTGATACGCGCGATCCACAGCTGACGGAAATCGCGTTTTCTGCGCTTTCTGCCGATGTAGGCATACATCAGCGACTTCATCACCGCTTCGCGGGCGATGCGGTAAGATTTGCTCTTGGAGCCGAAGTAGCCCTTCGAAAGTTTAAATATTTTCCTGCGCTTTTTGACAGCGTTTACACCTCTTTTGATACGCATGACTCAAATCTCCTCCTCGATTATTTCTTGTACGGAATCAGCTGGTTCTTGACCGTCAGTTCCTGCGTTTCGTTCACAAAAGCCGTCTGGCGGAGATTCCTCTTCCTCTTCCTGGGTTTTTCGCCCGTCTTGTGGTTTTTACCCGACTGCGCCCTCTTGACTCTGCCGCTGCCGGTTATGTCAAAACGTTTCTTCGAGCCGCTATGCGATTTCTGTTTAGGCATTTTTCTATTCCTCCGATTGATATTTTCTCATAAATGCGCGCCGCCGATCCTTTGCCGCGCCGCATCGCATCGAACTAATTTTTGACGGGCGAAAGCATCATCGTGATGTTTCTGCCCTCATTGGCAGGTTTTTTATCCATGGTCGCTTTGCCGCCCAGAGTTTCGAAAAAGTCGTTCATGACTTCGATGCCCATGGGTACATGCGCATTCTGCCTGCCGCGCATGCGGATGGATACCAGCACTTTGTTGCCCGCCTCCAAAAACTTCTGCGCCTGACGGGATTTTACGTTCAGATCATTCGTATCGATCGTCATGGAAAGGCGGACTTCCTTGACTTCCACGACCTTTTGATTCCTGCGCGATTCCTTTTCCTTTTTCCCCTGTTCGAACTTGAATTTACCGTAATCCATGATCTTGCACACGGGCGGCTTTGCGGTGGGCGAAATTTTGACAAGATCCATATCCGCATCCTCGGCAAGCCGAAGCGCTGCCAGCGAGCTCATAATTCCGAGCTGCTGCCCGTCCGAACCGATTACTCTCACTTCCTGATCGCGGATCTCTCCGTTGATCTGATGCTGGTTTTTGATAACTTTGTACCATCCTTTTTCATTAAATTTGCCCGCCATAGCGCAAGACAATCAAAAAAAAGCGGGCCGCAGAAGTACGACCCGCCTCTCAAACGTATCCTTAAAACCGCCGGACTGAACCGCGGCAAAAAGAAAATTCGATTTGAATGGCACATGCAACGCGATTGCCGCAAGGCGAGAATTACTTCTACTTGACCTTATTATATTAGCATATCTGCCGCGCTGTGTCAATCGATTTTTTATGCCGGCATCCAAAAATTTTCAGAAAACTTTCAGAAGACCGTTTTTTCGTCGTTTTCCTTTTTGACGCGCTCCGCGAACTCTTCGACAGCCATCGAACCGATATCCCCCTTCTCGCGCATACGCACGGAAACTGTACCCTCTTCCTTCTCCTTGTCGCCGATGATGAGCATATACGGAAGTTTTTCCAATTGCGCCTCGCGGATCTTATAGCCGATCTTTTCGTTCCTTCCGTCCGTTTCAACGCGTATGCCTTTCGACTTCAGCTCCGCCTCGACCCGCTTGGCATAGTCCATCGACTTATCGGAAACGGGCAGAATTTTGACCTGTACGGGCGAGAGCCACACGGGGAACTTGCCCGCATAATGCTCGATGAGGATACCGATGAACCGTTCGATCGAGCCGAAAACGACGCGGTGGATCATGATCGGGCGGTGCTTCTTGCCGTCCTCGCCCGTGTATTCCGCCTCGAAGCGCTGCGGGAGCTGGAAGTCGAGCTGAATGGTGCCGCACTGCCAGGTTCTGCCGATAGAGTCGGTCAGATGGAAGTCGATCTTCGGCCCGTAGAAAGCGCCGTCGCCCTCGTTGACCACATAATCCAATCCCATTTCGTCCAATGCCTCGCGCAGGGCGTTCGTCGCGTTCTCCCAATCCTCGTCGCTGCCCATGCTGTCCTCGGGGCGGGTGGAGAGTTCGACGTGATATTTGAACCCGAACAGCGTGTACACCTCGTTGATGATGCGCACGACGCCTTTGATCTCGTCGGTGATCTGTTCGGGCAGCATGAAGATGTGCGCGTCGTCCTGCGTGAAGCAGCGAACGCGCATCAGCCCGTGCAGCTGACCGCTCTTCTCGTGGCGGTGCACGATGCCCAATTCGCCCATGCGGATAGGAAGATCTTTATAGCTGTGCGGCGTGAGTTTGTATACGAGCATGCCGCCCGGGCAGTTCATCGGCTTTATCGCGCAATCTTCCCCGTCGATCTTGGTCGTATACATATTGTCTTTATAATGCTCCCAATGACCGGACGTCTCCCACAAATTACGGGTCAGAATAATAGGCGTCTGCACCTCGACATAACCTTCGCGCGAATGGATCTGGCGCCAGTAATCGATGAGGATATTTTTAAGCACCATGCCCTTCGGAAGAAAGAACGGGAACCCCTTGCCTTCATTCAGCAGAGCAAACAGACCCAGTTCCCTGCCGAGCTTCGTATGGTCGCGCTTTTTTGCCTCTTCGAGCATAGTAAAGTAGGCGTCCATTTCATCTTTCTTTGCAAACGCCGTGCCGTAGATACGGGTGAGCATCTTGTTCTTCTCGTTGCCGCGCCAGTACGCGCCCGCAATGCTCATGAGTTTGAACGCCTTGATCTTGCCCGTGGACGGAAGATGCGGGCCGCGGCAGAGATCAGTGAAATCGCCCTGCTTGTAAAAAGAGATCTCCTCTCCCTCGGGCAGGTCTTTGATGAGCTCGACTTTATATTTTTCCGAATATTTGGTCATCAGTCGGATAGCGTCGGCACGCGGAAGCGTGAAGCGCTCGACGGGAAGATTGCTCTTGATGATCTTCTTCATCTCCGCCTCGATCTTCGCGAGGTCTTCCTGCGTGATGGGCGTCTTGAAGTCTATATCATAATAAAATCCGTTGTCGATGGTCGGGCCGATGGCGAGCTTGCAGGTCGGGTAGATCGCCTTGACCGCCTGCGCCAGCACATGCGCCGTCGTATGGCGGTACACCTGCAGCCCCTCTTTGTCTTTCAACGTAATGATTTCCAGTTCGCAGTCCTTGTCCACGATATGCGCGAGGTCGACCAGATGCCCGTCCACCCTGGCGCATACCGCCGCACGCGCAAGACCTTCGCTGATGTCCTGCGCGACCTGTTTGCAGCTGACCGGCGCGGCGTATTCCTTTTTGTCTCCGCCTTTCAATGTGATGATCATATTTCCTTCTCCTCTCTTGAATTTCAATAAAAAAGCGCCCTCAAACAGAAACTGTTTAAGGACGCAATACTTGCGCGGTTCCACCTTAATTGCCGCTTGCGCGGCCGCTCTTTGCCGTTTTTAGTGTGAAGGCACGGAAAAGCCTTTTGCGACGGAAAGCGGTTTCATCCGGGAACGAAACGCGGGACTTTCAGCAAAATGCCCCGCTCTCTGCGATTCGTGGGTTCCGGACTACTTGTCTTTCCCATAAGCAATTCGGTTTGTGCTTATTGTAAACCTTTCCCGCCCTGTTTGTCAACGGATTTTACCTATCCCGAAAAAGAATTTTTCGGCGTGAAAAATCCGACCCTGCCCGCATAGTAGCGGCGCAGAAAATCCTCCTGCGGGGCGGACAGCGCGGACAGGCATTCGATCTTTCCCGCGCCGCTCAGAACAATCTCGCGGAAGGTGTTCATCTCCGATTTTCCGCCCTCGATGAGCGCGGCGCGGCGGAGGCGGCAGCAGCGGCAGTCGTACACATCCTTCCCCTTCAGAAAGATCTTGCGGCGGCTTCCGCCCAGGAGATACTCCATAAAGCCTGCGAGCTGCTTCCCGTCAAACGATGCGGGAACGCACGCCGCAACCCCTTTCCATTTTTCGCGAAGCGACTGCAGACGGAACAGGTAGAATCCGTCGACGGTATGCACGGACACATCGCGCAGCCGCGCGCGGATATAGCGGAAGTCCTCCGCATAATCGGCGGCAATAATTGCAGCCAAAAGAATTTCCCGCTCCTGCCTGCCCAACCCCGCGGGGCGGATATGGCGGGAGAGCAAATCGTATTTGTAGCCGATACAGAGCACCTCGGCGATCTTATCCGCGGCGAGGTTTTTCAGTTCCCCCAAAGATTCGGCTTCGGCGGACAGAGTGACGCGCCCCTCCCCGAAGGCGATTTGCACTTCCGTACCGCCGGCGTTTCTCCCGGACAATATCCCCGCAATATAAGCGATATAGCGGCTGTTGCATTCCCTGTCGGAAACAATGAGTTTTTCCATATTTTCAGTGTATGCAGGCGAGCACGAAATATTTACGGATGAAGGCGCGACAGCGTGCGAAAATTTAAAAAATTCGGCGTTCGCTGTCGCCTGGACTTGACTAAACACGCAAAACATACTATAATCAAAGGAAGCATAATTATAAGGTTGGAAAGAGGATGCCCCCCTTTGTGATCGCAATTATCGTCATTCTGGTCGTACACTATTTTCTGGCGATCGCGACGATCTTTGTTTTAATGAAAGACAAAGGCCTCGTCAAGGCCATTATACCGTGGAATCTCGTTATCCTGCTCGTGCCTGTACTCGGGCCGTGCGCATATTGGATATACAAACTTTTTGCAAGAAAAAAATGAGGAGCCGACAGGCTTCGGAGGGATTGTTTTTATGGATATGAAGAGCGTGGAAAGCAAGTGGCAGCAGCGTTGGGAAAAGACGAAGGAAAACAACTTCAACAAAAAGAACATCGATAAAAAGTTCTATGTTCTGGAAATGTTCTCCTACCCTTCCGGCGCGAAGCTGCACATCGGGCATTGGTACAACTACGGCCCCACCGACAGCTATGCACGGTTCAAAAAAATGCAGGGCTACGAAGTGTTCCAGCCCATGGGGTTCGACGCGTTCGGTCTGCCCGCGGAAAACTACGCCATCAAGACCAAGATACACCCGAAGGATTCTACGGAAAAAAACATCGCTACGATGGAGCAGCAGCTCAAGGCGATGGGAGCCATGTTCGATTGGTCTGCAGAGGTAAAGACCTGTGAGGAAGACTACTACAAGTGGACGCAGTGGATGTTCCTCAAACTGTATGAAAACGGCCTCGCCTACCGCAAGGAGGCGCCTGTAAACTGGTGCCCCGGCTGCAACACCGTGCTCGCGAACGAGCAGGTGCAGGAAGGCTGCTGCGAACGCTGCGGCACGCCCGTCGTCAAAAAAGACCTCACGCAATGGTTTTTCCGGATTACGAAGTATGCCGAGGAGTTGTTGCAGGGGTTGGATAAAATCGACTGGCCGGAAAAGACCAAACTCATGCAGCGCAACTGGATCGGCAAGTCGGTCGGCTGCGAAATCGAATTCGAATGCGAGAGCGGCGACACCTTTAAGGTGTTCACCACCCGCTGCGACACGATCTTCGGCGTTTCCTACGTCGTGTTGGCGCCCGAGCACCCGCTCGTGAAAAAGCTCGTTTCCGACGAGCAGCGCGCCGCCGTCGAAGAATACATTGAACAGACGGCAAAGACGAACGAGATCGAGCGCCTTTCCTCCGCGCGGGAAAAGACGGGCGTATTCATCGGGCACTATGCGATCAACCCGATCAACGGAAAGAAGGTGCCCATTTACGCAGCCGACTACGTTCTGTACTCCTACGGTACGGGCGCCGTCATGGGCGTGCCCGCGCACGACGAGCGCGACTTTGCCTTTGCGCAGAAATACGGTCTGCCCGTTCAGAAAGTTATCGAAAACAAGAACGGCGAAACGGTGCTCCCCTTCTGCGAGGACGGCATCTGCGTGAACAGCCTGCAATTCGACGGGCGGTTCGGCGAGGACGCGCGCACAGAGATCACCAACTATCTCGCGAAAATGGGCAAAGGCTCGCGCAAGGTAAACTACCGCCTGCGCGACTGGCTCGTTTCCCGCCAGCGCTATTGGGGCGCGCCTATCCCCGTGGTGCACTGCCCGAAATGCGGCATCGTTCCCGTTCCCTACAAGGATCTGCCCGTCAAGCTGCCCTACAACGTGCAGTTCGAACCGGACGGAAAATCCCCGCTCGCCAAATGCGACGAATTCATGCACACGAAGTGCCCGCACTGCGGCGGCGACGCACTGCGCGACCCCGACACGCTGGATACCTTCGTCTGCTCGAGCTGGTACTACCTGCGCTATGCGGACGCGCACAATTCCAAGCAGCCGTTCGACCCCGAAATCGTCAACAAGATGCTGCCCGTCGATAAGTACGTCGGCGGCGCGGAACACGCCTGCATGCACCTCCTATACGCGCGCTTCTTCACCAAGGCGCTGCGCGACATGGGGTATCTGAATTTCGACGAGCCGTTCAAGTCGCTCGTTCACCAGGGCGTTATCCTGGGGCCTGACGGCAACCGCATGTCCAAATCCAAGGGAAACGTCGTTTCCCCCGACGAATATATTTCTGCATATGGTTCGGACGTATTCCGCATGTACCTCATGTTCGGGTTCTCCTACACGGAGGGCGGCCCGTGGAGCGACGACGGGATCAAATCCGTAGCAAAATTCCTCGACCGCGCGGAACGCTTTATTCTGAAGATCAAAGATTTGAAACCGGGCAAAAACGAGGAAACCGGAGCAAATGAGAAGGAACTCGACTACGCGCGCAACCATGCGATCAAGCAAATCACAAAAGATCTGGAAAACTTCTCCTTCAATACGGCGGTCGCCCGCCTGATGGAGTATGTGAACGCGCTCTATAAATACGACGGCTTGCAGGAGAAAAACATTGCATTCCTCAAAGAGTGCACGGGCGATCTGCTTCTTCTGCTGGCGCCCTTCGTGCCGCACTTTACGGAAGAGCTGTGGGAGCAATGGGGCGGAAAATATTCCATTTTTGACCAGAAGTTCCCCGTCTGCAACGAAGATGCCCTCGTGAGAACGGAAACGGAATACGCCGTGCAGGTAAACAGCAAGATCAAGACAAAGCTCATGATCGCGCAGGGACTTTCGGAGGAGGAAATCCGGGAAGTCGTTCTCGCGGACGACACAATCCGCCCGCTCACCGAGGGGAAAGTAATCCGGAAATTTATAGTCGTCCCCGGCAGACTCGTAAATATAATCGTATAAAAGCAAATCGATACAGCAAAGACCGCCGATATGGCGGTCTTTCTTTTAAACATATTTTTCAGTCGGAAAGGCAAAGGGAGAGGCGGTAATATATTACCGCCTCTCCCTTTGCCGATCAAATTAAATCTCGATTTCCAAACCGTCGTGGGCAGAATGAAAGCCTCGGCGCTCCGCTTCTGCCTCCATGCGGTCGCGAAACGGAGCACTGTTGTGCGAAAAATGCGTGACATAGTACTTCGCATTTGATGAAATTAAACGGTATTTTATCAATTTTTCGCGCAATGCTTCGTTGTCGTCGAAACCCATATGCCGGTCGGAGTGCGGCCCCGTATCGTCGGCAAAAGTGCAATCCATGCTGATAAAATCTGCCTGAAATTCATTCTCTGCCAAAAAACGCAGGCTTTCATCACTCACCGCGCCCGTGTCGTTAAGGTACAGCAATGACTTGCCGCCCCGGCGAATCCCGTACAAAAGAGCCTCTTCTTTCGGCGTATGATGCGCCGGAAGTACAAAAATTTCGTAACCGCCTGCGGCAAACCGATCGAACGGATGGAGACAATGCATTCGGATCCCGGAGCGGACGCCGTCTCGCATCTCGCGGCGCGTACCCTCTTCGTAGACCGAAAGAACTTCGCGGTTCCCATAGATGTCCAAAAATTCGCTCGCTATCCCCTCCGCGAATTTATAGCCGCGGTTTACGAATTCCTGTGCGTAAAAATGGTCGGTATGCGAATGGGTTACGAGCAATGTACGCACCGCGGAAAGATCGACACCGAACCGCATCGCGTGATAATAACTCTCGGGCGGAAAATCGATCATCAGTTCCGTATCGATAAGCATTTGCGAGCGGGTTCGCAATTCTTTGGAAATATCTCTCCTCGCCGCCGTACAGGATTTACAGTTGCAAAACGCGGCAGGAAATCCTTCCGTTGCCGCCGTACCCAAATATCGTATCTTCATTTTAGCCTCAACATTCGTACAAAATCGTTACCGGCCCGTCGTTATACTGCTCGATCTTCATATCCGCACCGAATACGCCCGTCTTTACGATCACGCCCAACCGCCGCAGACAATCTGCCGTATATTCGTAGAGCGGCGCGGCATGTTCCGGGCGGGCGGCTCCGATAAAACTCGGGCGGTTGCCATGCGTACAATCGCCGTACAGCGTAAATTGTGAAATAAGGAGGATCTCCCCGCCGAATTGCTGTACGGACAGATTCATCTTGCCCTGCCCGTCTTCAAAGATGCGTAGGTTCGCGATTTTTTTCGCCATAGCCTCCGCATTCTTTTCCGTATCCTGCGGCGCAACGCCCAAATAGACCGCCAATCCCCCCTCTATTTCGCTGATGAGCTTGCCGTCAACACACAGCGACGTATGCCTGACCCTCTGTATAACAGCGCGCATAAAACCCTCCCGGAAAAAGAACGAGGCCGCATTTTTGCAATGCGACCCCCTTTATATTCTTTGAAAATTACTTGACTCGCTCCATATACTCGCCCGTGCGGGTATCGACGCGGATCACTTCGCCCTCGTTGACGAACATCGGAACCTGAATTTTCGCGCCCGTTTCGAGGGTCGCCATCTTTGTAGCGTTGGTCGCGGTGTTGCCCTTTACGCCCGGCTCCGCCTCGACGATCTTCAATTCAACGAAGTTCTCGCATTCGACGGAGAACGCCGCTCCCTTATAGAAGCGAACCGTGACGACGTCGTTCTCTTTAATATATTTCAGCGCGTCCTCGACCTGGTCGTGATTGAGCGGGGTCAGATTGAACTCGTCGTCCATAAACCAATACAACTCTCCGTCCGAATAGGAATAGGTCATCTTCTTCGTTTCAATGTGCGCGTTTTCCAATTTTTCGGAAGGGTTGAACGTCTGCTCCAAAACCGCGCCCGTGACGACGTTTTTGAGCCTCGTGCGGACGAACGCCGCGCCCTTGCCGGGCTTGACGTGCTGGAAGTCGACGACGACATACACGTTTCCGTTATACTCGATCGTTACGCCCTTTCTGATATCACCTGCTGCAACCATGTTAAAATCTCCTTACTTTAAATGTGTTTGCGGAACCTTCCGCATATTCTATAATTTACAAAACCGTCAGTTTTTTATCCGATTTCATGAAACTTTCGACCTTTCCGCCGCGGAGCATGACGCTGTCTTCGACGCGGATGCCGAACTTCCCTTCAAAATAGACGCCCGGTTCGATGGAAAAAACCATCCCGTCGCGGAGTATCGCCGTGCCGTTCGGACTGAGCGTCGGGTATTCGTGAATATTGATGCCGATTCCGTGCCCGAGCGAGTGGGTGAAAAACTTGTCAATCCCCTCCTCTTTCAGGTGGTCGCGGGCGAGTGCGTCCGCTTCCCTGCCCGTCATGCCGGAAACAATGTTTTCGGCGGCGCGCATATGCGCATCGTATACATGCCCGTACATCTTTATGAACTCCGCCTGATTTTCGCCTTTGCCGAACAGAAAGGTACGCGTTATGTCTGAACAGTAGCCGCTGCATTTGCACCCGAAATCGAACAGCACAGGCATGCCCTTTACGAGTTTGGTTGCGCCCGACGCGTGGTGCGGAACGGAAGAATTTTTACCGAACGCGGCGATCGTTTCGAAAGAACGGTCTTCCGCGCCGTGCCGGCGCATGTAGTATTCGAGCATCGCGGCGGCGTCGTTTTCCGTTATGCCTTCCTTCAGTTCGGAAACGACTTCGTCAAGCGCCTTTTCCGCAATACCGCAAGCCTTGCGGATCAACGCAAGTTCATCGTCCGACTTGACCGCCATCGCCTGCGTAAAGACAGGCATACTGTCCGTAAGTTTAAAGCGCCTTGCCTTGAACTCTTCCGCCTGCGGCAATGTGACGCGTTCAAAAGGAACGGCGAGCCGACGGACTTTTTTGCTCTTTACATAGTCCAAAACGGTGGAAAGATCTTTGGCGATTTCGACGGCAATGAACGTGTTCTTTAATGCTGCTTTTGCGCCCTCCGCATAGCGAGGGTCGGTGAAAAACACGCTCTCCTGCGCGTCGGTATAGACAATCCCGAAGGAACTTCTGAATCCGGTAAGATAAAAGCGCAGGTCGGCGCTCTCCGTCAGCATAGCATCGGCTTTGATTTCCCGAAAAATTTTCCTCGTATTATCCATAAAATTATTTTACCAAATTTTCAGAGATAAGTCAATTTTTCCCGATACGTTTCGGAGGATTTTATTCGTTTTGTGCGCTTAAAATACGGGCATAGCACTCCTTCATCGCGAGCGCGTCCTCCGCCTGCGTACCCGCCGATTCGCTGACGATGTACGGCTCCAATTTCAGCTCGGCAAGCGCCGCCGCGAGCGGTTCAAATTCGGGGCCGTATTGCGTATCTTCAAACGTCAGATGCCGCACCTCGCCCTTCGCAGAGTACTGAATTTTGGAAAAATGCACATGAAAATGCTTTACCCTATCATAACCGAGCTCGGCGATCATATATTCCAGCCGATCTTTATAGTCGGAAACCGTCTTTAAACTGCCCTGTTCCCGCGCGTTCAGATGCCCGAAATCGATGCAGGGCAAATACACCTCGTCGATTTTACAGAAGCGCACGATCTCTTCGAGCGTGCCGATCTGCGCGATCTTGCCCATCGTTTCGGGGCAGAAATACAGATCCTGCAAATTATTCATATAGATGTAATCGCGCAGGATTTTCAACCGCTCCTCGGTGAGTGCGACGGCGGCTTCTCTCTCCATTTTTCCCTGCGTTGCACTGTGGAATACGCACCGCCTGCCGCCCATCAGCTTCAAAACGCGGCCGCTGTCCAGAACGTAATTGTACGAGTTCTGCGCGCTTTCGTCGGACGGGTTTGCAAAATTGATGTAGTACGGCGCATGCACGCTGATCTCTACGTTTTGCTCGCGGAAGGCATCGCCGATGGAGATCGCCTTTGCCTCGGTCATGCGCACGCCACGCCCGAAGGAATATTCGAAGCAGTCCAGCCCCATATCCCTGACGTATTTCGCCGACTGCTCGGTGTGCGAATACCCCTTTGCATAAAAACTTTCGCTGTTGCCGCTCGGCCCGAATAAAATCATCGTATCTTCTCCAAATCTTTTTTCAGCTGTCCGGAAAGCTCTTCCGCGCTCCCGAACTTGCGTATTTCGCGGATAAATTCATTGAAATACACCGTGATCGTCTGCCCGTACAGATCGCCCGCGTATCCGTCCGCATACACCTCCAGGACGGTGCGCCCGTCGCCGAAGGTCGGGCGCGAACCGTAATTCGCAATCCCGCGGTATGTTTTGCCGCCAATTTCCGCCGACACCGCGTACACGCCCGTTTTCAGCGGATATTTTTCGGGGGAAAGATGAATGTTCGCCGTCGGGAAACCGATCGTCCGTCCCACATGGCGCCCTTCCGTTGCCACTTCGCCGCGGATGAAGTATTTATCGCCCAATAGCTCGGCGAGTTTTTCTACCTCGCCGCCCGCAAGGTATTGCTTTGCGAGCGAGGCGGCCGCCTTTTCCCCGTGCAGGCGCACGAGCGGCAGTATCTCCGCTTGTACGCTGCGTTCGGAACAAAACGCGCGCAATTCCTCCGCCCCGCACGCCGCGCCCCTGCCGAAGGTAAAGTCCGTTCCGCACACGAACGCGCGCACTTCGAGCGAACGCGCGATGCGGTTGAGAAATTCTCGCCCGTCCGTCGCCCGAAACGCCTCGTCGAAGCGGGCGGCAAAGGCAAAATCGGCGCCCAACTTTTCAAACAGGTACAGCCGCTCTCCGAAGGTGTAGACCTGCCCGCCGTTCTTGGAATCGTAGAAAGTCATAACGCCGACGAGCAAGTTTTGTTTTTCGGCAATCTCTTTCGCCCGCGCCAACAACGCCCGATGCCCGACGTGCATGCCGTCGAAATATCCCAACAGGAGAACGCACGGCTCGGAAAGCGAGCCGGTTCCGTAATCGACGACGCGCATCATACCAGCTTCACCTTCGCACGCAATGTTCCGTTTTCTGCCGCGGCGATGCCGTAAAACACGCCGTCGAAATACAGCTTGTACTCCCCGTCCGCGAGGTCGCTGGCAAGCTTTAGTCCGTTGCGCAGCTTTTCCGCGTCCTTGCCGACAATATCACACGCGGGCATTGCAAATACTGCATCGGGCGCAACGGCAAAAAAACGCCAATTCTCCTTCGTAAGCTCCTCCAAAGTAACCGACGAAGAAAGCTCGAATGCGCCGCTCTTTTCGCGGACGAGCGACGTCATGACCGCGCAGGTGCCGCACGCGGCGGCAATATCGCGCGCGAGCGATCGGATATAAGTGCCGCCCCCGCAGGATATGCGAAATTCGTAATCCGTTTCGTTCAGTCTGCCGAGCAAAACCAGCGAATGAACAGTGACCCTTTTTGCGGAGAGTTCCACTTCCTTGCCCTGCCGCGCCAACCGATAGGCGCGCACGCCGCCCACGCTCTTTGCGCTGTATATGGGCGGAACCTGCTCGATTTCGCCGACAAATTCCGATAAAACGCTGTTTATTTTATCTTCGGTCGGCACAGGTAAGCCGCTTTTCAAAATTTCGCCCGCCGAATCGAGCGTATCGGTATCCGTACCGAAGCGGAAAACGGCACGATAAACTTTTTCTTTATCCAACAGGTAGTTAAAGAGCCGCGAAGCGTTGCCGAAAGCGACGGGCAAAACCCCGCTCGCGAGCGGGTCGAGCGTACCCATATGCCCGCAGGCAAGACCCGTAAGCCGCTTGATTTTCGAGACGGCGGCGGCGCTGGAGATGCCCGAAGGCTTATTCAAGTTGATAAATCCGCTGGTCAGTTCCAACGCTGTCCTCTCCTTTTATACAGTCTTTTACAGAAAAAAGGCGCGCACCTTTCGGCCGCACCTCGCTTACAGCACAAGATGCTGTTTGACGGTATAGCGCAATTTGTCGATGACTTCCTCCAGGCAGCCCGTCAGCATACAGCCGCTGGCGAGGATATGCCCGCCCCCGCCGTAGACGGCGGCGACTGCATTGACGTCCGCCTTGCCCTTGGAGCGCAGGGAAACCTTGAACTTCTCCTTCCCTGTTTCCAAAAGGCATACGGCAACCTCAACCCCATCGACGGATAGCGGGAAATCGATGAACCCCTCCGTCATATCCGACGTTGCTCCGCAGGATTTCAACTGCTCCGCCAAAACGCTGATAAAAGCAATTTTTCCGTCCTCAAAGTAACGGATGTTCGACATTGTTCTGCCGAACAGGAGCGCGCGCGCTGCAGACTGCTTTTTGAACATGTTATACTGGATCGTATTGATGTCCGCTCCGCGCGAAACGAGCTTTGCCGCCGCAAGAAAAGTGCTTTCCGTGACGTTTTTATGCGCAAAATTGCCCGTATCCGAACTTAAACCCATCAACAGGTAATTCGACGCGAGCGGAGAAAGTTCGGCTCCGAGAAGGTCTGCAAGTTCGACCATGATCTCGCAGGTAGCCGCGCGATCCTCCACAAAACAATAGTCGCCGTAGCGGGTGTTGGAGATATGGTGGTCGATGTTGAACTTCGGTTTTTTTGCCTTGGCAAACGTTTCGCACAGAGCGCCGAGGCGGTGCTCGTCGCTCGAATCGACGGCGATATACGTTTCGGCATCGGCGGGCGGTTCCTTTAAAATCGAATCCATGCCCTCCAAAAAGCCGAATTTCGCGGGTATATCGCTCTCGCAGACGACGCTGCACTTCGCGCCGCGCTGCCCGAGCATCCATGCAAGCCCCATCGCCGCGCCCAACGCATCGCCGTCCGGACGCATATGGCAGAAGACCGCCGCACTTCTGACCTTTTTCAATTCTTCCGCAATCTCTTTCAGCGTCAACGTCAAAATATAAATCTCCGCAATGTTTTTACTTATTTTCGTCCTTGTGAATAGACTGAATGAGGCGGTCGATCTTGTCGCCGTATTCCATCGTATCGTCCCACAGGAAATGCAATTCCGGCACGGTGCGCATCTGCATCATGTGCGCAAGTTCGTAGCGGATGGTTCCCGCATGCTCCTTGATCGCTTCAAAGGTCGCATTGCTCTCCTCTTTGTTCTTGCCGAGCACGCTGATATAAATTTTCGCGTTTTTGAGATCGGGGGAAACGTCTGCCTTGGTCACGCTGACGATCCCCTTGATCTTGTCCGTCTTATATTTGAGTTTTTTCGAGATGACCTCGTACACGGCTTTCTGATATTCGGCGGAAAGCCGCTCGCCGCGCAATGATTTCATATTGTTCTCCCCTCACCGAACAGAAGTTTATGCAGGGATCTCTTCGGTGATGTAGCACTCGATGACGTCGCCGACCTTGATGCCGTCGAACCCGTCGATGCTCACGCCGCACTCAAAGCCGCCGGAGACTTCTTTCACGTCATCCTTGAAGCGCTTGAGCTGGCGAACCGCACCCTCGACGATCATCACGTCGTCGCGGTAGATGCGGAGCTTGCCGTTGCGCACGATCTTGCCCTCGGTGACGTAGCAGCCGGCGACCATGCCGACGCCCGTGATCTTGAACGTCTGCAAAACGTCGCACTTGCCCGTCATGACCTCGCGGTACTTCGGTGCGAGCATACCCTTGAGCGCAGCCTGAATGTCGTCCAACAACTCATAGATGATGCGATAGGTTCGCACGTCTACGCCGCTGCGCTCGGCGAGCGCTTTCGCCTTCGTATCCGGGCGAACATTGAACCCAACGATGATGGCGTTGGAGGAATCGGCGAGCATGACGTCCGACTCGGTGATCGCACCCGCGCCGCTGTGCAGTACGTTGACGCGCACTTCGTCGTTGGACAGTTTGAGAAGCGACTGCTTGACCGCTTCGACGGAACCCTGCACATCGCCCTTGACGATGATGTTCAGCCCCTTGATCTTGCCCTCGGCGATCTTGCCGAACACGTCGTCCAGCGTTACGCGCGTCTGCGATTTGATCATCGATTCGCTCTCTTTGCGCTTGCGCTCTTCGAGAACCTGCTTCATCAGCTTATCCTGCTCGACCGCGATGATGGAATCGCCCGCGTTCGGAACGTCTTCCAAACCGAGGATGGACACAGCCATCGAGGGGCCAGCCGCTTTGACAGTTCTGCCCTTGTCGTCGATCATGGCGCGGACGCGGCCGGTCGTCGTACCCGAAATAATATTGTCGCCCGTATGCAGCGTACCGTTTTGAATCAGCACGGAAGCCATCGGGCCTTTGCCCTTGTCGAGCTTCGCTTCGATGATCGTGCCGCGCGCCATCTGGTTCGGATTGGCTTTGAGTTCTTTGACCTCGGCTACGAGGTTGATATTTTCCAAAAGATTTTCGATGCCCTCGCCCGTCTTTGCGGATACGGGGCAGACGATGGCGTCGCCGCCCCACTCTTCGGGAACAAGCCCGTTGTTGGTAAGCTCCTGCTTTACGCGGTCGAGGTTTGCCTCGGGTTTATCCATCTTATTGACAGCGACGATGATGGGAACTTCCGCTGCCTTCGCGTGGTTGATCGCTTCGACCGTCTGCGGCATGATGCCGTCATCCGCCGCGACGACGAGGACGACGATATCCGTGACGGACGCGCCGCGCGCGCGCATCGCCGTGAACGCTTCGTGCCCCGGCGTATCGAGGAAGGTGATCGTCTTGCCGTTCACCGTGACCGAATACGCGCCGATATGCTGCGTGATGCCGCCCGCTTCCCCCGCCGTAACGTTGGAGCTGCGGATTTTATCGAGGAGCGATGTTTTGCCGTGGTCGACGTGACCCATGACCGTAACGACGGGCGGACGGACGATCGCACCCTCGTCATTGCCGACTTCCGACTGATAGATTTCCGTCAGAGCCTCTTCCGCCGTCTTTTCGGGTTTGTATTCCAGTTCGATACCCAGATCAGAGGCGATGTAAGCGGCGGTATCGTAATCGATGGAGTCGTTGATCGTCTTTGCGATGCCTTCTTTGAACAGGCGCTTGGAAATTTCGACCGCCGTGATGCCCAGCTTTTCGCTGAGAACTTTCAGCGGGATATTTTCCGTGGTGACGACGGCATGTTCGATTTTGATGGTCTGTACCGTCTGCTGCTTCTGTTTTTTGACGCGCAGCTTTCTGTAACCGCTCTTATCTTCGTCAAAATCGGAAACGGAGACCTGCTGTTTGACGAGCGCGCGCTTATTGACGGTGCGCTTCTGCTCGACGTAAGGCTTTTCGTAGGATGTCTTTTTCTTTGCGGGAGAGGAATATGTTTTGGGGGCAGGAGCGGGTACGGCGGGGGCAGCCGAACCGAAACGATTGCCTGCGGCGGGACGGGCAGGACGCGTTCCCGCAGGAGCGGGGCGCGGAGAAGCGGAACGACCCTGCGGAGCCGCACCGGTCTGCCCCTGCTGCCGCGCACCGTACGGAGGGCGGGAAGCATTGCGGTCGCCCTGCTGCTGCGCCGCCCGGTCTGGACGCTCGCTCTTGGCGGGGCGAGGCGTATTGATAAACGTATTGCGGATTGCCGCGCGGGTGTTGCGGTCGGCATACTGCGTGCGGATAATTTTTTCCTCCACGCCGCCGCGGCCGATCTTCGTTTCCTGCACGAAATTCTTTTTGACTTCCTTTTCGGGAACCGCTGGCTTTTCTTCCGTTTTTTCCTCAACCTTTGCAGCGGGTTCGGGAACGGGCTTCGGCTCTTCCTGCGGCTTTTTCGAAGGTTCCGGCTTGTGCGCTTCGGGTGCCGGTTCCGGCTTCGGTTCCGCGCGTTTTTCCGTTTGCGACGGTTTTACGGGAGCGTCCTTCTTCGCCGCAGGTTTTTCCGCTGCAGCCGCAGGTTTATCCGCTGCAGCCGCCGGCTTTTCTGCTGCAGCCGCCGGCTTTTCAGCGGGTGCCGGCGCCGCCGGTTCCGTCGGTTCCGGTTTACGCTCCGCTTCGGCAGACGGCGCCGCCTGCGCCGCATCGGCTTTTTCCTGTTCGGACGCTGCAGCTTCGGCAGATGCAGCCCGTGCAGCCTCTTCCTGCGCACGCTGGCGGGCGGCGGTTTCCAAATCGGACAGTTTGCGCAGGATCTCGCCCACTTTTTTCTCTGTACCCTGCACGCTCTTCATCAGTTTTCCGATCCCTTCTGCCCCCAGAATGGAATTGATGTTTTCGATATTCGCGTAATTTTTCTTTGCTTCTGCCATCTTGACTAAATATTGCCTCCCGAATATTTTCTGATATTTTCATCCTCTACCGACAAAATCGCTTTTGCCAGATTCTTTTCTCTCACCGCGGCGAGCTTGCAACCGGTCTTACCCGTCGCCTCTTCCAGCGTTTTGCCGCAGAAAAGAAGCATTTCGCAGCCGAAGCGACGCTGCAGTTTTTCCGCGCTTTTTTTTCCGTTATCGGACACCGTATCGCAAAGCAACAGGAGAAAAACATCCTTTTTCAGCAATTCGACCGCGTTGAATCCGCAAGTCAGCTTGCCCGCCTTGATACAGAACCCGATATAGCTTTCCGCTTTACTTTTTTTCGGCAAAAAACTCCACCTCGATTTTGTCGTACACTTCCTGCGGGATCTCCGCGGAAAAAACTTTATTCAAAAGCCTTGCCTTCCGCAGTTTTTTTATGCACTCCGAATTGTCGCAGATATAGGCGCCTCTGCCCGCCGCCTTGCCCGTAAAATCGATGGATACTTCCCCGTCTTTCGGCTTGACGATGCGGAGCATCTCCTTTTTCGGTTTCATTTCGTGGCAGGCTATGCACATGCGCATCGGTATTTTTTTCTCTTTCACGGAGTATCCCTCCTTGCGGCAGACCTCGCGCCGGCTTCCAATTTACTCTTCCGCTTCCGGAGCCGGACTCTCGTCGTTCGGTTCTTCCTCCTCGGAAGGCTGCAATTCTTCCATCTTTGCCGCAACGCTCTCGCTCTTGACGTCGATCTTCCAGCCCGTGAGCCTTGCCGCAAGGCGGGCGTTCTGCCCGTCGCGACCGATCGCGAGCGACAGTTTGTCGTCCGGTACCACGGCGATCGCCGACTTTTCCCCGATCTGCGTTACGGAAATGACCTTCGCGGGGGAAAGCGCCTTCGCAATAAATTCGAGCGGATTTTCGCTCCAAAGGATGATGTCCACCTTTTCGCCGCCCAGTTCCGCGACGACGGCGTTCACGCGCGAGCCTTTGTTGCCAACGCACGCGCCGACGGCATCGACCTGCGGATCTTCGCTGCTGATCGCCATCTTTGTGCGCTGCCCCGCCTCGCGCGAGATCGCCTTGACGACGACTGTCCCTGCCTTGATTTCCGGCACTTCCTCTTCAAAAAGCCGTTTGACAAGACCCGCCGACGCGCGCGAAACGAGTACCTGCGCGCCGCGGCCGCTGCTCTTGATATTCTTTACATAAACCTTCAAGCGGTCGTTGACCTCGTATTTTTCGCCGGGTACCTGATCCTGCGGGAGCATGATACCCTCGATCTGACCCTTGCCGAGTTCGACGTAAACGTTCTTCGCGTCGACCTTGCGCACGACGCAACTCATCAGTTCGTCCTTTTTATCGGAGAACTCGCTCAATGTATTGTCGCGTTCGATCTCGTGCAGCTTTTGCAGAATGACCTGCTTCGCGGTCTGCGCGGCGATGCGGCCGAAATCCTTCGGCACGAACTCTTCGTAGACGAGATCGCCCGCCTTGTAACTCTTTTTCAGAAGCTGCGCCTCCGCAAGCGAAATTTCCTTCTCTTTGTCGGTAACCTCTTCGACGGCAGTGCGCACCGTATAATATTTGATGCTGTTCTTTTCGGGGTTAATGCGAATATCGACGTCGCCCGCGCCTCCGTCATACTGCTTTTTATAGGCGGAGATGAGCGCATTGCGCAACGCATCGATAAATATATCGCTGCTGATCCCCTTTTCCGCCTCCAAATCGGCCAAAGCCTCGAAGAACTCCTTGCTAACCATTGTCTTCTCCTCAAAATTTTTTTGATTATGAAATTATTTTCGCGCGGGTCAATCGAAATCGATCGCCTGCGACATCTTTACGATCTGCGTGAGATTCAGCTTGAATGTTTCCCCGCCCTTATCGAGCGTTACGTTTCCCGCAACGGGGTCGTATGCGAGCAGAACCGCCTCGAAAAACTTTTCCCCTTTATATGGAGCGTACAGCTTTACCTCCACTTTTTTCCCGATATTGCGCAGATAGTCCTTTGCCTTTTTAAAAGGTCTGTCCAGCCCCGGACTGCTCACGTTGAGCGTGTACGGCTGCCCGAACGTCGGGTCGAGTTCGTCCAGAACGGGATCGGCGGCGTTATGAAATTTTTCGCATGTGTCAAGGTCGATGCCCCCTTCCGCATCCGTATCCAGATACACGGTCAGCGACGGGTTTTTCCCCTGTTTGAACACGATTTCATAGATTTCGACGCCGACCGCCTCCGCGACCGGGCAAAGGACTTCTTCGATTTCCTGCACGGATTTCACTTTCATATTTCGCTCCCGCGGCAAAAAATGTCCGCATAAAAAGATTTGAGAGCGGTGACCCACTCTCAATTCCAAGCTAACATATTCACTATGTCAATTATAGCACATTCTCATGCCTTTGGCAAGCATTTTTTCGCTTTTATAAGCTCGATAAATATTTTTGCCGTCGTCAGCGCGTCGTCCCACGCCCGATGGTGGTTAAACACGATTCCGTAATGGTCGGCAAGCGTGTTCAGTTTATAGTTAGGCAGAAAGAGCAGCCCCTGCGCGATGGCGAGCGTGTCGTACGTTTTCTGCTCGAACATATATTCTTCCTGTGCGCCGTAATACTGGATGAACTTGTAGTCGAACTGCACGTTATGCCCGACCAGGATGCAGCCGTCGCAGAATTTATAAAAATCGGGGATAACTTCAGCGATCTTCGGCGCGTCCTTCAGCATGTCGTCGGTGATGCCGGTGATCCGCACGATCTCGTCGTCCAGCTTGCGCTCGGGGTTGACGAGCGTCGTGAATTTTTCGCGGATCTCCCCGCCGATGATCTTGACCGCGCCGATCTCGGTGATGGCGTCCATCTTTCCTCCCGCAGGAACATTGACGAGACCCGTCGTTTCCAGATCGAACACGACGAAAGTATTTTTGACCAGATCCTCGGGCAATGCGCTCTGTTCAAAGAGATTGAGCTGACTGTAATCGGTCAGTTTTTCGGGGGCAACGATCGCATAGTGTGCGGGGACGGGTTTGCCCGGGCGCTTTTCGGGGACGAAATCCTGCGGGGCGCGGCCGCGGTTTATGTAGCGGGCGGTGAAGCTCAACCGCTCGTTGAACATTTCGTTCGCACCGGTGCATACGACCCAGTCGCCCACCTTCAGCGCCCGCACTTTTTCCTCCGTCTTTTTGCGGATAAAGTAGGAAAATTGCATGCGGTCGGTCGAGTCGCTGATCGTAAAGCGCAGATACGGCTTGCCCTTCTGCGAAACGCGCTCCTGAATATACAATATTTCGCCGCACACCGTGAGCGAATCGCTCGTAAAGGTGCAATCGGACAGATAGGTTGCAATTTTGGGCACGTTCGCTTCGTCGATCGGCTCGAAATCGACGACGGGGAAAGTCCGCGCGGGGCGGTAATCGAAAACTTCTTCCTCCTCGTCTTCCTCGCTCTCCTCCCCGATGCCCGCCTTTTCCTTATCGACCAGCTCGCCCTTGAAGGTATTGCAGAAATTCCGACCCAACATGCGCTCCACGCCGGGCAAAAGCTGCTCGTTTTTTTCAAAGAAACCGCGCTCCGCCGCGTCTACGCCGAAGGTAAACCGGACGGTCTGCCCCTCGGGGAAAACGCCGATGTCCTCTGCGCGGATGCACGCCGCCGCGGCGCGATGGCTGTGTTCGAGATATTCCAGAATTTTGTGGCGGACGAGCTGCGCGTCTGCGACCAGTTTTACGATCTTCGCCTCCGCCTGCATGGACGCGGGCACAGCTTCGCGCACGGCTCTCTCCGCACACGCCGCATCCTCCTGCGAATACGCAACATCCGTCACGATCTCGAACCGACAGCTGTGCGCGCGCACGTCTACGCATATTTTATTCAGCACGGCATTTTTCAGCCCGTCGCTTTTCCGGATCTGTTCCAAAAATTCTGCCTGGTTCATTCATTCTCCTTCATTCAGCAATGCGGCGACCTCCCGCAGAAACACTTCTTCCGCGTGCGAAGCCGAAACCGTTTCGCTCGGTTCGCCGCGGCGGAAGATAACGCACTTCTCCTTGCCGCCCGCAATACCGAGGTCGCATTCCTTCGCCTCGCCCGGGCCGTTTACGACGCAGCCCATGACGGCGATCTTGCACCTCTTTTTCGAGCGGAAGGTCATCCGCTCCACCTTCTGCGCCAGCTCCATACTCTTCCACTCGCAACGACCGCAGGTCGGGCAGGATATGACGTCGACAAAATCTTTCTCTAAACCGCACGCGCGCAGAATGCGCTTTGCCGCGTAAATCTCCTCGACGGGGTCGTCGGTCAAAGACACTCGTATTGTATCGCCGATGCCCTTCAACAACAGCGCGCCGATACCGATGCTGCTCTTGACGATGCCGCTCTCGCGCGTTCCCGCCTCCGTCACGCCGACGTGCAGCGGATAATCCGTTTTTTGCGCGAGCAACGTATACGCCTCCACGGTGAGCGGAACGGAGGACGCTTTGACGGAGATGACGATGTCCTCGACGCCGCACTTTTCCAGCTGCCCGACGTTATAGAGAGCGCTCTCCACGAGCGAACGCGCCGAAACGCCGTACTTCCGCAAAAAGTCCTTTTCGATGCTGCCCGTATTCGCCCCCACGCGCACGGGGATGCGGTGCGCGCGGATACAGTCCGCCACCATCTTCACCTGTTCTTCGCCGCCGATGTTGCCGGGGTTGATGCGCACTTTATCGGCGCCGCTTTCGATGGCGAGAACCGCAAGCCGTGCGGAAAAATGGATATCCGCCACGACGGGCAAGGGCGATCGTTCCTTTAACGCCCGAATCGCCCGCGCATCCTCCTCGTCGCGGACGGAAACGCGCACGATATCGCAGCCGGCTTCCGCCAGGCGGAAAATCTGCCCCAGCGTTTTTTTCGTGTCCGACGTGAATGTCGTAGTCATGGATTGTATTGCGACGGGCGAGCCGCCGCCGACGGGTACTCCGCCGACTGCCAGACGCCGGCTCATACGCACCTCCCTCCGCACGGTGCGGCTGCCTTCCGGCTTGCCGAACAGTGCAAAAGAAGCCCTCTTATTCGGGCTTCTCTTCTTTCTTATTTTTATCCTCGTTCATCATGCGCTCGAGTTCATGCATAAAGGAAGAAATGTCAGTAAACTGCCGGTATACGGAAGCATAGCGGACATAGGCGACCTCGTCGATTTCTTTCAGCCCGTCCATGACCATTTCGCCGATCTGCTTGGAGCTGATCTCCTGTTCCAGCGAATTGTAGACGCGCTTTTTGATGTCGTCTACGAGCTTATCGATCTTCGACATGGAAACAGGGCGCTTTTCGCACGCCTTGATGATGCCGTTTTTGATTTTATTCGGGTCGAACGCCTGCCTGTTCCCCCCGTTTTTGACGACGAGGACAGGCGTCGTTTCGATCGTTTCATAAGTCGTGAACCGCCTTCCGCACTGAATGCACTCCCTGCGCCTGCGGATCGTCCTTCCCTCGTCCGTCGAACGGCTGTCGATCACTTTGCTTTCCGTACAGCCGCAATACATACATTTCATTCTGAACTCCGCCTTTTTAAGCGGGCAATACGCCGCTTTATACTGGTTTTACGTTACAATTATAGCACATTTTAAAAAAAAAGTAAAGTCTTCGGCGGGAAGGTTTGCGCAAAAATACGCAACGGACGGCTTTGCCCGGCTGTTTTTCCGCCCCGGCGCCGCTTTTGCGGGTGAGGGCGGAGCGAAACGCATGGTCAACCCTTTATCTTTGATTCCAATAACGGTGAAAATCGCAGCTGGATGCCGTATGAAAAGAGCATCTCTTTCAGCTCGAGCAATGCGTCGTAAACATGCTCGAATTGGCGGAACAAATCCAATTTTGAAGCATACTCGTATTCGCATACGGGAAGAACTGTTGCGATGTCGAGCATATCATCCAATACTTCGAAAAAATTCTCCTCATTCTCGCAAAACTTTCTGAACCTGCTGTTGATGTATTGCAGATCGCCGCGATAGAATAAATCCTTATCCATATATAAATTTCTTCCGTTATTACGTTGTTTTTTATTATACCATATCTATTCGAAATCTTTCTTCCAAAATTTGAAATATGGAAGAAAATTTTCCTTTTTCTCGCGGCAAACAAACGGGCGGAAACGTCGTATGGTTTCCGCCCTGTGCCGCATCTGTATCGGCTTATTTGAAATATTTGACGCCGCTCTCGAACAGCTTCATATCGAAGTTGCCCGTGCAGTTCTTGTACAGGTTGTCGCCCGTGCGTTCGGTATGCCCCATCTTGCCGTACACCCTGCCGTCGGGCGAGGTGATACCCTCGATCGCCCAGGCGGAGCCGTTCGGGTTGAACGGGTATTCCATCGTCGGCTTGCCCGAAAGGTCGCAGTACTGCGTGGCGATCTGCCCGTTCGCAGCCATCGCCTCCAATTCCTTGTGCGGCGCGACGATCCTCCCCTCGCCGTGCGAAACGGGAACGGTGAACACGTCGCCCACCTTGCAGGCGGAGAGCCACGGCGATTTGTTGGACGCGACGCGGATATCCACGAGCGTGGAAACGTGGCGGGAGATATTGTTGTAGGTGAGCGTCGGGCTGGAAGCCTTGAGCGGGCGGATCTCGCCGTACGGCACGAGTCCGAGCTTGATGAGCGCCTGGAATCCGTTGCAGATACCCAAAATCAGGCCGTCGCGCTCGTTGAGCAGCTTCATGACCTGTTCGGCGATGGTCGGATTGCGGAAGGTCGTGGCGATGAACTTGCCGCTGCCGTCCGGTTCGTCGCCGCCCGAAAAGCCGCCGGGGAACGCGATGATGTTCGCGCGGGAGATCGCCTTGGCAAACGCCTGCACGCTCTCCTCGATATCCGCCGCGCTGCGGTTTTTGACGACGATGACGTCGCACTCCGCGCCCGCAAGGCGGAACTTGCGCGCGGTATCCAATTCACAGTTGGTGCCGGGGAACACGGGGATGAACACGCGCGGCTTCGCGGTCTTGGTCGCGATATTTTCATACCGCTTGCCCTTGCAGTCGAAATCGACGTCTTTCGCCCTGCCCTGCGCCTCCGCATGGTTCGGGAACACCTTTTCCAAAGTGCCGCAGAACGCTTCGGCCGCTTCCTTTCCGGAGACCGATTCCTTGTCATAAACGAAACCGCTCTCCGTCGTTTCGCCGAGATAGATCTTCGGCGCGTTCAGCTTGTCGGGGTCTTCCAGCGAAACAAGTATCTCGCCGTAGTGCTCGGAGAGCAGGCAGTCGCAGTCGCCCTCAAAGCGGAAGCCGAGCATATTGCCGAAGCAGGATTTGGCGACCGCCGCCGCGATGCCGCCGTTTTCGACGACCGTCGCGAAGCGGATGTTCCCGCTCTCGACGTTCCTGTGGATTTCGCGGTACATATCCGCCAATTCCTTGAAATCGGGGATTTTGCTGAAATCCTTGTGCATCGGGATCCAATACAGCTTGGTACCTTTCTTTTCCAAAACGTTGGTGATGAGTTTGCTCGCCTTGGCGGGCGCGAGCGCGAAGGAGATGAGCGTGGGCGGAACGTCGATGTGCTCGAAGGTGCCGCTCATGCTGTCCTTGCCGCCGATGGCTCCGAGGCCCAAACCGATCTGCGCATACAGCGCGCCCAAAAGCGCGGACAGCGGAACGCCCCACCGTTTGGGATCGCGGTTCAGGCGCATGAAAAACTCCTGGAAAGTGAGGCGGATCGCATCGTAATCGCAGCCGCTCGCAATGAGCTTTGCGACCGACGTTACGATGCTGTAGATCGCGCCCGTGAACGGACTGCTGCTCATCAGCTCGCTGCAATAGCCGTAGGCGGATACGGTGGCGACGTCCGTTTCGCCGCCGCAGATCTTCGCCGCCATCGAGATAGCGGGCGTGAGCTGCGTTTTGCCGCCGAAAGGCATATACACGCTGCGCGCGCCGATGGTCGAATCGAACATCTCCGAAAGCCCCTTCTTGGAGCAGACGTTGAGGTCGGAAAGCGCAGCGAGGAAATCGTCGCGGAAGTTCTTGCGCCCGATGTCGAAATAATGGGTCGCGTTGTCCGCAATTTCCGCAGAAATGACTTGTTTTACCCCGTTCGTATCGAGGAAGTCGCGCGAAATATCCACGATGGCGCGCCCCTTGAAGAGCATCTTCATGCGCCGGTCGTCCGTTACGACCGCGACGGGGGTCGCCGCGAGGTTTTCTTCGGCGGCGAGGCGGATAAACTCGTCTTTATCCTGTTCCGCAACGACGACCGCCATGCGCTCCTGCGATTCGGAGATGGCAAGTTCGGTACCCGAAAGCCCCTCGTATTTGAGCGGAACTTTGTCGAGATCAATTATAAGCCCGTCCGCAAGTTCACCGATGGCGACGGAAACACCGCCCGCACCGAAGTCGTTGCACTTCTTGATCTTGCGGGTAACTTCTTTATTCAAAAACAGGCGCTGCAATTTGCGCTCGGTGAGCGGGTTGCCTTTCTGAACCTCGGCGCCGCACGTTTCGACGGAATGGGAATCGTGCGCCTTGGAGGAGCCTGTGGCGCCGCCGCAGCCGTCGCGCCCCGTTTCCCCGCCGAGCAGGATGATGACGTCCCCTTTCTTCGGCTTTTCGCGGTATACCATGTCGCGCTTGGCACCGCCGACGACGAAGCCCGTTTCCAGCCTCTTCGCCTTGTAGCCGGGATGGTACACTTCGTCGACCATGCCCGTCGCCAGACCGATCTGGTTGCCGTAGGAGGAGAAGCCCGCCGCCGCCGTCTTGGTGATAACGCGCTGCGGGAGTTTGCCGGGCAAAGTGTCTGCCAGCTTTTCGCGCGGGTCGGCGCTGCCCGTCACGCGCATCGCCTGATAGACGTAGGTGCGCCCCGAAAGCGGATCGCGGATGGCTCCGCCCAGGCAGGTCGCCGCGCCGCCGAACGGCTCGATCTCCGTCGGGTGGTTGTGCGTTTCGTTCTTGAACATGACGAGGTATTTTTCCGTCTTGCCGTCGATCTTCGCGTCGATGCAGACGGAGCAGGCGTTGATCTCGTCGGAAACGTCGAGGTTGTCCAGCCGCCCCTCCTTTTTCAGCTTTTTGACGGCGATGGTCGCGATGTCCATGAGGCACGGGTACTTATCCTCGCGCTTCGCGTTGAACTCCGCGAACAGGTCTTTATAGAGGTCATACGCCTTTTGGATGTGCGGGTTGTCCGAATCGATGTCCACCTTTTGAATTTCGGTGGAAAACGTCGTATGGCGGCAGTGATCCGACCAATAGGTGTCGATGACCTTAACCTCCGTTTCGGTCGGGTTCCTGCCCTCTTTTTTAAAATAATCGCGCACGAAAACGAGGTCTTCGACGCTCATCGCGAATCCGTTTTTCTTATGATAGTCGGCGATTTCGCTGACGCTCATGTCGATGAAGCCCGCAACTTCCTGCACGTCGTGCGTTTCCATTTTGGCGCGCGCGAGCGTTTTCGGTTTTTCGAGGGAAACTTCCGAACTTTCGACGGGGTTGATGAGGTGCTTTTTGATGCGCTCCAGCTCCGCGTCCGTCACGCCCTTGACGGCGAACACGCGCGCGCACTTGATGAGCGGGCGGTTCTTCTGCGTGAGGAGCTGCACGCACTGCGCCGCGCTGTCCGCGCGCTGGTCGTACTGCCCGTCCAAAAAGGCGATGGCGAAAACCTTATAGTCCTCGTCGACGGGGAGCGTTTCGCGGTAGACGGTATCGACGGGCGGTTCGGAGAACACGTTGACGATGGCGCCCTCCAGCTCCTCTTCGTTGATGCCCTCCACGTCGTAGCGGATGACCTCGCGCAGATCTTCGACGGCGATGCCGAGCTGTGCGTCCAGATCCTCGCGGACTTTCTTCGCCTGCAAATTTTCCTTTTTCTCTACGAATACTCTGTAAATCATATCTTAACCCTTTGCGTTGTACTTGATGCCGATATCCTTGCGGTACTGCATCCCGTCAAAGTGAATTTTTTCCACGTTTTTATAGGCCTTTTCGCGCGCTTCGGCAATGGTCTTGCCCTTGGCGCACACGTTCAGCACGCGCCCGCCGTTTGTCTTCAAGACGCCGTTTTCGCGCGCTGTGCCCGCATGGTAGACGAACACGTCTTTATCCAAGTCGCCGATGGTGATCTCCTTGCCCTTTGCATATTTTTGCGGATACCCTCCGCTCGCCAAAACGACGCACACGCAAGCGCCCTCTTCCCATTCGATTTTGACATCGGAGAGCCGCTCGTCTGTGATCGCCTGGAATATCTCCATCAAATCGGTTTTGAGCATAGGCAGAACGACCTGCGTTTCGGGATCGCCGAAACGTGCGTTATATTCGACGACCTTCATCCCCTCCGGCGTGCGCATGAGCCCGCAGTATAAAACGCCCTTGAAGGGGCGCCCCTCCGCGTTCATCGCCTTGACGGTGGGAAGAAGGATCTTATTCATGACCTCGGCCGCTATTTCACTGTCGTAGAACGGGCAGGGCGTGAACGTGCCCATGCCGCCCGTATTCAGCCCCTTGTCCCCGTCGAGCGCCCGTTTGTGGTCGCAGCTCGGTATCATCGGGACGATCGTCTTTCCGTCGGTAAAGGTCAAAACGGAAACTTCTTCGCCGGGCGTAAACTCCTTGCCCGTAAGGAACTCCTCCACGACCACCGTATTGCCCGCGGCGCCGAACGCCTTGTCGAGCATGATCTGCTTGAGCCCCGCCTTCGCATCTTCCGGCGTTTCACAGATGAGAACGCCTTTGCCCAAAGCGAGTCCGTCCGCTTTGAGAACGACAGGGAATTTACCCTTTTCGATATAGGCGAGCGCGCTGTCATAGTCGCTGAACGTTTCGTAGGCGGCGGTCGGAATGCCATACTTTTTCATCAGGTTTTTGGCAAAACTCTTGCTCGATTCGATCTCCGCAGCCCTTTTGCTCGGCCCGAAGACGCGGTGCCCGCGGCTCTCCAACTCGTCCGCAAGGCCCAATGCGAGCGGATCGTCGGGCGCAATGACGGTGTATTCCACGTCCTTGTGCGCGTCCACCCAATCGCCGACGGCTTTCAGGTCGAGATAGTCGACGTCGACACACTCCGCAAGCTCGGCGATGCCCGCGTTGCCTTTCATGCAATAGATTTTATCCACGGTCGGGCTCTTTGCGAGCGCCGCGATGATGGCGTGCTCCCTGCCGCCGTTTCCGATAACCAAAACGTTCATTCGATTTTCCTTTTCGTGTACAAATTTTGTGAACTGAATCTCTGTTTTCCGTGAGTCTGTGGTTTTGTATTTATTATAATTAAATCGCAAGAGCAAAAACCACGTTTTTTGCTCTTGCCCCCTATTTGCCGATACCTCGGCTTACGGAAAGGGTGAAGCGGCGGCATTATAACAATATGTGTGCCCCTAAATATGCCGCCGCAAGGGGAAAACCGCTCGGGTTTCCCCTCCAATCTCGGAAATTTGTTTTGTCAGCTCAAAACAAATTTCGAGAACTCCTCAGTGGTGGAACAGCCGCATCCCCGTGAACGCCATGACCATGCCGTACTTGTCGCACGCGTCGATGACGAGGTCGTCGCGCACCGAACCGCCCGGCTGCGCGATATAGGATACGCCGCTCTTTTTCGCGCGTTCGATATTGTCGGAGAACGGGAAAAACGCATCGCTGCCCAGGGATACGCCCGTAATATGGGAGAGGTATTCCTTTTTCTCCTCCTTCGTGAAGGGTTCGGGGCGCACGGCAAAATACTGTTTCCACACGTCGTCGCCGAGCACGTCCTCGTATTCGTCGGAAAGGTAGATGTCGATGATGTTGTTTTTATCCGGTCTGCCGATGCCCTCGGCAAATTGAAGACCCAGCACCTTGTCGCTCTGGCGCAGGTGCCACAAATCCGCCTTCGTGCCCGCGAGGCGCGTGCAATGGATGCGCGACTGCTGCCCCGCGCCCACGCCGATCGCCTGCCCGTCCGCCGCGAAGCACACGGAGTTGGACTGCGTGTATTTGAGGGTGATGAGGGAGATGATGAGGTCGGTGACCGCCTCGGGCGGGAGTTCCCTCTTCTTCGTGACGATATTTTTGAGGAGGTCGGCATCGATTTTAAACTCGTTCCTGCCCTGCTCGAAGGTCACGCCGAACACCTGCTTGTGCTCGACGAGATCGGGCCTGTAGTCCTTGTCGATCCTGACGATGTTGTAGCCCCCCTTGCGCTTGGCTTTGAGGATCTCCAGCGCCTTGGGGGAATAGGCGGGCGCGATGATGCCGTCGGACACCTCGCGGGAGATGATTTTCGCCGTCACCTCGTCGCACTCGTCGGAGAGGGCGATCCAGTCGCCGAAGGAGGACATCCTGTCCGTACCGCGGGCGCGCGCATACGCGCAGGCGAGGGGCGAATCGTCCAACCCTTCGATGTCATCGACGAAGCAGGACTTTTTCAGCCGCTCGGACAACTTTTTGCCGACCGCCGCGCTCGTCGGGCTGACGTGCTTGAAGGAGGTAGCGGCGACCATGCCCGTATTCTCCTTGATTTCCTTGACGAGCTGCCAGCTGTTGAACGCATCCAGAAAGTTGATATAGCCCGGCCTGCCGTTCAGGATTTCGATGGGGAGGTCAGAGCCGTCCGCCATGAAAATTTTCGCGGGTTTCTGGTTGGGGTTGCAGCCGTATTTGAGTTCGAATTCTTTCATCGCCGTATCTCCTTAACTTTTATCTTACTTATTTTTATTGAACAGAACTTTTTCGTACTTGCCCGTTGCAAGGTCGGTGTAGCGGACGTACAGCGAAATTTTGTTGCTCTCGTTGAGATTGTTCCACAGCGTATCCGCAAAGGCATGGATATCGCTCGGGATTTTCACACGCTCGGGCTCGCCCGTGAAGGTCGGAATGGGGTTGCCGTCGCAGTTGTAGGTATGGATAAAGTGCCCCAATCCGTTCAGCGGCTGATAGGAAAAGGTGTAGCGGTTGCACGCAGTCCCCTCTTCGTCGGCGCTTTTCAGAATGCTGAGTTTATAAGTAAAATCTTTGTCCGCAAAGTTCAGGATACCGCTGATGCGCGGGGTAAAGTTGGGCGCGTCCGGCTCGAAGCAGCGCGTTTCCAGCGCTTCCTCGAAGGTCTTGCCCTCTTTGAGATAGTCGTACACCGTATCCGTCTGGTCGCCGTTGGTGACGATGACGCTGCCGCCCGCCTTGCGCACGGGCGAATAGATGATGAGGGACGGGTCTTCGACCTTGCTCGCATCGAAGGGATAAATCGTCAGGTCGTCCCCTTCCTCCTTGAAAATACGGTTGCGGCTGTTTTCGCTCCGACCCATGATGAAGTAGGCGAACACCGCCTTTTTGCCGTCTTCGCTCTTGCCGATGACGATGCCGCGGCCGACGTAGCTGTTATCCCTGATAAGTTCTCCGATATCCGATACGGAATAGATGTTCATTGGTTTGACCCCGCTATTTATAATTTCTGCCGCGCGCGAACGGCGCGGTTTGTACCCTTTGCATGGCTTGCAAGAGGTTACTTTATAATTTTGACCTTTCTGCCTTCCTTGACGATTTTGCCCGTCGTCAAAAGCCGCACCGCCTCGGGGAGCGCTTTGTGCTCCTCCTCTAAAATGCGCGCCTGCAAACTTTCGGGGGTATCGTCCTCCTTCACTTCGACGGCACGCTGCAGGATGATGGCGCCGCTGTCGTAGTGCTCGTCCACAAAATGCACCGTCAGCCCCGAAATTTTTACGCCGTACTCGATAGCGGCGCGGTGGACGTTCAGCCCGTAGAAACCCTTGCCGCAAAAACTCGGAATGAGGGACGGGTGAATGTTGATGATGCGGTCGGAAAAGGCGCGCACGAAATTTTCGCCGAGCATGGAAAGATAGCCCGCCAGGACGACGTAATCGACGCCGCGGCGGGTCAGTTCCCCGATGATGTCCTCATACATCGCTTCGACGGAGGGGAAATCCTTTTTATTGCGCACGATATACCCGATACCGTGCTTTTTGGCGCGCTCGATGGCGTAAATGCCCTCTTTGGACGCGACGAGCAGGGATATCTCGCAGAACCGTTCCCGCTCGTTCGCGTCGATTATGGACTGAAAATCGCTGCCCGAGCCGCTGGCAAAGACCGCTATCTTTTTCACTTGAGCGAAACCCCTTTGCCGTTGACCGTTTTGCCGATGAGGTATGCCTTTTCGCCCGACGCTTCCAGCGCGGCGATCGTTTTTTCCACATCCGCCTTGTCCACGCAGACGACCATGCCGATGCCCATGTTGAAGGTGTTGTAGATCTGCTCGTCCGTAAGCTCCGATTTCTCGCGCATGATCCTGAATATTTCGGGGAGCGGGTAGGACTCCTTCTCGATCTCGCAGCCGATGCCTTCGGGGAAGATGCGCGGGATATTTTCGATGAAGCCGCCGCCCGTGATGTGCGCGATGCCCTTCACCTTTACCTTCGCGATGAGCTCAAGGATGCTCTTGACGTAGATTTTCGTCGGCGTCAGAAGGACGTTGAGAACCTTGTCCTTCAGACGGTCGTCGTAGCGGTCAAGATCGTGCGAATGGGCGTTATCGCCGAACAGCCTGCGCACGAGCGAATAGCCGTTGGAATGGATACCGCTGGACGCAATGCCGACGAGCGCGTCGCCCGCTTTGATCTCCTTGCCGTTGATGATCTTCTTTTTATCGACGATGCCGACCGCGAACCCCGCAATGTCGTACTCGCCGTCGGGGTAAAACCCGGGCATCTCCGCCGTTTCCCCGCCGATGAGCGCGCAGCCCGCCTGACGGCAGCCTTCCGCCACACCCGACACGACGGTTGCGACTGTTTCGGGGGAAAGTTTGCCCGTCGCGAAATAATCGAGGAAAAAGAGGGGCTTTGCGCCCTGGCACACGATGTCGTTTACGCACATGGCGACCGCATCGATGCCGATCGTATCGTGCTTGTTTGCGAGGAAGGCGTATTTGAGCTTGGTACCCACGCCGTCGGTACCCGCAACCAACACCGGCTCCTCCATCTTTTCGCCGGCGATGGAATAGAAACCGCCGAACGAGCCGATGTCTCCCAGCACGTTTTCGTTGAAAGTCGTCTTGACGTGCTTTTTCATCAGTTCGACCGCTTTATATCCCCTTTCGACGTCTACGCCGCTGTCCTTATAGGATATGGCCATTTTTCTTCTCTCCTTATTTTCATTCGAATTTGTGTTTGTCCGCCTGATAATCGTCCATCGGATACGGATAATTTCCGTCGAAACAGCCGGTGCAGAACTGCAGCTTCGCACCCTTGCAGGTCTCTTTGAGCTGTTCCACCGTCAAATAGTGCAGAGAATCGGCTCCGATATATGCGCAGATCTCCTCCACCGAACGGGTCGCGCCCGCGAGCTGTGAATGCGTCTGCATATCGATCCCCAAATGGCAGGGATGTTTGACGACGGGCGAACAGATCATCATATGCACTTCTTTTGCGCCCGCGTCGCGCAGCATCCTGACGATCTTGCGGCTGGTCGTGCCGCGGACGATGGAATCGTCGACGATGATCAGCCTTTTGCCGCGGATGTTCGAGCGCAGCGCGTTCATCTTGACGCTGACCGAATTTTCGCGCATGTTCTGGTCGGGCTGGATGAACGTTCTGCCGACGTAGCGGTTCTTTGCGAGCGCTTCCACATAGGGAATGCCCGAAACTTCCGAATACCCGCGCGCCGCGACCACCGCCGAATCGGGTACGCCGCTGACGATGTCCGCCTCGACGGGGCAGTACTTTGCGAGAATCCTGCCCGCCTCTTTGCGCGATTCATAGACGCTGCAGCCGTCGATGATGCTGTCCGGCCGCGCAAAATAGACGTATTCAAAGATGCAGGACGCCGTCTTTTTTTCCTTCGGCAGAAAATAGGAATGCTCCCCTTCCGCATCGATGACGACGACCTCGCCCGGCTTCACGTCTCGCTCGACTGTGCCGCCGATGGAATCGATGGCGCACGTTTCGCTCGCGACGACGGTGTCGTCGAGGCTCTTGCCCAAAACGAGCGGGCGGATGCCGAACGGGTCGCGCACGGCGATGAGCTTATCCGCCGTCATCACCACGAGCGCGAAGGAACCCTGAAAGCGGGCGCAGGCTTTGATGACGCCCTGCACGATGTCGCCGTCGCTGTAGCGGTTGATGAGCAGCGCCATCACTTCCGAATCGATGCTCGTCTGAAAGACGGCGTTGCCCGCGATAAGCTCTTCGCGCAGCTGTTTGGTGTTCGTCAGATTCCCGTTGTGCGCGAGCGCCATTTTTCCGCACTTGCCCGTAAAGACGATGGGCTGCGCATTCACAAGAAGGCTCGCGCCCGTCGTCGAATAGCGGACATGCCCGATGGCGATGTCCCCTTCGGGCAGGGAGTCCAGGTGTCCGTTCGCGAACACCTCGGGAACAAGCCCCATGCCCTTATAATACTGAATTTTGTCCGCGTAAGCCACGGCGATGCCTGCACTCTCCTGCCCTCTGTGTTGGAGGGCGTACAGACCGTAATAGACGGTATGCGCGACGTCGCGCGTTTCGCCGCTGTATACGCCAAACACGCCGCACTCCTCGTGCATTCCGTCAAACGGAAGTTTTCCGTCTCGCAGATACATGGATTGCCTCTTACTTTGTATGCGTCAGGCGCGCAAAGACTTCTTTGTACGCATCCTCGACGCCGCCCATGTCGCGGCGGAAGCGGTCTTTATCCAGCTTCTCGCCCGTCGTCATATCCCAGAAGCGGCAGGTGTCGGGAGAAATTTCGTCCGCGAGGATGATCTGCCCCTTGAAGCGGCCGAACTCGAGTTTGAAGTCGATGAGGTCGATGTTGAGAGATTTGAAGAACTCCTTCATCACCTCGTTGACCTTGAACGCCATCTTTTTGATGGTCTCGATCTCCTCGGGGGTAGCAAGCTCCATAGCCAAAGCATGGTAGTCGTTGATGAGCGGATCGCCCAGATCGTCATTCTTATAGCTGAACTCCAGAACGGTCACGGGGAGTTTTTTGCCCTCGGGTACGCCGTAGCGCTTGGAGAAGCTGCCCGCCGCCGTGTTGCGGATGATGACTTCCAGCGGCACGATCTGCACCTTTTTCACCGCCGTTTCGCGGTCGGAAAGTTCCTCGACGAAGTGGGTCGGGATTCCGTGCTGCTCCATGAGCCTGAACATCATGTTGCTCATGCGGTTGTTGATGACGCCCTTGCCCGCGATCGTGCCTTTTTTCAGACCGTTGAACGCCGTCGCGTCGTCCTTGTAGTCCACGATGACGATGTCGGGATCGTCCGTCGCAAACACCTTTTTCGCCTTGCCTTCGTACAGCTGACCGAGTTTCTTCATGGTATATATCCCTCCGAAAAATTTTACGAATTTTGAAATTTGTGCCGCGCGGAACATGAATGCCGCGCGAAGCAAAAGTTACAGGTTTTTCAGTTCTTCCTGCAGAGCCGCGTCGTCCGCGTTGATCTTCTGCGCCATCTGCTTTTTGAATTCTTTGAGCTTGTGCGCGATTTCGGGATAGCGGATGCCGAGGATCTGGAGAGCCAAAAGCCCCGCGTTTTCGCCGCCGTTCACGCCGACCGTCGCCACGGGAATGCCCGAGGGCATCTGCACGATGGAAAGAAGGCTGTCCAATCCCCCCATCATATCCGTTTTGACGGGAAGGCCGATGACGGGAAGGGTCGTATACGCGGCGATGACGCCGCCGAGGTGCGCCGCCTTGCCCGCGGCGCAGATAATGACTTCAACCCCGTTTTTCTCCGCATCCTTTGCGAATGCGTGCGCTTCGTCGGGCGTGCGGTGCGCGGAGATGACGCGAACTTCCGTTTCGACCCCGAACTTTTTCAGCGCTTCCAGCGCGGGCTTTACTACGGGGAAATCGGATTTACTGCCCATTAAAATCGCAACTTTTGCCATGGAAACATTCTCCTTTCTGAATTATTGCCGCGGTTAAAACCTTCCTTATCCGCACATACTGCATCCGAGGGAGGAACGCGATGTATCTTTTGCACATACTGCTCGCCATTTATCTGGCGGCGATCAATGTCTATTCGTTCATGCTCGTGCGCACCCTCAAAAAGCGGGAAGAAACGCGCGAAACAGATAAAAAGTCGGGCAACGCAAAACTGTTCGTTGCAGGCTTTTTAGGCGGTGCGCTCGCGGGATATGTGGCACTGTTCGTACTGAAATACCGCACGGACAACCTGCTTTTGATGATCGTCCTGCCAATCCTGGCGGCGCTCAATATTTACATTCTCATCGCCCTATTGCGGAGCGGAATGCTCGTGATCGGTTAAAAAAAGAAAAACAGGTCACCTGCGGATACACTTCCGCCGCGAACCTGCTCTGCGAATGGCTACGAATAAAATTTCCCCGTTTGCGGGAAAAAGGGTGCAATACGCCGTTCGAATTTCCGCCGTGCGGAAAAAGGTTCGTACAACAAACGATTTGCGGCCTTTTTTCCATGAACGTTTTCCTCTTTCGCCGAAAAGACCGCTGCCTCGCTTTCTTTCCGTTCGGACGCGCCGAAGCAAAAACAAAGAGTTCGGCGGATGTCCTTAAACAGTATATCACAAAAGTGCGTTTTGCAAAACTGTTTGAACGCACTTTTCCGAAATTTTTTGCTCCGAAATTTTTTTGCGATACGGAAAAACGCTTGACAGAACCGTCAAGCGTTTTGTTTGCGTCTTATTCCTTGTCTTTTTCCTGCGGCGCGGCTTCGCTTTCCTTCTGCGCCTTAAGAAGATCCCGGATCTCCGCAAGGAGCTGCTCCACGGAAGGCGCGGGCGCAGGCTCGGGTGCAGGCGCGGGCGCAGGCTCCGCCGCGGCTTCGGCAATTTCCGCCGCCTGTTCGGCATTCTCTTCGGCATCTTCCGCTTTCATCAATTTTTCTTTGAGTTTGACGCTTTCCTCTTTGAGGCGGTTTTTCGCCTTCGTGACGATGCGCAGAACCGTAAAGATGACGAACGCGTCGATAAGGAAGGTCAAAATCGCCATGATGAGATTGCCGTAGTTGAGCGTTATGGCTTCCTGCAATACGGTAACGCCGTCGGTATCGTACACCGCTTCGCGCAGGACGACGACGAGTTCGCTGAAATCTCCGTCAACGAGCAGCGCGATGAGCGGCTTTATGATGTCGTTGACGAGGCTGTTGACGATCGCCGTGAACGCGGCGCCTACGACGAGACCGACCGCAAGGTCGACGATGTTGCCGCGCGATATGAAGGCTTTAAAATCCTTCCAGAACGTGCTTTTCTTTCTCTCTTTTTTGTGCATTGTATTGTAACCTCAATGATATTTTTCCAAATTGTCGCGGATGAATTTTGAAACGGAATCCTCCTCGCTGTAGCCGATCACCGCCGTGGCAACCTTTTTCAGTTCCTCGTCCGCATTTTCCACCGCATACGCCTCGTCGGCGGCGCGGAACAGCTCGCGGTCGTTGAGCGCGTCGCCGAACGCGACGAGTTTTTCCGCCCCCAAGCGCTCTTTCAGAACCGTTGCCGCAGCGCCTTTCGATGTACCCGCGGGCATGATCTCCAACCAGTAATCGGACTGATACGTTTCCTGCTGATAGATGCAGCGGAAGCGCGCGTCCTTTTCAAATACAGCGTGCAGAACATCCGTTCTTTCCTTCGCATCGATATATGTATAGTAAAAAATTTCGTCGTCTTTCAGCTCGTCGGGGCTGTCGACGGGGTTGAGCCGCGGATCGCCCGCCCGGCGGGAAAGGTACCGCTTCATCCCCTCCGTTTCCCTTCCGCGCAGCCAGGAAACCCGCTCCTTGTTGCCCAAGAAGGAATAGACGAGCGGCCATACATCGTATTCATGCAAAATGCGGCGAATATCCGCGCGCACCGTACCCGTGAAATGGCTGTTGTATAACTTATTGCCGTTCCAGGGTTCCATGACGATCGCACCGTTGTACAGGATTACCGGAAGGTTCTGCCGCAATCCCCACACTGCCTTTGCCGCGGAATTGAGGGAGCGAGCCGTCGCATATGTAAACAGCACGCCGTCTTCGTCGATGAGTTTGTTCAATAGCCGCATGCTGTATTCGGATACCGTTTCCTTTGCAGTAAGTAAAGTGCCGTCCAAGTCGGAAACAAACAGAGTTTTCATAAAGCACCCCGCATCTGTTCATTCAGTATACCATATTAAACAGAATTTGGCAAGGCTATCGCCGTCCGCTTTCAAAAAAAACGAAATGCCGCCCCTCCGCGGGGCGGCATGGCTCTTTGGTCAGTGCATGAGCGCATCCAGAATTTTCTGCCTGAATAAAGACGCTTCCCCGTACGGGCGCGGAAGTTCCCCTTCCGCCGCGATATCCGCCGCAATCGCTCCGCCGTTCAGGACGACGGCGCGGTGCGCGAGCATATACGCTTCCTCCGCGTCGTGCGTGACGAACACGGCGGTGCGCTTCTCCTCCCGCCACAGGCGGACAAACACGTCGATGAGCCGGATTTTCAGAGCCGTATCGAGGGAGGAAAAGGGTTCGTCCATGAGAATAAGCTCGGAGGGATATGCAAAGGCGCGGGCGATAGACACCCGTTGCGCCTGCCCGCCCGAGAGTTCCGAAGGATAGGCGTCAGCCTTGTCGAGGAGTTCCACCTTCTCCAAAACGGAATCGATCACCGCGTCTCTCGCACTCTTGCCGAGCACGAAACGGATATTCTGCCGCACCGTCAGATTCGGCAACAGGCGCTCCTCCTGAAAGATATACGAAATGCGGTTCGGGATATTTTCGATTTTTCCCTGATACGGCACAAGCCCCGCGAGCATATTCAGAAGGGTCGTTTTGCCGCAGCCGCTCGGCCCGAGCAGGCAGGTAATCTTCCCCGCCTCGATCTCGAGGGAAAAATCGTCGTATACGGTCGTTTCGCCGTACTTTTTGCCGACGCGGTCAAAGCATATATTTTTCATTTCCATCGTATCACCGCCCTGCCGATCAGTCGAATCAACCACTCGCAGGCGACGGAAAGGATGACCGCCGCTATCGTGAGCGCGAAGAGTTTTTCCGTTTCCAGCATCCACTTTGCGTTATACATGAGGTTGCCCAGACTGCTCATCGTCTGTGCCTGCACTTCTGCGGCGATGACAAGTTTGATGTTGAGGGAAATGCCGCTCGCGCTCCCCTCGAACAGCCCTTCCGCCATATTCGGAAGATACAGTTTGAAGAGGCTGTCCTTCGGGCTTACCGAATATACCTTGCTCATCTGCACGAGTTTCGGGTCTACGCCGCGGATCGCCGCAAAAAAGGAGGAATACATCGTCGGAAAGATAACGATAATCGCCACCACGGCGGGCGCCAGACGGGAATTCAGGCAAATAATCAAAATCAAAATGACAGCCATCGTCGGGATGGCGCGGATGATCGCCACGAAGGGACGGATCAGCCGTTCAGCCGTTTTAAAAAAGTGGGATAAGATCGCAAATGCCAAAGCCAAGACAAACGAGATAACGAACGAATATGCCGCCCGCCAGGCAGTGTTGCCGACCGCGCGCCAGAACGACGAACTCCCGAGATACGCAAAAAACTCCCGCACCGCCTCCGCGGGGGTGGGAAGTATCATGGACACGCCCATCGCGGCGGCGGCGATCGCCCAAATGCCGACGACCGCCGCTACCACGGCGAGCGGATATAAAATATCCGAAAGTATCTTTTTTGCCTTTGCGCTCATAGTTTATCCCGTTCGGTCAGCGCCCCGAAAATGTCAGACGGCGTAGAAAAACGCGTCCGGCAGTTCGGTTCCGCTCAACCGCTTGATATAATCCCTGACCGATTCTTTTACTTCGCTCGCGGACTGATAGCCGAGATTGCACCCTTCGATCGTCGCCGTCGTCAGGGTCAGGTTCGCCAATGAAGTCTGATACCCGTCCTCGCCCTGCGCCTCGTTGTACTCGACGAGCGCCTGCTTGAACGCGGCAATATTGTCCTCGGAGGAGAGCCACTCGCCGTTGTCTTCCAATGCCTGCGCAAACGCCTCTACAAACGCGCCGTGCTCCGCCGAAAAATCGTTTTTGACGATGAGCGACGCCTGCGGATACCCGTCAAATCCCGTTATATCCGTCCATTCCGCCTGAAAATCGACGACGCTCTGTGCGGACGGCACTTTCGCCTTGCACTGCGTGACCTGCGGTTCGCCGAGTACGCCGTAGGCTTCCGTGCCGTTTGTTTCCGCCATTTTCAAAACGGGGATAATATTGCTCGCTGGCGAAACCGAATACAGGGTGACCTGCCCCGCCGCAGCTTCGCTTCCCGTTGCGTATGTTATTCCGTTCTCATCCAATAAATATTGTAAGAGCTGAATGGTCGTCGCCGCCGTCGTGTAGACGAGTTTGCCGGTGAGATCGTCCAGCGAATCCACCGCGGAATTTACGCCGACGATGTAAAGATTGCCGAATACATTCGTCGAAACGAGCTGGATTTCCGTTCCCTTGGTGAAGTTTGTCGCCGCGCCGATGGTGGGCATGATCGCGAGATCGGCGTCGGTCGCCGTGAACACGGTGCCGATGTTCGCCGCCGCAATGATATGAAAATTGACGTCATATCCCTCGATATCGACGCCCTCCGTCATCGCCTTCGCCATCGCGAGCGCGGGAGTTCCGTCGGGGAGATAGACCTCGACGGACGTATTGCCGCCGTTATCGTTTTCTTCGTTTCCGTCGCCGCACGCCGCAAACGCGACCGCGCCGAATGCCAGCATCATAACGGATAAAATTACCGTCAATGCCCTCTTCATGTTCCAAGATTCTCCTTTGAAAAAATTTTCAAACCTGCCTAGAGACAAAAACGAGGCTCAATATTTGGAAAACAACGTTTTCGCGCTGACGCCCTCGATCATGCCCAGTTTGCCCGTAAGCGCGTTGATGACCTCCTGCGGGGCGTCGATGACGATGACATGCACGAACACCTTTTTCTGCTTGTACGGTATACCCATCCTGCCGACGATGTATTCCCCGAACTCGCGCAGGAGCGCGTTCATCTGTTCGGAACTGTCCATCGATTCGTTGAGAATGCTGATGACCGCCAACCTGGTTTCCGACATAAAAAACCTCCTCTTTGCCGAAGGACAAAAAGGAGGCAGTATCTCTGGTTGCCAAAGACCGGTGTATCTCCCTTTTGCCGTCGGGCGCACCCTTCGGCTCAAGTTGAATTTCAATTTAATATTATAGCCGCAATCCGCGCAAAAAGCAAGCGTTCAAACCCCTCTTTTTTCGGCGCTTTTCCCGCCGTTTTACGTCGCGTTCCGACCGCCGTATAAAAAGGAAAGTTTGGCGCATACTTGCGGTATGTTCAAAAGATTTATCGTCATTGCGGCGACCGCTGTTTGCCTCATTGCCGCCGCTTTGCTCATCTTCGGGTTCACGAAGGAACAGAGCGCGCCGCGCGTAGGAAATTTCCTTTATACAGAGACGCGCGTATCCGCCATGAAAATCGCCCCGCCGAAAATTTCCTTTCCGCCCTATCCGCACGGCAAACCGCTCGGGGAGAAATGAAAAAAGGAGCGGAAACTATTTCGTGTTTTTCAGCACGTCCTCGTAGATCGCGCGATCCTTATCCAGGAACACATCGAAGATCACGCGGATGTCGTATCCCGTTTCCATCAGCCAGTTTTTGACGGCGCCGACGGCGATCGCCGCAGCCTCGTCGTTCGGGAAGCCGAAGATGCCCGTCGATATACAGCAGAAGGCGATCGACCGCAGCTTCATCTCCTTCGCCAGGTTCAGGCAGGAAATATAGCAGTTGCGCAGGACACGCCTGTCCTCGTCGGTGACATGCGTGCCGACCATCGGCCCGACCGTGTGGATAATGTATTTGGAAGGCAGATTGTAGGCAAGCGTGATTTTCGCGCAGCCCGCCGGTTCCGGCTCGCCCTGCGCGCCCATGATTTTCGAACAATCCAACCGCACCTGCACGCCGGCACGGGAATGAATGACGTTGTCGATACATTTGTGGTGCGGAATGAAACAGCCGAGCAGTGCGTTGTTCGCCGCGTTGACGACGGCGTCTGCATCCAGCCGAGTTATATCGCCCTGCCACAGCGCGACGCTGTTCTTATATTCGAAGGAGGAGACGTTGACCACGCCGTTCTCCAGAATTTCGCTGCGGAACAGCTTATCCTGGATTTCGAGAAAACGGGGAGAAACGGGGTTGGGCATGCGTTGGTTCAGGTATCCCCAAATCAGCTCGCGCTTGACTTTATACGGGTAGCTGAAGGCGGCAATCTCGTTTCGCTCCTCCAAAAGCACGCCCAGCATTTCGTCGCAGATCGCGCTTTTTTCCTCCTCGGATAAAACCGCGGCGGGTTTCAGCTCGTAATTCAAATCGATGATGTTTTTATATTCGTTCAACGTCAACATACCCCGCCTCCATGCTTCTGCATTTTTTGGTGATTTATACCGAACATGCGAAAAAAGGGAGACGCTGCGTTCCCTTTTTCCGATCGTCTTCTTTATTTCGCCGCATTGAAATTGATGAGGCATCCCTTCAGAATGATACTGCGCTCATCCTGTGTCAGCGCGTCCATGCCAAGTTCAATATCCTTGACCCCGTGCCGGGTGATATGTTTGGCAGGAATTTTCGTCGCGCCTTCCGCTACATATTTGTCGATATTTTCAATATAAATATAGTCCCCGACCTTGAAATGCGCTTTGTCCGCCGTGAACGGGAGCATTCCCCAGTTGATGAGATTGCTGCGATAGCGCTTGGTTGCGTATTCTTTTGCAATGTTGGCAATGCCGCCCAGAACACGCTGGCAGGAAGCCGCCTGCTCGCGCGCGGAACCGTCGCCGGGTTTGTTCGCAACGACGCAGCTGCCGTAAATGGTACCCTCGCCAAGCTCGATTTCTTTGTCGCGCAGGTCTTTGAGAACCGACTCGGGAAGGCTGCCCGTTTCGCGCCGCACCTCTTCCGCCGCCTTGACTTCCTTCGCCCTGCCGACATAACCCGGGTCTTTGCGGGAAAGCGCAAACTCCGCGAGCTTGAGCGGATTGGAACGGTAGGAAGAGGTTTCGCCCGAAGGAATGAGTTCGTCCGTCGTCGTGACGGGATCGGTAATGACGCTCACTGCCTTGATGAGTACGTTTTTGCCGAGCGGGATCATCTCCGGCCAGTCGGCGATGTTCGGGCCGTAGACAAGTTCCGCATCCTTGTCCGGATGCCCCGCGCCGCGGTAGACGCGCTTTTCGTAGATCGCCGAATCGAAGAAATATTTTTTGACTTTTTTGGTATAATGCGCTTCCGTCGCCGGAGTGAGTTTGCCGCCGTTTGCAGCCGTCGCCGCGATCGAGCGCGCGTCCATGAGCGCGACCGCCGCAAGCTGACCCGCCGCGGGTTTGCTCCCCTCGCGGCTCTCGAAATTGCGCGTGGTGTGGCGGATGGAAAGCCCGTTGTTGGCGGGCACGTCGCCCGCGCCGAAGCAGGGGCCGCAGAACGCAGTCTTGACGATTGCGCCCGCGTCCATCAGTCCGCCGATATAACCGTTATCGACGAGCGCCTTATAGACGGGCTGGCTGGACGGATAGACGCTGAGCGAGAACTCGTCCGAGCCGATCGAACCGCCCTTCAGGATTTCGTATGCCTCGGCAATGTTTTCATACATGCCGCCCGCACAGCCGGCGATGATCCCCTGATCGACGTATACGCCGTCGCCGCGGATTTTGCCCGTGAGATCGAAGTTATCGTCGCCGCGCAGCTTCTTGCCGACGGCTTCGACTTCTTCGAGAATTTCACGCGGGCGCTCCAAAAATTCGCGGATGGTGAACGCGTTGCTGGGGTGGAACGGGAGCGCGATCATCGGCTCGATGGTGCTCAGATTGATGACGATGCCGCCGTCGTAATAGGCGGGGTCGGAAGGTCTGAGTTCCTTATAGTCCTGCGCGCGACCGTGTACTTCATAATATTCGCGCGTTTTTTCGTCCGTCTCCCAAACGGAGGAAAGGCATGCCGTTTCCGTCGTCATCACGTCGATGCCGTTGCGGTAATCCATCGACAGGTTTTTGATACCGGGGCCGATAAACTCGAGGATCTTGTTCTTGACAAACCCCGTCTTAAACACCGCGCCGCACAGGGCGATCGCGACGTCCTGCGGGCCGACGCCCTTTTTCAGGCTGCCGCGCAGATAGACCGCGACCACCTCGGGGCGCTTGATGTCGTACGTCTGGTTGAGGATCTGCTTGACGAGCTCGGGGCCGCCCTCGCCGACAGCAAGCGTGCCGAGCGCGCCGTAGCGGGTGTGCGAGTCGCTGCCCAAAATCATGCGGCCGACCTTCGCTTCCATCTCGCGCATATACTGATGAATGACCGCAAGGTGCGGCGGCACATAATTCGCGCCGTACTTTTTCGCCGCGGAAAGACCGAACACATGATCGTCCTCATTGATGGTGCCGCCCACCGCGCACAGCGAGTTATGGCAGTTGGTGAGCGTGTACGAGAGCGGGAACTCGCGCAGACCGCTCGCCTTCGCCGTCTGGATGATCCCTACATATGTAATGTCGTGCGAAGCAATCGCATCGAAGCGAAGCCGCATATTCTGTTCGTCGCCTTTATTATGCGCCTTGAGGATCTTGTACGCCATCGTTCCCCGCAGCGCGGCAAGTTTTTGTTCCCCCGTCTGAAACGCCTGGCGCTCCCGAACGAGCTGCCCGTCCATATAATAGCATCCGCCCTTGATCAGCTTGATCATATCGATCCTCCCGCATAGATAATATTGTATCTATTATACCCGCCCGCGCACATTTTGTCAAATACTACGAAGAAAAATATAAAGGGATTTGCCGCCCGAAACAAAGCGCAATCCCTTTATTATATCTGACATAATACTATGCAAATTACTGCTTATACACCTTTTTGTTGATATATTGCGCCGCTTTATCCGGAAGGATTCGCTTGGCTACCGCGCAGAATTTATTCCAGCCGCCGCACTGCAGCAAAAGCGGCGGATTTTTGCCGCACACCGCTTCGGCGACCGAACGAGCTACTTCCCCCGCGCTCATTCCGCCCTGCTCCATATCTGCAAGCGCCGCCGCGGCGAGCTTTACCTTTTCCGCATATTCTCCGTTCTCTGCATCGCCGTATATCTTTCGCTTGAAGGTGAAAGCGGTGGACGTACCGCCCGGCTGCACGGAGCAGACGCGGATTCCGTATGGCTCAAGCTCGAGCGCAGCGCTCTTTACGAGCATATCGACCGCGGCTTTGGAACTGCTGTAAAAACTGTCGAACGCGACGGGGAAAAGACCGCCCATGGAACTGACGAGAACGATTCTGCCGCCGCGCTCCTTCATAAAAGGCACGGCGCACTGAACGGCGCGGACGGCGCCGAAATAGTTCACGTCGAACAGGTAACGGTAGTCCTTTTCGTCCGCATATTCGATGGGCGCAGCCATCGAAAAGCCGGCGCAGTAAACGAGCGCATACAGCTCACCCCCTTCCGCCGCGGCAGCCTCGCCGATCGCCTTTGCAAGCGATTCGCCCGCGGAAACATCCGCCCGGTAGTTGCGGATACGGTCGAGATTGCAGGGCGTTCTGGAAATATTCGATACGGAATATCCTTTGCCCAAGAGCCGAAGCGCCGTTTCGTAACCGATTCCCGACGATGCGCCGACAATGACGACCGATTTTTGCCGCGAACCTTCGCGCGCTGTTTCTTCAAAAACATCTTCTCTCGGAGGCAACTCCGCTGTCCTTTCAGTCTTTTCCATACGCACAGTATGGTCAAAAAAATAAATTTTATGCAGCTAAAAATTTATACCGCTATCCGGTCGGTAATTTAATTTGCGCGCAGCACCTGCACTCTCCGCTATTCATCCTAAAAGCACGTCGAGAAACATCATGACCGCAAACCCCGCCGCAACGCCGAGAACGGAGGAAACCTTTCCTTCCGCAACGCCGGACGGTATCAGCTCCGAGCAGGACACCGCAATCATCGCGCCGGCAGAAAAGGAAAGCGCCCACGGCAAAATATCCGAGATCACGCCGACCGCAACGGCACCCAATACGCCAGCGGCGATTTCAACCAGTCCTGAAAACTGACCGATCAGAAATGCTTTCCGCGGTCGCACGCCACGATTGCGGAGAGGTACGGAAACACACAGCCCCTCGGGGAAATTTTGTATACCGACGCCGACCGCCAGCATGACCGCCGCAATCCACGCACCATAGTCGCCGGCAAGCGAACCGAACGCGACGCCGACCGCAAACCCTTCGGGGATATTGTGCAGGGTCATCGCAAAGAACATCAGCGCACCCCCGCGCTCCCGCTCGCCCGAAAACGCCTTAAAACGCGACAGCACGAAGGAGGAAAAGACGATAAATGCCCCTCCCATCAAAAATCCGACCGACAGCACCGCGGCGATGGCGGCTGTCCCGCTCCCCGCCTCGGTCAGCCGCTCCTGTGCCGGGAGAAGGAGCGAAAAGAAGCTAGCGGCGATCATGATCCCCGCCGCAAAACCCTGCATGCCGTTGAGCAAAGGCTTGCTGAATTTGTTCGAAAAAAAGACAACCGAAGCGCCCAGCGCCGTCATCAGGTATGTAAAACCCGTCGCCAGCAATGCCTGTACGACAGGCGGTAACCTCATCCAGAATTCCACCCTGTTTTTCCTCCGTAAAATATCCTCTCTACAATCTATTCGGATATTTTGCGGAATGTGCAGCCTCTTTGCCTCGAGAAATATTTTGCGAATGTTCGGCTGCTTTGTTTTGGCATATATTTTATCGAAAAGAAAAACCGCACCCGTTGCACTTCGGATGCGGTTTCATTATTCAACAATTATAGCGTTAATGTTTATTAATTCAGGAAACCTTTGATGACGGCGTCCTCCGCTTCCTGCTCGGTGAGTCCCAGGCTCATCAATTTCAGCAACTGCTCGCCCGCGATCTTTCCGACGGCGGCTTCGTGCACCAGGCTCGCCTCGGGACTGACGGCGTCGATCTTCGGCGTGGAAATGATACGCGCGCCGTCCAGCACGATGCCGTCGCATTCGACGTGCCCGAAGCACTCGTTTTTGCCGATCATATCCGACTTGAACTGCTGGAGCGACTTGCCCTTTGCGACGCTGCGGCTGACGATGTCGGCACGGCTGTTTTTGCCCGTAAGCTTCACCTTGAAATCTGTGATCGCCTTTTCTTCGCCGTCCGTCAAAATCTTTTCTTTGACCAAAAGCTGCGCGTTTTTACCGACGGTGGCGTACGTCTTTCGGTCGGTATAGGTCACGCCGCCGAGCTGGGTCGATTCGAGGATAAACTGCGAATTTTCCTTTAAATAGATCTTCGTGATCGGGTCGAATACCTTTTTGCCCGTGCCGTTTCCGTTTGCATAGTGCCGCTCGATGTAGCGCACCTTCGCGTTCTTGCCGACATAAAAGGTATGCACGCCGTCGTGCTCGGCGTTTCCGCAGGTATCGTTGTGGATACCGCACCCTGCGACGATGGTTACGTCGGAATTTTCGCCGATGAAAAAATCGTTGTAGACGGTATCCTGAAAATCGCCCACGGTGAGAAGCACGGGAATGTGTACCGATTTGTTTTTGACGTTCGGCTTGACGATGATGTCGATGCCGTCCTTATCCGTCTTGGATACGATTTCGATGTCCGTATCCGAATTGCGCGCGAGGAGTTTGCCGTTCTTGCGGATATTGAAGCTGCCCTCGGGGATGCCGTGCAGATCGGCGATCGTTTCCAAAAGCTGCTCGTCCGTCCTGTCCATCTTTTCCATGCTAATTCTCCTTTACGTTGCGCCAGCACAGCGAAGGGCGCTGCGTAAGTTTTTCAAACATATCCTCTTTCCTCCCGATGCAGACGGGTTTGTCGTTTTCAAAGAGGATGATTTTATCCGCCGTTTCAAGAATGCGCTGCTGATGGCTGACGATGATGACCGTTTTATCGTGCAGCTTTTCGAAAACTTTTACGAGGTCTTCAAAGCTCCACAGGTCAATGCCTGCCTCCGGCTCGTCGAGCAGGAATACTTCGCCGCCCTTGGCGATCGCCGAAGCGAGCTCGATGCGCTTTAGCTCGCCACCCGACAAAGTTCCGTCCACCGCGCGGTCGATGTAGTTGCGCGCGCACAGCCCCACTGCCGAAAGGCAGTCGCACATGCCGTTCATATCCAGCTTTTTGCCGCACGAAAGTTCCAATAGCTTTTTGACCGTGATGCCTTTGAAACGCACCGGCTGCTGAAAGGCGATGGTAAACCCCTTCTGCGCGCGTTCTGTGATGGAAAGCGCGGTAATATCCTCGCCGTTGAACACGATTTTGCCCGAAGTAGGCTTGGAAATTCCCATCAAAATGCGGATAAGCGTCGATTTTCCGCTCCCGTTCGGGCCGGTAATCACCGTAATCGCCCTGTCCTCAAAGGTCAGACTGACGTCCTTCAATATATTCTGTTTCTTTCCGCTCGCTTCGTCTTTGACGGAATAGCTTATGTTTTTCAGTTCGAGCATTCGTTCTCCCTTGCGCCGCATCATGCGGCTGCAACTTTAGTATTTCCGATCGCGCATTATTATATAGCAAGCGGCGGCCGCCGTCAAACATTTTCGGGCGCGCCGCCGGCGCAAATTGCGTTGCAAAATACCTCTGCTTTCGTTCCCAAAAGAGTTACACGTTGACTTCGCCGTGTTCGCCCAACTCCTGAACGTGCGCCTGCAGGATCGGGTCGATCTCCGCGGCGATAAATTCCTCCACCTGCGCGGGACTGCGGCCAATAAAGTTCTTCGCGTCGAGGATGCCGTCCAGCCTGTCCCACACGGGTCTGAACATCTCGTCGTTTTTGATGAGGTCGATGAGGTTGTTGTCCTTCCCCTCTTCCTTGACGTTCTTCGCCGCCTGCATGGAGAGGACGCGGATACGCTCGTGCAGCTCCTGGCGGTTCCCGCCCGCCTTGACGCATTCCATCATGATGTTCTCCGTCGCCATGAACGGGAGCTCCGCCGCGATGTGCTTGGCGATGACCTTTTCGTACACGACGAGGTTTTCGGAGATATTCATGTACAGGTTCAGGATCGCGTCGATGGCGAGGAATGCCTGTGCGATGACGATGCGCTTATTCGCGCTGTCGTCGAGGGTGCGCTCAAACCACTGTGTGGACGCGGTGACGGCACAGTTGATGGGAAGGCTCAGCACATAGCGCGAGAGCGAACCCATGCGCTCGCTGCGCATCGGGTTGCGCTTGTACGCCATCGCCGACGAGCCGATCTGGTGCTTTTCAAACGGCTCCTCGATCTCCTTCATGTTCTGCAAAATGCGGATATCGTTGGAGAAGCGGTAGGCGCTCTGCGCGATCTGCGAGAGAACGCACAGCACGTTATAGTCGAACTTGCGCGGGTACGTCTGCCCCGTTACGCCGTACACCTTGGAATAGCCGAGCTTTGCGACGACCTTCTTTTCCAATTCTTTGACCTTTTCCCCGTCGCCGTTGAACAGATCCAAAAAGCTCGCCTGCGTACCCGTGGTACCCTTTACGCCGCGGAGTTTAACGGTGTTTTTCAGGTGCATGAGGTCAATGTAGTCCATCTCCAGATCGGACAGCCACAAGGTTGCGCGCTTGCCGACCGTGGTAAGCTGCGCGGGCTGCAGGTGCGTGAAGCCGAGCGTGGGGACGGACTTGTATTGCAGGGCGAATTTTTTCAGCTTGTCCATCACGTTGACGAGCTTTTTCAAGACGATGTTCAGCGCGTCGTCGATGATGATGACCTCGGCATTGTCCGTCACATAGCAGGAAGTCGCGCCGAGGTGGATGATGGGTTCGGCGGATTTCGCCTGCTTGCCGAACGCCTTGACGTGCGCCATTACATCGTGCCGCACTTCCCTTTCAAACTTGTGCGCATCGTCGTAATTGATGTCGTTCTGGAACTTTTTCATCTCCGCGATCTGCCCGTCGGTGATGTTCAGCCCCAGTTCTTTCTCCGACTCGGCAAGCGCGATCCACAGTTTGCGCCAAAGCCGGAACTTTTTGTCGTCGGAAAAATTTTCCGCCATTTCTCTGCCCGCGTAGCGGGTGATCAAAGGATTTTCGTAAACGCTCGTATCCGCCATAACTTTCTCCCGTGAATAAATTAGTACCGTACTATTATAATACAAAATCGAATTTTTTTCCACTTATTTGCCCGCATTCCGCCGAAAATTTCGCAGATTTGCAAAACAAAAGCGCGGTTATCCAGAGCCGCGCTTTCAAATCGAGCAATCTTTAAATATCGAGCTTATTGAGCAATTCTTTAAGCTCCTTTACCTCGTCCATGGAGAGGGTGATGCCCTTGCCCATGCGGTCATGCCCCTCGTTCCAGGTGCGTATATCATAGACGGGTTCGCGGTCGTTCCAGCTGACGAGGTTTAATTCCTTCGTCCAGCCGTTGCCCGTTTCGCCCAAAACGCCGAGCTTTTCGGCGATCTCGTATTTCAATTCTGCCATAATCTGCCTCCGTTGGCGGTTTTTCTCTTATTATAACACGCGCGCGCGGTGTTGTAAAGGGATTTTATGTATTTGCATCGTCCGCGTCGAAATTCGGTATCTTATCGAGATAATCTTCGTTGAAATAATAAGTTCCGCTCGTCGACATGAGGAAATCGATGTCTGCGCCGAGCGAATTCGTCCAATCGGACGAAACGGTTTTTTCCGTATCATCAACGCCGTATTCGACCGAATCGAAGAAGCAATGCGCCATTTCCCCCACAATTTTATAACGGAAATGAATGGTATACGAATAAATCCTGCTATTAGAGTCTATGCCGGCATAATAGTAATGATGCTCACCCTCGTCAGCAGAGGTAAAAATGTAATAGCTGTAATTACCGTCTTTATCCTGCACATACGATTCGTGAATATATTTTTTATTCAGCTCGAGCGTTCCCATTTCGCCGCCGGACGCCGTTCGGGAACAACCGGCGAAGACACAAAAGAGCATAACCGCCGCAATGATACAAAATGCGACACCTAAAATTTTCTTTTTCATAAACTCCCCCTTAAATTTAATTAAGGGAGAAAGCAAGACAAATTGCCCTCTCCCTTTCCTGTCTTATTTTGCGTATTCGACACTGCGGAATTCGCGGATGACGTTGACTTTGATCTGCCCCGGATACTCAAGCTCCTGCTCGATTTTTTTGGCGATGTCCTTGGCGAGGAACAAAGTCTGCGCATCGTCGATCTGTTCGGGTTTGACGATGACGCGCACCTCGCGCCCTGCCTGGATCGCGTAGCTCTTGTCCACACCCTTGAAGGAAGAGGCGATCGCTTCGAGCTGTTCGAGACGCTTGACGTAGTTGGTACTCGTTTCCCTGCGCGCGCCGGGGCGTGCGCCCGAAATGGCGTCTGCCGCCTGCACAAGGACAGCCTCGATCGTTTTCGGCTCCACGTCGCCGTGGTGCGCCATAATCGCGTTGATGACGTTGTTGCTCTCTTTATACTTTTTGGCGATATCCGCGCCGATCTGGATGTGCGTGCCTTCCTGTTCGTGGTCGACCGCCTTGCCGATATCATGCAATAAACCTGCGCGTTTGGCGAGGTTGACGTCTAACCCGAGTTCCGCCGCCATCATGCCCGCGAGCTGCGCGACTTCGATGGAGTGCTTGTACACATTCTGCCCGTAGCTCGTCCTGTACTTGAGGCGGCCGAGCAGCTTGATGATTTCGGGGTGCAAGCCGAAGATGCCGACCTCGAACATCGCCGCTTCGCCGTTCTCCTTGATCTGCTGGTCGAGCTCCTTGCGCACCTTTTCCACCGTCTCCTCGATGCGGGCGGGATGGATACGTCCGTCGCTGATGAGCCGCTCGAGCGCGATGCGCGCCACTTCCCTGCGGACGGGGTCAAACCCCGAGAGGATGACCACTTCGGGCGTATCGTCGATGATAAGCTCGATGCCCGTGGCGTTCTCCAAAGCGCGGATGTTGCGGCCCTCGCGGCCGATGATGCGCGCCTTCATATCGTCGTTGGGCAGAGGTACGACGGAAACAGTGATCTCCGACGCATGGTCGCTTGCGCAGCGCTGAATGGCGAGGCTGATGATCTTTTTGGCGTTCATATCCGCCTCGTCCTTCGCCTCCTGCTCGATGTTGCGCACCTGCAGGGCGACGTCGTGCCGCGTTTCGTCGAGGATATTTTCCGTGAGCAGCTTTTTCGCTTCCTCGCGGGTGAGTTGGGCGACCTTTTCCAGCTCCTGCACCATGAGGTCGTGCTGGTGGTTCACCTTTTCCTGCATCTTTTTGATTTCGCCTTCCTGTGCGGCGAGGTTCTTTTTCTGCTGTTCGAGCGAATCGGTCTTTCGCTGCAGCGCGTCCTCTTTTTTATCGAGGTTGTCCTCTTTCTGCAACAGGCGCTGTTCCGCCTTCTGCAATTCGAGCTTCTTTTCTTTGGATTCGCGTTCGAATTCGTTCCTTAACTTTAAGTCCTGTTCCTTGGCCTCTAAAATAGCTTCTTTCTTTAATGCTTTGGCTTCGCCTTCCGCTTCCTCAAGCATTATTTTGATTCTTTGATTCACTTCGCCTATTTTTCTTTCGATGCTCTTTTTATAGAGCATTACTCCGACAAAAAAACAGGCGGCACCAACGACTACAATAGCGCCGACAAGCACGCCGATAAACAATCCTACCGAAACCGTGCCCGCGAGAAACAGGGAGCTTACTGCGTTTAACATCTCTTTCAGCCTCCTGTACAACAATTTGTTATGATCATGAAACGGAAACGCCCCTGAACCGCCGAAACGCTCCCAGTTTCCTATCTATTCGATTATACAATATTTTAGCGAAAAAGTCAATGACCTGCCAAAAAATTAAACGCTGTTTATTAAAAAAGTTTTGCCCGTGAAGACAGGCAAAACTTTTCGGTTTTATAATGCTTCCGCTTCCGCCAGCCACAGCGCCGCGCACGCGTCGGACGGCATGCGCCAATCCCCCCGCGGCGAGAGCGCGACCGAGCCGATTTTGACCCCGTCCGGCAAACAGGAGCGCTTGAACTGCTGCGAGAAAAACCGCTTATAAAAACTGACGAGCCACTTTTTGAGCGTTTCGTCGCCGTATGCGCCCGCGAACGCCTTTTTCGCGAGGAAATACACCTTTTTCGGCGAAAATCCCCAGCGGACGGCGTAATAGAGGTAGAAATCGTGCAGCTCGTAGGGGCCGACGAGTTCCTCCGTTTTCTGCGCGATTTTCCCGTTTTCGGGCGGAAGAAGTTCGGGGCTGATCTCCGTGTTCAGAATGTCGGTGAGAACCTTTTCCGCCTCCCCGCCAAGCCTTGCCGCCTCGTGGCGGATGAGGTATTTGACGAGCGTTTTCGGGACGGATGCGTTGACTCCGTACATGGACATATGGTCGCCGTTGTACGTCGCCCAGCCGAGCGCCAGCTCGCTTAAATCGCCCGTGCCGACGACAAGTCCGTTTTCGTCGTTGGCGATGTCCATCAGCACGAGGGTGCGGGTGCGCGCCTGTGCGTTTTCGTAGGCGGCGTTCTTCACCTTTTCGTCGTGCCCGATGTCCTTGAAATGCCTGCGCACCGAATCGGCGATGTTGACGGTGCGGGAGGTCACACCCAGCTCCTGCATGAGTTTGAGGGAGTTGTTGAGCGTTTTATCCGTCGTGCCGAAGCAGGGCATGGTGACGGCGACGATATCCCGCAGATCCTTGCCCAGAGCCTTAAACGCGCGGACGGTGACCAAAAGCGCGAGCGCGCTGTCCAACCCGCCCGAGATGCCGAGAACGGCGCTCTTTGCGTTCGTATGCGAAAGGCGCTTTTTCAGCCCCTCCGACTGCATGGAGAGAATGAGTTCCGCGCGCTTGCCGAGCGCGTCCTCCCCCTGCGGCACGAACGGAAGGCGGGCGATTTTGCGGGTGAGCGAATCGATGCCCTTGCACGCGGAAAACGGGATGATCTCGTACCCGCTCGCGTCCGAATTTTCGTAATACGTGTTGATGCGGCGGCGCTCGAAGGCGAGCTTTTCCACGTCGATCTCGGAAACAGCCAACCCTTCGCCGAACGGCTCGCTTTCGGCGAGGATTTCGCCGTTTTCGCAGATCATGTCGTGCCCCGCAAACACCATGTCCGTTGTGGACTCCCCCTCCCCCGCGTCCGCATAGACGTAGCCGGAGACGGTTTTTGCCGACTGCGCGCGCACGAGCAGGCGGCGGTACTCCGCCTTACCCGCCGTTTCGTCGCTGGCGGAGAGGTTGACGATGATGTTCGCGCCCGCGAGCGCGTGCGACACGGAGGGCGGCGCGGGAACCCACAGATCCTCGCACAGCTCCGCCGCAACGGTGAAGTCGGGATGGTTGCTCTCGCGGAACAAAATTTTATTGCCGAACGGGATCTGCTCCCCGTTCAGTTCGACGCGCGTATTTTCGCCCTTATACGGCTGGAAATTGCGCTTTTCGTAGAACTCTGCATAGTTGGGCAGGTGGCGCTTGGGGATGAAGGCGAGCACCTTTCCGCCCGACACCGCCGCCGCGCAGTTGTACAGCACGCCCGAAAGGCGCACGGGAACGCCGACGAACACGAGCATGCTCTTGCCCTTGGTCGCCGCCGCGATGTCGGAGAGCGCCGCAAGGCAGCCGTCCAAAAGCACGTTCTGCCCGAACAGGTCGCCGCAGGTGTAGCCGCAGACGCACAGTTCGGGAAAGACGAGCAGTTCCGCGCCCGCCTTTTCCGCTTTCTCGATGAGTTGAATGATGTTGCCGCCGTTATAATGCACGTCCGCCACGCGGATTTTCGGCGTGGCGGCGGCGGCTTTGACAAAGCCGTATTTCATTCGGTTTTACTCCCTGAACCGCTTATTCGGCGGGTTCCTCGTCGTCATCCTCCTCGCCGGGGGCGGGTTCCTCCTTCTTCGGCTTGTACGCCGAACGGATTTTCTGTTCGATCTCCGCCTCCTTTTCGGGGTTGGCTTTCAGCCAGTCGCGCATCTTTTCGCGGCCCTGGGCGATCTTTTCACCCTCATAGGAGAACCACGAGCCGCTCTTGCCGATGACGTTGCAGGCGGTGCCGAGGTCGATGATGCACCCCTCCTGCGAGATGCCTTCGCCGTAGAGAATGTCGAATTCCGCCGTGCGGAACGGGGGCGCGAGCTTGTTTTTGACGACCTTCGCCTTCGTTTTGTTGCCCATGATTCCGTCGCTGTCCTTGAGCGCGTCGGCGCGGCGCACGTCGATGCGAACGCTGGCGTAGAATTTGAGCGCCTTGCCGCCGGGCGTCGTTTCCGGATTGCCGAACATAACGCCGACTTTTTCGCGCAGTTGGTTGATGAAGATGACGCACGATTTCGATTTGTTGATCCAACCCGTCAGCTTGCGCAGCGCCTGCGACATGAGCCGCGCCTGCAGACCGACGTGCGAATCGCCCATATCCCCTTCGATTTCCGCCTTCGGGGTGAGCGCCGCGACCGAGTCGACGACGATCAAATCGACCGCGCCGCTGCGCACGAGCGCGTCGACGATGTCGAGCGCCTGCTCGCCCGTATCCGGCTGGGAAACGTACAGGTTTTCCAGGTCGACGCCCAGCTTTTTCGCATACACGGGGTCGAGCGCGTGCTCCGCGTCGACGAATGCGGCGATGCCGCCCGCCTTCTGCGCCTGCGCGATGGCGTGCAGGGCGACCGTCGTTTTACCTGAAGATTCGGGCCCGTAGATCTCCACGATCCTGCCGCGCGGCATGCCGCCGATGCCCAGCGCGATGTCCAACGACAGGCAGCCGGTGGGAATGACTTCGATGTCCGTATTGCCCGCGGCGTCGCCCAGCTTCATGATCGCGCCCTTGCCGTAGTGCTTTTCGATTTGTGCCAGCACCTGGTCGAGTGCCTTCATTTTTTCGTTATCCATAAAACCTCTCCAAAGTTTTTTACCGTAATAATTGAATCCGTCCTTTCGCTATTTGATCTGCTTGTACAGTAAAAACAGCGCCTGATTGATGGCTCGGCGGGTGATATCCTCGCGACCGCCCCTGAAAATATATTTGTAGACGAACACCGTTTCGCGCGTTCCGACGGCGATGTAGCACAGCCCCACGGGCTTGTTCGTGTTGTCGGAAGCAGGCCCGGCGATGCCCGTCGTCGCCAGGGATACGGAACAGTTGCCCGTGGCGATAAGCCCCGCCGCCATTTCGTAGGCGGTATCGTCGGACACGGCTCCGCTGCGTAGGAGCGTGCTCTGCTGTACGCCCAGGCGGCGCATCTTCGATCCGTTGTCGTAGGCGACGATACTCTCGAACAGCACCTCGCTGACGCCCGGAACCTCGATGAGCTTTTTCGCCACGCCGCCGCCCGTGAAGGATTCGGCGACGCTCAATTTCATGCCGCGGAGTTTGAGCATCTCGTAAATGCGGCGGTTCAGCGGCGTATCGTCCACCGCGTAGGTATAGTCGTTGAGCAACTCCGCCGCCAGACGCACCGCCTCGTCCACCGCCATTTTCGGCGAATCGTCGTTGTACAAGATCTCCAGGCGGAGGTCGCCGTCCCGCTCGCTGTCGAATACGGAGATTCCCGTCATATTGCGAAGCTGGGCAAGGAGCGCCTTTTTTCGTTCGGCGGGAACCCCCACCGCGCGGATGACCGACTGCGCATGGCGCACCGAGTACTTTTCGTCCAGAAACGGGAGCACTTCCGCCCTGACGATTCCCGCGCCGGTCTCCCCGAAGGGAAGGCAGAAAAACGCCTTGCTGTCTGCACGGATGACGGACGCGGCGCTCTGCTCGACCTTGAGAATTTCGCACACTTTCGCGCGCACGCCCGCGAGGGAAGATTCTTCGCAAAAGACGAGGACATTGTCGAAAAAGTTTTTGCATTCGACGGCGGTCTGCATGAACTCGTGCGGGTCGGACTGCGAAAGGATATACACCTTATCCGCGGCGTACCCACCCTGCAGGAGAGCGGAAATCCCCCCTTCGAACTCCTGCCCGTTCAATGGTATTCTGTTGTTCCGAAGGACGATGCACGCGTTTTTCATGGTTTAAGACTCTTTGAAAACAGCCCTGTTTCTGACGATATAGGAGACGCCCGACCAGATGGTGAGCGCCGTGGCGACGCCGAGCGACACGATGCCGATGCCGTTGAGGATCCGGCTCGCGAGCGCAATCCCGAAGAAATCGGCTCCGAACAGGAGCATGGCGATGGAAACATCCTGAAAGGTCGTTTTCACCTTGCCGACCTTATCTGCCGCGAGAACGAGCCCCGCGGACGCCGCGACCATGCGGAACCCGCTGACGATGAGTTCGCGCGCCAGAATAACGGCGACGCACACGCCCGCATACACGAGCACCCAATCCCCCTGCCACAGCACGGTGAGCGTTCCCTGCCGCACGAGCAGAAAGATGAACGCCGCCGCGACGAGGACTTTGTCCGCGATGGGGTCGAGAAATTTGCCCAGGTTGGTGACCAGCCCGCGCGCGCGAGCGATGTGACCGTCGACAAAATCGGTACACGCCGCCACGGTAAATATGACCCCGGCGATAAAGTAATTGTACGGGATCATATCCAGGAAAAACACCGCCGCGAACACGGGGATGAGACATATGCGCGAAAGCGTGATTTTATTGGGCAGATTCATCGGCTTCCTCCGCAGAGCCGAACAGGTCGTAGCTGTCCGCTCCGCCGATCTTTACTCGGTATGTACGCCCCTGCTCCGCGTGCGGGGCGGTGAAATAAATTTTTCCGTCGATGTCGGGCGCCTGCCAGTAGGCGCGACCGACGAAGCAGTTCTTCTCATAGTCGATGCCGTCGCACAGCACCTCGACCACTGTGCCGACCTTTCCGCGTAAGAATTCTTCGGAAATTTTGCGCTGGACTTCGTAGAGCATCTTCACGCGGCGCTGTTTGGTGCGCGCGGGAATCTGTTCTTTGAGGCGGTACGCGGGCGTTTCCGGTTCGCGCGAGTAGGCGAAAAATCCGCAGTTGGTGAGCTTCGCCTCGCGCAGAAAATCGGCGAGCGATTCCGCCTCTTCCTCCGTTTCGCCGGGAAAACCCGCGATGAAGGTGGAGCGGATGGCGATGCCGGGAATTTCCCGCCGCAGTTTTTCGATGAGGGCGAGATATTCCGCGCGGCTGCCCTTGCGGTTCATGCGCTTGAGCACGCGGTCTTCGCTGTGCTGGAGCGGAATGTCGATGTATTTGACAACTTTGTCGTTGCGGGCGATCTCGGTAATGAGTTCATCGTCGATGACGTCGGGATAGCAATACAAAAGGCGTATCTTTTCAATATTTCCCAGAGCGGACAGCCTGCGGATGAGTTCGGCGAACTTGTTTTCGCCGTACAGGTCGCTCCCGTAGCGGGTCGTATCCTGCGCGACTAAAATGAGTTCGGACAGATCGCCCAGATTTTCCGCCTCCGCGACGAGTTGCTCCATGGGATAGGAGCGGTATCCGCCGCGGATCTTCGGGATGAGGCAGTAGGTGCAGTGATTGTTGCACCCGTCCGCGATCTTTAAGTAAGCGTAATGCAGGGGCGTGGTGAGGATGCGCTCCCCTTCCGATTCGTGCCCCGTATGCACCGCATTGACCCTGCCCTCGGTATACGAGCGCCCGATGGCGTTCAAAAGCTCGTCCGCATCGTTGCAGCCGAGGAACACGTCCCCTTCCGTGAGCGACGGGAACAGTTCTCCGATGTATTTTTCGGGAAGGCAGCCCGTAACGACGATCTTTTCGAGGGCGCCGCCGCGGTAGGAATCGCAGTCGAGCACCGTGTCGATCGCCTCCCTGCGAGCCGATTCGAGAAAGGCGCAGGTGTTGACGATGAGGATGTTCGCCTCCGAAATGTCGTCGGTGATCGGGTATCCCTTCGCGCGGATAATCCCCAAAAGGCGTTCCGCGTCGACGCGGTTTTTATCGCAACCCAGGGAGATCATGCCGAATATTTTGTTTTCAAGCATAATTATTCACCGTAATCGCCGTATTTGCTCTCGAATTCTTCCTGCGTGAGGAGGACTTTGCGCGCCTTTGCGCCGTCAAATGCGGAGATGTAGCCCATGTTCTCCATCCACTCGATGATCTTGCCCGCCTTCGGGTAGCCGACCGAACAGCGGCGCTGGATCATGGAAATGGACGCCTGGCCGATACCGACCACATAGCGCAGTGCGTCGATGTAGACGGCTTCCACGCTGTCGTCGTCGCTGTCGCCGCCGCCCGTACCGCCGCTCTTTTCGTTGTTGATATAGTCTGCCACGCTGTCGTCGAAATATGCCTCGTTATGCTCTTTGATATAGTCGACGATCGTCTGTATCTCTTCGTTGGTTACAAAGGCGCCCTGCACGCGCTTCGGATAGGTCATCGATGCGGTGCGGTACAGCAGATCGCCCCGCCCGAGCAGATTCTCCGCACCCGATTCGTCGAGAATGGTACGCGAGTCGACCTCCTGCGTGACCTTTAAAGCGATACGCGTGGGGAGGTTGGACTTGATGACGCCCGTGATGACGTTGACGGAGGGGCGCTGGGTCGCCAGCACCAAATGGATGCCCGCCGCGCGCGATTTCTGCGTAAGGCGCTGGATGCGGTCTTCGACATCCTTTTTTGCCACCGCCATAAGGTCGGCAAGCTCATCGATGACGACGACGATTTTGGGAAGCCGCTCCTCTTCGGGCGTCAAACTCGAATTGTAATCGTCGATCGTGCGAACGAACGTGCCGCTCTTTTTATACTTTTCCTGGAACAGGCTGTAACGCCGCTCCATTTCGGTGATCAGCCAGTTGAGCGTCGTAACGACTTTTGCCGGATCGTTGATGATTTCGTTGACCATCAGGTGCGGCATCTTGTCGTATACGATAAACTCGTTGCGTTTGGGGTCGACGAGGATAAGGCGCAGCTCTTCCGGACTGTACTTGTACAGAAGGCTGACGATGAGCGCGTGCAGGCAGACGGATTTACCTGAATTGGTGGCGCCGGCGACGAGCAGGTGCGTCATCTTCACTACGTCGCCGCAGACCGCCCTGCCCTCGATGTCCTTGCCGATTCCGAATACCAGCGAACCGGGTTTTGCACCCGTAATTTCGGGGGAAAGGAGCAAATCTTTCAGCCCGACGGTGTCTTTCTTTTCGTTCGGAACTTCGATGCTGATCAGACCGCTCTCGTAGTTGATCTGCATATTGATGCCGTCTTTCGCGTGCAGGCGCATGGCAAGCTCGTTGCTGCACCCGAGAACGCGCGAAGTGGGAATGTTGCCCGGAATATTGATTTCGTAACGGGTGACCGAAGGCCCGCGCGTGATCTTTTCGACCTCGCAGGGAATCTTCAATGCCGCCAGAGTTTCGACGATCGTCTCTTTCGTCTGCTCCACCTCTTCCGCACGCATGGCGCCCGTCGATACGGGAAATTCCCTTAAAAAGTCCAGCGACGGAGCGTTGTAGCGGGCATAGATATGTTTCGGGCGGGGCGCTTCCTGCGCGGGGACTTCCGGCATGGGGGCGGGAGTTCCGCGGCGAGCCGGCTCGTCGGCTCCGCGCTGACCGCGCACCGTGCGTTCGAGCGCTTCGGGGACAGATGACTGTTCAGGCTCCTCCGTATCGCCGTCGTCGAATAAGTTGACGGCAGATTCCAGCTCGTCGGAGATGGGGCGCAGAGCCGTTTCCTCTTCCGGCGGCTCCTCCTGCGGCGCGCTGCGGCGGGAAAGTTCCTGCCGCGGTTCGGGCGCGCGCCGCGCGTCGTCTTCCGTCCGCGCGGCAGGCTGCTCGGGCATCCGCCGCGACGGCTGCTCGTCCTGCACGGAGACACGGCGAGACGGCTCGGTACGGATTTCCGGCTCGGACGCAGGCGCTGCGTTCGTTTCCGTGCGAGGCTCCTGAACCGAAGGCGCGCCGCGCATTTCCTCCCGGGGCGGTTCGAAACGACCGCGGGAGTTCTCCTGCGCGGAAGGTTCCGCGCCGAAACGACGGAACGCGTTTTCTCCCGGATCCGAATTGCGAGGTTCGGCTCCGCTGCCCTCCCGGGATATGGGGCGCGCAGGCTCTGCCGTGCGGGCGGGCGCCTGCGGTTGTGCCGCGCTGTTTGCGGGCGGCGTTTCCTGTACGGGGCGCACGGGCGCCGCATGCCGCGTTTCCATGCTGCCGAACCCTGCACGGCGCGCCGTATCGTTCACGTCGATATGCACCGCCTGATCGCGGGGAACGCTCGGCTTTGCGGGGGAAGCGGACGTATTTTCCTGCGCGGGGCGTGCAGGCGCGCTGTCCTGTGCGGGGCGCGCGGAAGCCTCCCCTCCGCCCGTAAAGGAAGAAACAGGACGGCTGGAAACGAGTCCCTCGTCTGCCTCGGGCGCAACGTCGTTGCGGTAGAAGTCGTGCTCGTCCTTGACGGGAGCAGCCTCCGCGGTCGGTTCGGACGGCGTCGCCGTCGTATCCGTGACGATTTTTTGCGGACGCTGGGAATAGGTGATGTTGCTCTCCGCTTCGTCCTGATACTGCCGGGTATAGCTGGGCGCAGCCGTTTCCTGTTTCGGAGCGGGTGCGGGTTCCTCGTATTTGGGCGCGGGCGTTTCCGTGCGCGATTTGCGTTCATGCCCCTCGCTCAAAGGCGTGGGTTCGCTGCGGAAATAATTCTGGTACTGTTCCGCCGATATTCCGCTGCGGCCGCGGCGGTTGAAATAGGAATTTTCGTCGAAGATGCGGTTCTGCGTATAACTGCTGCCCGCGGGCGCCGCCGACGAGGACGACGAACGCGACGAAGAGCGCGGCGAAGACGAAACGCCGCCGCCCATGTGCGCGTTGTACCAATCGGACGCAGAAGAATCGGAATTGTTCGCATTCGGCGCGAATCCGTTCATATATGCGGAGGCAGGTCTGTCGCCGTATAAAATGGCATGCCCTTGCGCATAGGGCGAGAGAGGCTGTTGCGGAGGAACGGGTTGCTGCTCTGCCGCACGGCGTTCCTCCTCCGCCCTGCGGTTTTCCTGCCGCAGTTCGCGGCGCGACTTGAAATCGAATTCGTCCCCGACCGAAAAGAGCCGCTTGGAACGGTCGACGGGGTCGGGTTCCGCGGGCGCGGGCTGAGGGGCGGGCTGCGCCGTCTGATAAGGCGCCTGATACGGGGAAGACTGCGCAGGCTCCTGCGGAGCCGCATACGGCGGCTCGCTGCCCGTGGGCGCATAGTTCCAATCGTATGCACCGGAAGTGTCGCCCGTGGCGTAATCGAGGGCGGCGTTTGCCTGGCGGCGCTGTTTTTCCCCTTTCCGGAACAGACCGCGCCTGACGGCGTACAGCAGGTACACCGAACCGACGGTCAGCAATGAAAAGATGATATACCCGCCGATCGCCGTCGTCAGTTTGACGACGGGATAGACGACGAGCCCGAAGATGACGCCGCCGGCGGTGGAGAATGCATATTCGCTCCCCTCCTGCCCTCCGGCACCCGCGCGATAGCACGCGGACAGATATTCGCCGTAGCTGCCGTACTCGATGCCCGCTGCCTGCGCCGTGATCGTGTGCACAAGGCAGACGAGGAATATAAAAAGAAGAGCGCATAATCCGACCGTTTTCCCCGAAACGGCGAGTTTTTTGCCCGTAATCAGCACGAATCCGAGATACACGAGCGACGCCAGAAGCGCATAGGTGCAATAGCCGAACGCGCCGAGGAGGAAAGAACTTATGGCAAGCCCCACGCCGCCGAAAATGATGCCGCGCGTGACCATGATGATAAACGTAAGGAGCGAAAACAGTTCCAGAACGATGCCCACCGTTTCGCGCGTAAGTATTTTGTCCTTATCGTTATTGTTGTTTTCGCTTCCTCTTCCCAAATTATTCAAAATCTCATTTCTCCCATACCGCGGCGCAAAGCGCGGCGCGGAACTTGTTTTCTTTCGGTCATTGGTTTTATTATATCATTTTTTTGTCCACATTTCAATTAAAATGCACGACTTTTTCCGACGGAACAAAATTTTATGCGCGCGCACATTATTATGCGCGTGCGCAAGCGCACGGATCACGCCAGCAGAAAAAAGCCCTGCGCCGACGGCGCGGGGCTTTTTTCTGCTGGTTTTGTCCGGTAATTACATATCTTCCTTTTCGTTGCTCCAGGAATACATCTTGCGCAGTTCCTCGCCGACCTCCTCGAGCTGATGGGAGGCTTCCAGCGCGCGCTTCGCGTTGAAATGCGCCCTGCCGTTGTTGTTTTCGGCAATCCACTTGCTCGCGAACGTGCCGTCCTGAATCTCCTCGAGGATCTTCTTCATCTCTTTCTTTGTTTCGTCGGTAATGATGCGTTTGCCCGTTTCATAGTCGCCGAACTCCGCCGTATCGGAGATGGAGTAGCGCATGAGTTTGAAACCGCCCTTGTAGATGAGGTCGACGATGAGCTTCATCTCGTGGATGCACTCGAAGTAAGCGTTGCGGGGGTCGTATCCCGCTTCGACCAACGTTTCGAAGCCAGCCTTCATCAGCGCGGTGACGCCGCCGCAGAGGACAGCCTGCTCGCCGAACAGGTCGGTTTCCGTCTCGATCTTGAAGGTCGTTTCCAGAACGCCGGCACGCGCACCGCCGATGCCCGCGGCATAGCCGAGCGCGATGTCGAGCGCTTTGCCCGTCGCGTCCTGATAGATGGCGACCAGGCAGGGCGTACCCTTGCCCGCGACATACTCGCTGCGGACGGTATGACCGGGAGCCTTCGGCGCGATCATGAACACGTCGACGTTCGCGGGAGGAACGATCTGCTTGAAATGAATGTTGAACCCGTGCGCAAACGCGAGCGCCTTGCCCTCGGTCAGGTTGGGTTCGATGCTCTCTTTATAGATCTTCGCCTGCTTTTCGTCGGGCGTGAGGATCATGATGATGTCAGCCGCTTTAGCCGCCTCTTCCGCCGTCATGACCTTCAGACCCGCCTTTTCCGCCTTTTCCCAGGACTTGCTGCCCTTGTACAGACCGACGACGACTTTGACGCCGCTTTCCTTCAGGTTGAGCGCATGGGCATGCCCCTGGCTGCCGTAGCCGATGATGGCGACCGTCTTGTTTTTCAGAACCTTAATGTCGCAATCGGACTGATAGTATATTTTTGCCATACTGTTTTTCCTCCGAAACAAATTATTTCCGAATCGAAATTCGTTACTATTATAGTACGAAGCAAAAATTCCGTCAAGCGAATGCGCAATTTTATTTAATAATTTTACCGATATGCGCTATCGAAAAATCGAATAGCTCCAAAGCGGAACCGCGGCGCAAAAAATTTTTTCGCTTTTGCGCGATATGCCCCCGTTTATTTGCATTCGGGCAAAAAAAACGGTATAATATTGGGTAATTCCGAACGGAGAACAAATGACATGAACAACCTGAATACCGAGCGGCTGATACTCCTGCGCGGCGTACTGCGCGACCAAGCCGTTTCTGCGCTGACGGAGGCACTGGCGCGCGGAAGCATCGGCGCGTACGCCCGCGCCTACGGAATCCTGCTCGAATCGGACATGCAGGATTCGTTTGCCGCTTATATTGCCGGACTCATCCTGCGGGAGGACAGCCTGTTCGCCCGCCGCGCCTGCACAGCCGCGCCGGCGAAGGCGCTGCGCACCGCCATGGCAAACGACCTGCGCATCTTGCAGGAACTTGCCAAAAAAACACAGAACCTGCCCGACGAAATCCGCCGCGCAACGGAAGAAGGATTCCCTGCAATCGGCTACGGCAAAGATAATCCCCTGTTCGGCGAGGACTGGGCATCGGACGATACGATCGGAAAACTTGCTCGGTTCTACCGCAAAAACGGGTACGGCATCTTTATCGGGAACAAGGCGTTTACTTTTGACGGCGAAAACCTGAAGCCTGTACTCAACACGCCGGAAATCACCCTGCGCGACCTGAAAGACTACGAAGAAGAAAAGAGAGCCGTCGAGGACAATATCGTCAATTTCATCGGCGGACTGCCCTACTCCAATATGCTGCTGTACGGGGACAAGGGAACGGGCAAATCTTCCACCGTACACGCCATGCTGAACAAGTATGCCGGGAAGGGACTGCGGTGCGTGGAGATACCCAAGGAACAGATCTGCCTGATCAACAAGGTCAAGGAGGTACTCTCCGCCCTGCCTTTCAAATTTATCCTGTTCATCGACGACCTTTCCCTCGAGGAGCGGGACGAAAAAGTGACCGCGCTCAAAGCGGGGCTGGAAGGGAGCATCCACGAGCGCAGCGCCAACGTGATGATTGCAGCGACTTCCAACCGCAGGCATATCGTAAAGGAAAACTTCTCCGACCGCGAAAACAGCGTCCATGCGCGCGACACGATGGAAGAACAGCTTTCTCTCTCCGACCGCTTCGGTCTGACGGTGTGCTTCTCTTCGACGGGGAAGGCGGAATACCTCTCCATCGTAAAGCAGCTCGCCGCCGACGCCCGCATTGAAATCCCCGACGAGGAGCTTTGCTCCCTCGCCGAGCGCTGGGCGCTCGTAAAAGGCGGACGTTCACCCCGCCGCGCGAAACAATTCATCGATTACGTTTATTCCTGCCTGGCAAAGCATATCCCGATCGATATTTGATCCCGCCCGCCGCGGGGCGATGCAGAAAAAGGCGGCTCTGCACCGAGCCGCCTTTTTTCTTTTTCCCGATTTATTGTGAATTTTTTAGATTGTGCGCGATCTGTTTCGCCGCAAAGTAAATATCTCCCGCGCCGAGAAAGAGCGCAACGTCGCCCGCGCCGAGCGAACAGCGCAGGTAAATTTCCAATTCGCGCACCGATTCGATATAGAGAGAATTGGGGAGATGTTCCGAAAGCGTCAGAGCGCTGCCGGCGGCGTCGAAATATTCGCGCGCGGCGTACGTTTTGTAAATCACCAGATTTTCCGCGCCCGAAAGAACGGAAACAAAATCGTCGAATAAAAGTTTCGTCCTCGAATAGGTATGCGGCTGAAAGACGACGAACAGCCTGCCGCCGCAGATCTCCCGCGCCGTCTGAAAGGCTGCAGCGATTTCGCGCGGGTGATGCGCGTAGTCGGCGATGAGTTCCGCGCCGTTTATCCTGCCGATCTGCTCGAAGCGGCGGCGGATGCCGCGGAATTTTTTCAGACCTTCCGCCGTAAACGAAGGAGGATAGCCGTAATATTCGGCGACCGCCGCAGCCGCCAAGGCATTATAGATGTTGTGCCTGCCGTACACGTTGAGTTTGATTTTTTCGAATGTTTCCCCGCAGATCCGCAGGTGAAAGGAGTACCTTCCGCCGCTCGAGCGGACGTTCGCCGCGGAAACGTCGAACTCGTCGGACATGCCGAAGGTGAGCGACGGGCGAACCATATGCACGATGTCGTCTTCGCCGCAGACGATCGCCCCGTCGGCACGGCGGGCAAATTCGGCATACGCGGCGCGCAGATTCTCCGCGCTGCCGTAGCACTCCAGGTGATCCTTGTCCGTATTGAGCACGACGGCGACATCCGGATCCAGTTTCAGAAAATTTCCCTTATACTCGCACGCTTCGGTGACGAAATACTTATCGCCCCCGAGATGAAAGTTGCCGTAGTCTGAATCCTCCCCGCCGATGTGCACCGTACAGCTGCCCGAACATTCTTCCAAAACGTGCGCGCACATGGCGGTCGCCGTCGTTTTGCCGTGGCAGCCCGCAATCCCGACCGTATTTTCAAAACAGGAAGCGACCAGATGCAACAACTCCGCCCTGCCGTAGACGGGAATGTTTCTCCGACGCGCCTCCGCAAGTTCCGGGTCGTCCTCCGCGATCGCCGAGTTCACGATGACAGCGTCTGCGATGCCCACGCGTTCGGGCGCATGCCCGTAATGCACCTTTATCCCCTCCTCCTCCAGCTTTGCGGTCATGACCCCGGCGGCGACGTCGCTCCCCGCGACACAGAATCCCTGCTTCTGCATAAAATACGCCAGCCCGCTCATGCTGATGCCGCCGATCCCGATGAAATAAATATATTTCTTTTTTGCCCAAAATTTCCGCTTCATGGGATATTTATATGCCGAAAAGGACAAAATCTGACAAAATCAGGTAAATTTTTTAAAATTTTTTGAATTTTTTTTCAAATAGCTCTTGAAATATCGGAAAATGTATAGTAAAATAATGGCAGACGAATACTTGCGTAAGGAGGAAAATATTTTGAAAATTTCGGACGTGCGTATCAGGTTTGTGAAAAAGGAAGACAGCAAGCTGAAAGCCGTTGCATCCATAACCATCGACGATTGCTTTGTCGTTCACGACATCAAGATCATCGAAGGCGCGGACGGCCCCTTCATTGCCATGCCCAGCCGCAAAACCAACGACGGCGAGTTCAAAGACATCGCCCATCCGCTCAACACCGAAACCCGTGAAGAATTGAAAAAGGCAATTTTGGACGTTTATTCGGAAGAATTGGAAAAAGCGGAGTAATCCGCCGCAGCGCACCGCATTGCGGACGCGGCTTGCCGGGAACGGGCGTTACTTTCACACAAAGCGAAAAAAAGAGACTCCTTAGGGAGCCTCTTTTTTTCGTTCCGCGAACGCCCGTTTTGCCGGGCGCGCGGCTTATTTCTTTTTGAAAAGCCTCTGCACAAAAGTAGGCAATTCCTTATCGCCGGCATTGCTCGGGGCGCCTTGCTGCTGATACTGCGGCTGGCGGGGCTGTTGAGCGTACTGCTGCGGCTGTTGATATTGCGGCTGTGCCGGCTGCTGATACTGCTGCTGTGGCGCGGACTGCGGCTGCTGATACTGCGGAGCCTGCTGGTACTGCGGCTGCGCATACTGCTGCTGCGGCGCGGACTGCTGGGGCTGGGCATACTGCTGCTGCGGAGCCTGCTGGTACTGCGGCTGCTGATACTGCGGAGCCTGCTGCTGAAACGGCTGCCTGTAAACGGGCGGCTGCTGCCCCTGCATCGTATTGTTGATGGGCGTACGCAGATAGGAAGGCGACGCGGGCTGCTGCATGGGCGCGGGGCGCGGAGCCGCCGCGGCATTCGCGTTCCCCTCCGGCAATCCCCTGTTCACAAAGAAATTGCGGCTGGATACGTTGCGCTCGTCCTTCTGGTCGTACATGTTTTCCATATTCGGGAATCCCGTCGCAATGACGGTGACTTCCACTTCGTCGCTGATGTTGCTGTCGATGCAGGCGCCGAAGATGATGTTCGCGGAATAGTCGACGACGCTCTGCACGAGGGTCGCCGCCGTCTGCACTTCGTCCATCGTCAGGTCGTTGCCGCCGACGATGTTCAGAATGACGCCCTTCGCGCCCTCGATCGTCGTGGTCAGAAGCGGGCAGTTGACCGCCAGGCGCACCGCCTCGACGATCCTGTTTTCGCCCTTCGCCACGCCGACGCCCATGTGCGCCAGACCCTGATCCTTCAGAATGGTGCGCACGTCCGCAAAGTCGAGGTTGATGAGCGCGGGATTGACGATAAGGTCGGCAATGCCGCGGATACCTTGTTTGAGAATTTCGTCGGCGACGCGCAGCGCGTCCACCATCGACGTATTCTTCGGAACGACGCAGGTGATCTTATCGTTCGGGATGATGATGAGCGTATCGACATACTTTCTGAGGTTTTCCAACCCCTTGACAGTATTGTCCATGCGCTTTTTGCCTTCAAAGTTGAAAGGCTCGGTGACGATGGCGATCGTCAGGATTTTCAGATCGCGCGCAATTTTCGCGATGACGGGAGCCGCACCCGTACCGGTGCCGCCGCCCATGCCCGCGGTGATGAACAAAAGGTCGGTATCCTTGATCGCCTCGGTAAGTACTTCTTTGCTTTCTTCCGCAGCGGCCCTGCCGACTTCCGGCTCCGCGCCGGCGCCGAGACCTTTGGTCAGAGCAGAACCGATCTGAATTTTATTCTCCGCTTTGGAGAGGAGAAGGATCTGCTTGTCCGTATTGACGGCAACGTAGCTTGCGCTCGAGATGCCCGCCTCGATCATGCGGTTGACCGCGTTGTTCCCTGCGCCGCCGACGCCGACGACCTTTATCCTCGCAACGCCGGACAAACTGTCCAAACTGTTAAACATAGTAAAATTTACCCTCCGAATCCGTTAAATAATTTATAAAAAAAGCTGTTTTCGCGTTTGGTCGCCAACGCCATGTCCAACAGGCTTAACAGCGAACTCTGCGACGCTTTATTGTAGTACGGCAGGTTGGGAGCGATGATCTCCACGACTTTGTTGAGGCGGTTCGTCAGATGCTCGCGCGCTCCGCGGATACCCGTAATCCCCCCGCCCGTCAGCAAAATGGGTTTATACTCTATATTTCTGTCACCGCAAAGCTCCAGACATTTGTTGATGACTTCGCAGATGAGATCCAATCCCTCTTTCACCTTCTCCTTCAAAAACTGCATAGGGAGAGTGTAAGAGCGCATTTTATCGACATATTCGATGGTCGTTTTGTCGTCGTCGCGGCCGGAAAGGTTGATTTTTCCGATCATCGCCTCGACAATTTCAAACGGAATGTCGATATTTCCGTCCGCAAACACCTGTGCGGTGACATGCCCGCCGCCCGCCGAACAGGCGCTCTGATAGGTGATGCCGTTGCCGCAGACGATGCTGAACGTCATGGAAATTTTGTCGATATCCAGCAGAATGGCGTACTCGTCGCGCGCTTCCGAAGGGATCAAATACAGCGCTTCCGCCAGCGATGTGGGCAGAAATTCCACCTTTTTGACGCCGTATTCCTCCAGAATATTGCGGAGAGTGCCGATAAAGCGGTCGCTCGCAAGGAAATAGCTCAGATACCCTTCCAGCGAATCGCTGACCATGCCCACGGGGTCGATCGTGCGGCGCTTGTCCGACGTGACGTAGAAGATTGCCGAACGGCGGATGAGCGTATACGCGGGAACGGGTTCGGTGTACCCGCCGTCGAACAGGGCGGCAACGTCTGCCGCGGTGATGCGGCGCTTGCTCTGAAAGCTCATCAGATGCCGGCGCGTCGCCACTTTGCAGAACTCGCCGGGAACGCCGACGTAGATCTCGCGGATGCTGCTGCCCAGGCTGTGCTCCACCGCTTCGAGCGAGGCGGCGATCGCCTGCTGAAGACCGCGCACATCGAAAAATTCCGACTCCGCAAATCCGTCGTACGGGTGGGTGTGAATCCCCTTGAAAACAAAGGTATTATTGACTCCCCGTTCCCCGACAAGGACGGTAACGTCTGCCGAACGCACGTCCAGCACGGCTACGCTTTTGCGGTTCATTTTTCTCTCCGATTTCCTCTTCCGCGGAATATGATTTATACAATCACTATTATATAATAAAATTTTTTCTTTGTCAATAGAAAAACGTTCCCCGAAAGATTTCTTTCGGGGAATTTCGCAGGAAATTTATGGAATTTTCAGCCTTCCGCGGTATCGACGATCGTCGGCGCGCCTTCGGGGTCATAACTGACGATAATGTCGGTAAAATTACCCTCGAACCGGTCGTAATAATCGTACGCCAGAATACAGCCGTACATACGCCCCTCGTCGCCGAGGTAGACCTTTTCGCCCCCCTCGTCTGCACTCATGACGTACGGGTTTTCGTAAATATCGAGTACAAGATCTGCCTTTTCCGCCGCGTTGCGCACCGGATCGAATATCTGCATCTGCACCCCTTCCGTCGTTTCGACGATGAAATAGGCAATGCTCTGCCAATCCGCAGGGTCGTACCCCTCCTGCTGCCAATAGGTGATGCGAAGGATGTTGCCGCGCATGCCGCGGTCATTGATCTTTCCTATGAAAGTCTGCAGTGCCGCATAGGCGCTGCGGTATTGTTCCGTTACGGTAAATTTATCTCCGACCTGCGGCACGTTGAACCCGACGCCGACGATCTCGATGTTTCTGCCTTCGATGTTGTTTTCGTTTTTGTCGGATACGGAAAGCACGGTGCCGTCGTCGCCGACGACATAGTAGGTATCGTTCAGAACAAATGTATACGCCTCGTACTTTTCCTTGACGGAAACGCTGATCTTGTTCGGAAACGTTTTTTCGATGCCCGTCACTTCCAGATACCCGCCTCCCTCTTCGGCGACAACCTCGCGGATGTTCTCCTCTTCAAAGAACAGGTAATTTTTTCGCAGGTACTTTTCCTCCAGCTGCTGCTGGATGCGCTCGGACGCGGCGATCATCTGCGGGCTGCCCGCTTCGTACACCACGTCGAACTGCGAAATGGAACACACGGCGCTGAACGCGATCAGAAATACGATGACGAAAACCGCGACCGCACTGCTGATGACAAAGATCCTCTTTTGCATCCCTACTCCTTAGTACACTTTATTTCACGCGAAAAATTTTGAGCTGACAAAATTTTTCGCCGTGAGTTTGATGGAGACACCGCCGCACGCCTTACGGCTATCGGCGTTTTCTCCCTCTGCGTGCGCCTTTTAATGGCACACCTCTTTTACGCGCACGCATTCACCCTCTTCCCGTGAGCCTCACGGCAAATTGAGTGCGCCGGCGCAAAAGCGCGGTTTTGCTTGCGCAATTAACTATTTTGAAGTTCACGCAAAAAATTTTGAGCTGAAGGCGTGCGAGGCTTTCACTTGCTTGCAATAGCGAAAACGAGCACACCGCAACCGCCTTTGGCGATTACAAAATTTTTTGCCGTGAGTTAAGGACAAACCCGATGTTCGCTCGCTTCCGCTCCCTCGGCATCGTGTTTTTCCTCTTTGCTCAAACCCGCACGCGGCGGATGCGCGCACCCAGCCCGCGCAGCTTATATTCGAAATCGGAATAGCCGCGGTCGATGTGCGACAGGTCGGTTACCGTGCTCAACCCCTCCGCCGAGATCGCAGCCAGCGTGAGAGCCGCGCCGCCGCGGAGATCGCCGGCGATAACGTCCGCCCCCTTCAGCGAACCTACCCCGCGCACAAAGGCGCTGCGGCCGCGGACGGTGACGTCCGCCCCCATGCGGATAAGTTCGGGTACATGCTTGAAGCGAGTTTCGAACAGGTTTTCGACGATGACGGTCGAGCCGTCGCAGACACAGGCGAGCGCCGTCATGGGCGCCTGCAGGTCGGTCGGAAATCCGGGATAGGGAGACGTTTCCACCAGTTTCGGCGAAAGGCGTCTGCCGCTCCGTATGTATATTTTATCATCTTTTGTGCTGATTTTGCAACTGATTTCGCGAAGTTTATGCAAAAGCGAGGATATATTATCCGCATCGGCGTTTTTTATCGCAATCTCTCCCCCGCACATGGCGGACGCGATGAGAAAAGTGCCCGCCTCGATGCGGTCGGAAACGGGCGTATATTCCGTTCCGCTCAGTTTTCTGACGCCGTCGATGCGCACCGTCGCCGTGCCCGCGCCCCTGATTTTTCCGCCCATGCGGTTGATGAAATTCTGCAAATCGACGATCTCCGGTTCCTTGGCGGCGTTGCGGATGAGCGTCGTTCCCTTCGCCTTTGCCGCCGCGAGGATGATGTTTTCCGTCGCGCCCACGCTCGGGAAATCGAGCACCACTTCCGCGCCCTCGATCTTGCCGCAGGAACAGTCGATATACCCGCCGCCCTCCGAAACGCACACGCCCAGCCGCCGCAGACCGTTCAGATGCAGGTCGATGGGGCGAAGCCCGATGTCGCACCCGCCCGGGTAGGCGATGCGCGCCCTGCCGAACCGCGACACGACCGAGCCGAGCATGAACACGGACGAGCGCAGCTCCTTGGCGAGCGACGAGGGTATCTCGTGGTTGGCGGCGTCGGCGCTGTCGATGACGAGGTCGTTTCCGTCGAATTTTGTATTGCAGCCGAGCTCGCCGAGGATGCCGACCATGTTCAGAACGTCGGCGATGCGCGGGCATTTATGGATGACCACCCGCTCGTCGGTGAGCACGGCGGCCGCAAGCAGCGGGAGCACGGCGTTCTTGGCGGACTGAATTTCCACTTCGCCGAAGAGCGGGCGCCCGCCTTCAATGATGTATTTTTCCATGATCTACTCCTTTCGCCGCCGCAAAGCGGTCGCGGGGGCAGACGAACCGCCTGCCCCGCCGCTTTCGCGGCGGCATCGTATTGCCTCCGCGCCCCTGCGGGAAATGTTTCCCTGCAATCATAATACGGAATTTTTCGGAAAAACGTTCCGCCGACCGCACGCAAAAAGGGCGCCATCCCCGCGGAAGCGCCCTGCGAAATTATTCCTTCTTTTTTTCGCGCCATCCCTTGCCGCCGCGCGAGATGTTGTACAGCACCCCCATCGCCGCCATCGTGATGATGAGGGAGGTATTCCCCGAACTTACGAGCGGGAGCGGCAGTCCCGTGGGCGGAATGGAGCCGCTCACGACCAGCGCGTTGATGACGACCTGGATCGCATACACCGCCGTGATGCCCGACGCGGTGAGAAATCCGAACATATCCCTGCACCGCGCCGCCGTGCGGATTCCGCAGAAGACGATCGCACCGAACACCAGAAAGAGCAGGATAATGCCGACGTACCCGAACTCCTCGCCGATGACGGCGAGGATAAAGTCTGACTCCGCGAAGGGAAGGTAGCGGTACTTCTGCATGGATTTGAACAGCCCCGTGCCAAGCCAACTGCCGTTGCCCAGCGCGTACAGCGACTGGATGAGCTGGTACCCCTCCCCCTGCGGCGAGCTCCACGGGTCGAGAAACGCGTACAACCGCTGCAGGCGGTACGGCTCCATGACGATGAGCACGGGCACCGCGAGCGCGATGGGCAGGAGGATGATGAGGAAATGCCTGATCTTCACCCCGCTCAAAAAGAGCATGGCGACCATTAAAATCCCGACGACCATGGTGACGGACATGTTCGGCTCGGCGATGATGAGGAGGCAGATGCCGCCGCCCGCCGCGAGCACGGGGAGCATGCCCGTGAACTTTTTCATGCGCTCGGGCTTTTCGCTCGCGTACGCCGCGGCGAAGATGATGAAGCCGAACTTCGCGATCTCCGAGGGCTGGATGGTGATCGGCCCCAGCCCGATCCAGCGGGTCGCGCCGTAGTTTTCCACCCCGAGCCCCGGGATGAACACCGCCGCGAGCAGTGCAAGCGACACGATGAGGGCGGGCCATTTGAGTTTTTTCAGGCTCCGGTACGGAAAAAAGCCCACGGTGAGCATGGCGACGACGCCGAGGATGAAGCCGACGAGCTGCTTCTTCATGAAATAGAAGGCGTCGCCGAACTGCTTTTCCGCCGCGTAGTAACTCGCGGAATAGACCATGAGCACGCCGAACGCCGCGACCAGAACGACCAAAATCGGCAAAGCGACGACGCCCCACTCCCGCTTTTTGGCGGGGCGCGCCGCCTCAACCGCAGCGACATTCGACATCGCCGTTCCCCCGCAGTTCCTTGACGATCTTTTCGAACGCCTCGCCCCGCGCTTCGTAACCCGTGAACTCGTCGAAACTGCTGCTCGCGGGGCTCAACAGTACGCACTGCCCCGGTTGCGCCATCATTGCGGCGATCTTCACCGCCATTTCAAACCCCGCGCACAGCGTGATGCGCGTTTCGTTGCTCCGCGCCGCCGCGTTGAGGAGTTTGAAGCGGTTTTCCCCGTACAACACCGCGTGCACGACGCGGCTGTCCTTGATTTTTTGGAAGAGGGCGTCGTAGTCGTACCCTTTGTCTCGCCCGCCGAGCAGGAGCACCGTGTCCGCCTGCATACAGCCGATCGCGTTGAGGGTCGCGTCCACGTTCGTGCCCTTGGAGTCGTTGATGTAGGTAACGCCGTTCACCTCGGCGACCGTTTCCATGCGGTGGCGCACCCCGCGCATGGAAGAGAGCGCCCTGGCGATGACGCCGCTCTCCACCCCCATCAGCTTGGCGGCGCACAGCGCGGCGAGCGCGTTTTTCAGATTGTGCTCCCCTTTCAGCGAGAGGTCGGCGGCGTCCATGATCTTTTCGTTTTCAAAGTACAGGCCGCCGTCGAACAGGTACGCCCCTTCCGCCCGCTCGCGCAGGGAAAACCAGCGCACCTTGCAGCGGGCATCCCGCGCGAGGGAGCGCACGTTTTCGTCGTCGAAGTTCAGAACGGCGTACTCGCTCTCCCGCATGTTGCGCAGGATCTTCGATTTGAGGAATATGTAGTTCTCCATGCTGTAATGGCGGTTGAGGTGATCCTCGGTGATGTTGGTGACGACCGCGACGTGCGGGCGGATGCTCGAGAGCGTTTCCAGCTGAAAGCTCGAAACCTCCATGACCGCGACGTCGTCGTACCCCAGAGTGTCCACGCACGCCGCGAGAGGCAGCCCGATGTTGCCGCAGGCAATGCTATTCAGCCCAGCTGCCCGCAGTATCTCGTCGATCATGGTCACGGTGGTCGTCTTTCCGTTGGTGCCCGTGACCGCGACGAGAGCCGCGCGCAGGAACAGGCAACCCAGTTCCGATTCCCCGACGATGCGCTTGCCCGCCTTACGGAAGGCGACGGGCAGCTCGTGGTCGATGGGGATGCCCGGGCTTAAAACGAGCACGTCGCACTCCGCCGCCGCTTTCGCCAGTTCCTCCGCACGCACGGGAACCGCGCCGCGCGCGCTCAGTTTTTCCGCCGCCGCAAGCACCGCGCCGTCGGCGACGTCGTCGTAGATGTACACCGCCGCGCCCCGCGCGAGCAGGAACTCCGCCCCCGCGATGCCGCTCTTCGACAGCCCCGCGACGAAAAATTTTTGGTTTTTGAAATACATTCCGCACCTCCCCGCAGTTTTTGCGGGTAAACCCGAACCGCGTCCTCTCTATTCCGGCGCGGCGGCTCCCGCCGTTTTACAGGACGAAAAACAGGCAGGCAAGGCCCGCGACTGCCGTCGCGAGCGAGTAAGCGTAGACGATCTTCGCTTCGGCGTATCCCTTTTTCTGGAAATGGTGATGCAGGGGCGCCATGAGGAAGATGCGCTTTTTCGTCCGTTTATAATATATTACCTGCAGGATGACGGATATTCCCGAACAGACAAACATTATCCCGATAACGAGGATATACAGGAGGTTGCCGCTGAACGCGGAGATCGCCGAAACGAACCCGCCGAGTCCCAGCGAACCGGTATCCCCCATGAACACGGACGCCCTGTTCGTATTGAAGAGAAGATACCCCGCGAGCACGCCGCACAAAACGAGGCTCAGATACGCGAGCGGCATCCCCTCCCGCCCCGAAAGCAAAAAGATGAGCGCGGCGAGCGCGGCGAAATACCAGAAGCTGACCGACGCGGCAAGCCCGTCTAACCCGTCCGTCAGGTTGACGCAGTTGGTCGCCGCGACGAAGGCGAACGCCGCGAACGGGATGATCCAGATGCCGATGTCAAACGAGAGCTTCGTGAACGGGATGTGCAGGACGGTCAGGTCGTTGAGGTAGCAGAACACCCCCGCGATGAGCGCGATGACGATCTGGAAGATGATTTTCTGATACGCCTTCAAGCCGAGGTTGCGGCGGAAGCGGAATTTCAGAAAATCGTCTAAAAACCCGACGCCCATGTACGCCAATCCGAACGTGAGCGCGACGGCGGAGAGCTTGTCCGCGTACAATCCGAGCGGGATGGCGCACAGCGCCGCGGCAAGCAAAAAGGCGAGCCCGCCCATTGTGGGCGTTCCCCCTTTGCTCTTGTGTTCCTCCACATACCCGAGGATGTACTGCCGCGCATTCATCCTTTTCAGGAACGGTATGGCAACGGCACACAGCGCCGCGGATACCGCACCCGACAAAAGCAGAATAAAAATTTCAGTTTTCATGGAATCTTTCTCCGGCGGTCTTTCCCTCCAGCACTCCTTTGACCGCCGAAACGTCGCTGTAAATGTGCCGCACGCCCATGATCTCCTGGTACGTTTCCCCGCCCTTGCCCGCGATGAGCAGAACGTCGCCGGGGGCGAGCATATCGATCGCGTATTCGATGGCGCTCTCCCGGTCGACCACGATGACGTACTTGTCGGAGTGCAGGCGCACGCCCGGTTCGATCTGCAAAATGATGTCGAACGGATCTTCGTAGCGGGGATTGTCGGAGGTGAGCACGGTGAAATCGGCATTCGACGCGGCGATCTCGCCCATGATCGGGCGCTTGAACGCATCGCGGTTGCCGCCGCAGCCGAACACGCAGATGAGCCGCCCTTCGCAATGGCGCTTGAGCGCGGTGAGAGATTTTTCCAGCCCGTCGGGAGTATGGGCAAAATCGACGAAAATATCCGCGCCGTTTACCTGCGCAACGTGTTCGAGCCTGCCGCGCACGCTCTTCAATCCCGACAATCCCGATGCGATGACGGGCGTAGACACGCCGAGAAGTTTCGCGCACTCCGCCGCCGCCATGGAATTGTACACGTTGTGCAGACCCGCCATGTTCAGGCGGATGTCGTACAGCTCGTCGAACAGGTTGATGACGTAGGAACAGCCGTCGAAATTTTCGCGGATATCCACAGCGAACACGTCGGCGGGGTTCTCCAGAGCGTAGCTGTACGCGTTATCGCAGGAGGCGGCGATCTTCCTGCCTTCCGCGTCGTCGAAGTTGAACACGGAAAATCTGCACCGCCCCTTTTCGAACAGCTTTTCCTTGGCGGCGGCGTACGCGTCCATCGTCTTGAAAAAGTCGAGGTGGTCTTCCGTGAAGTTGGTGAAGATACCCGCCTCGAAGCGGACGCCGTCCACCTTGCCGAAGTACAGCGCGTGCGCCGATACCTCCATGACGACGTATTCGACGCCCGCCTCCGCCATGTCCGCGAAAATTTTGTACAGGTACGGCGGGTCGGGCGTGGTGAGGTCGGGGGAAATTTCCCGATTGGCGTAGCGGATGCCGAGGGTGCCGATGATGCCGCACTCCTTCCCTGCCGCCGTGAGGATGGAGGCGAGCATGTGGCAGGTGGTCGTCTTCCCGTTCGTGCCCGTGACGCCGATGACCTTCAGCTTTTCCTCGGGGTGCTCGTAAAACGCCGCGGCAATCTCCCCCGCCGCCTTCCGCCCGTCCTTCACGACGATCTGCGGAGCGGGCAGCGGGAGTTCGCGCTCCACCGCCAATGCCGACGCGCCCGCCGCGAGCGCCTCCGCCGCGTATTCGTGACCGTCGTGTTCGCCGCCCGAAAAGCAGACGAAGAGATCCCCCTTCATGACGTGCTTGCTGTCCGTAGTGATACCTGCGATCTCCCGATCTTCAAAGCGGGATACTCTTTCGTATGCGATTCCCTGCAAAAGTTCTCCGAGTAACATATCTCTCCTTGTTTGCGATGTTTTGCCTGCGCGATTTTTTATTTGACTTCGTAGGGTTCGATATTCTTCAAGTCGATAATGCCCTGAAAAATTTCCTTTGCGGCGGGCGCGGCGACCACGCTGCCGTAGTAGGCGCCCTGCGGCTCGTCGACGATGACGAGCGCGAGGTACTGCGGATCGTCCGACGGGAAAAATCCCAGAAACGAGGACACATACTTGCCCTGCGCGATGGCTCCGTTTTCAAATTTCTGCGCCGTGCCCGTCTTGCCGCCGATTTTGTATCCTTCGATGTACGCCTTGCTTCCGCTGCCGTTTGCGACCACCCCCTCGAGCAGGGACGCGAGGGTGCGCGAGGCTTCCTCGCTGACCGTGCGGTTTTTGAGAACGACGGGAATTTCCTCCTCGACCGAGCCGTCCGCCGCATAGATTCCGCCGACCAGCCGCGGCTGATAATAGTACCCGCCGTTGACCGCCGCCGCGGCGGCGCACGCCAGCTGCAATGCGGTGACGGCGACCGTCTGCCCGAACCCGATGCGCGCCAGATCGCACGCGCGCACCGAACTTTCGGGCACGAGCATCCCCTGCGCCTCGCCCGAAAAATCGATGCCCGTCACCTTGCCGAAATTGAAGGCTTCGAGGTAATCGTAGAACGTTTCGGTGCCGAGCGCGAGGGCGATGTCGGTAAAGCACGGGTTGCAGCTGTTGTTGAGCGCTTCGGCGAGCGTCTGGTTGCAATGCTTGCCGTTCGCGTGGTTGCTCCAGCACTTGATGGTCGTGCCGTCCACCGAGCGGGTGCGGCTGCTGTTGAACACATATTGCAGGGAGAAAGCGGCGGGATTTCCGCGCAGATGCTCCTCGATGTTCGCCGCCGCCGTGACGATCTTGAACGTCGAGCCGGGTTCGTAGATGTCGGAAACGATGTCGTTGCGGGAGAGGTCGTTGAGGAGTTCGGGGTCGTCGCGCGGAACGTCGTTGAGGTCGTAGCCGGGGTATTCCGCCATTGCCAGAACGTCGAAATTGTTCGGGTCGAGCACGATGCACTGCGCCGAAACGGGGGAATACTGCTCGTACACCCGCTCGAGCGCCGCCTCCGCGACCGCCTGGATGCCGTAGTCGATGGTCGTGCGGACGGTCAGCCCGTCGGCGGCGGGGAGATACACCGCTTCCCCCTCCACTTCCACTCCGACGAGGTCGGCGGGGTACGCGATCTCCCCGTCCATGCCGGCGAGGTATTTGTCGTAATATTTTTCCAGACCCGTCAAACCCGTTCCGTCGGTGGAGGTGAACCCGAGCACGCGCGAGAGCGCCTGCCCGTACGGGTACACCCGCGTATTGTCGCGCGCATAGTACACGCCGGGCAAATCGTATTTTTCCAATTCCTCGGCGAGGCTTTTATCGACATGGCGGGCGACCGTGAGTTCGGAGACGCGCGTCGTTTCCAGCTTTTCGGCGAGTTCCGCCCCGTCCAACCCGAACAGCGAAGCGAGCGCGGACGCCGTTTCCGTCCGGTCTTTGACGGCGTTGGGGCGGACAAACACCGAATAGGAGGCGCTGTTGTCCGCAAGAACGACGCCGTTGCGGTCTTCGATGGTTCCGCGGGCGGCGACGACGGGGATCTCCCGCGTCCACTGCCCGATCGCACGGTAGCGCAGTTTTTCGCCCTGCACGATCTGCACGACGAAAAACCGGCTGAAAATGAGCAAAAAAAGAAAGATTACCGCCATCGAAACGGCGAATAATCTCTTTCGTGAAAGCGTCGCGGAATGCCCCGCGGCGGGCGCATCGGTTTTTTTGCGGATAAAAGCACCTCTTATTTGCGCTGTATTTTTTCGGAATAAAAAAACCGGCCGCGCCCGCAACCCTTGCCAAGAGCCGCCCGCGAGACCGGAATTCTTTCGTTGAATCTTTCAGTTTTCTAATTTACCGATTGCCCATCGTCATGTGCAGTTCGTCTTCCGCGCGCTGGATGATGGTGTCGGGGTCGGTGAGGTAGTCGATGCGGTCGTCCAACTCCTGCGCCTGCGCAACCATCGCATTGAGCTGCTGTTCACGCTCGGCGACCGCGCTGTCCAACGTGTTGAGCACGCTCGTGTTGATGATGATGAGCGCAAGCACTACGACGACGACCACGGCATACACCGCCATGAGCAGTTTGCCCTTCGCCGTCAGCGCGTGCCCCTTCTTCTCTTCGGTAACTTCGCGCTGTTCGTCGCGGTACAGGTCGGTGCGGTACTGAATGGTCGTGGAAGTAGGAGTAATATCCTCCTCCGCGGCGTTTTCCGCAAAACCCGCTTCGCTCTCCGCAAACGAGGGAGCCGCAAACGCGACCTGCTCCCCTGCGGGCGCCGCAACGGGTGCAGCCGCCTGCATCCGCGGGGCATTGATGGGAGAATCGGCGCGGAACAGATCTTCCGTCACCCGCTGATGTTCGAAGCGGGGAGCCGTTTCGCGGGGGCGCTCCTGAACGGGCGCTGCCTGCGGCTGCGCCGCCTGCGCACGCTCGGGATACAGCGTCGCCATCGCATATTCTTCCGGCGTTTCATATACGGGTTCCGCTTGCGGCTGTTCCACAGGCGCACCGGCAAAGAAATCTTCCGCCGATTTATATTCGGGATTGATCAGCTTCTGATAATTTTCGGAAATGCGGGCATTGAAATCCATCGCCCTCTGCTCTTCCGTAAAGTTTGCAGGCTCCGCCCCACCGCTCAACTTTCCGTACGCCTTCAACTCCGCGGTGTTCTCGTTCGTTCTCGTTCTCTCCAATACAGGCATTGCCATTGTCGTGTTCTCCTTATCTATATTCTCA